>ERZ772831.2871-NODE-2871-length-13321-cov-11.348033_pt1 | contig 13321 bp, 14 predicted proteins | sample MGYA00580858_ERZ772831 | MGnify/ENA primary metagenome ERZ772831 (study PRJEB29015, sample SAMEA2737694) | human gut metagenome | biome: human gut; feature: human-associated habitat; material: faeces | place: China | collected 2012 ... | reverse complement strand
TCCGAACCGGCCGCTCCGGCCCGCTGGGAACTACGTCTGAGAATAAGAGGAGGAGATCTGATGCAGACGACAAAAGCACCCAAATTGAAAACCAAACGATCCAAAATCAGCTATGCAAAGTGGGGCTATATTTTTATCGCGCCGTTCTTTCTGGCCTATGTGCTGTTTCACTTTGCGCCGCAGCTGCTGACGATCTACAACAGCTTTTTCGAAAACTACAGGGAGGGTCTGACGCAGGTCGGGCCGAATTTCGTCGGCTTGAAAAACTACATCACGCTCTTTACGCCCGATAAAAACGGCACGATCGATATCCTGAAATATGCCGGAAATACGATCGTGCTCTGGGTCTGCGGCGCGATCCCGCAGGTCGTGATCTCGCTGATGCTCGCGTGCTTCTTTACGAGCTACCGCCTGAAGATCAAGGGCCAGCAGTTCTTTAAGACCGTCATTTATATGCCGAACCTCATCATGGCATCGGCGTTCGCGATGCTGTTTTATATGCTGTTCTCCAACGTCGGGCCGATCAACCAGATCCTGACGCAGCTCGGCTGGATCGATGCGCCGATCGACTTTTTCAACATCCGCTTTACCGTGCGCGGGCTCATCTGCCTGATGAACTTCCTCATGTGGTTCGGCAACACGACGATCCTGCTCATGGCCGGCATCATGGGCATCGACCAGAGCCTGTTTGAGGCGGCAAACATCGACGGCGCGACGTCGATGCAGGTGTTCTTCCGGGTGACGCTGCCGCTTTTGACGCCGATCCTCGTCTATACGATCATCACGGCGCTCATCGGCGGTCTGCAGATGTTCGACGTGCCGCAGGTGCTGACCAACGCGCTCGGCACACCGAACCGCACCTCAACGACGCTCGTCATGTACCTCAACAATTATCTCAAGACGAGCAAGAACTATGGTATGTCCGGCGCAATTTCCGTCGTGATCTTCATCATCACAGGTCTTCTGAGCCTTGTGGTGTTCAAATCGCTGACGAAGCAGGAAGAAAACTAAGGAGGCGCACGCAATGAAAAAGAATTCCACGGACAGCCGCAAAGCACGCGCCATGCTGACCGTCAGCCAGGTGCTGGTCTACGCGCTGCTGATCTTTCTGTCGGTCCTCTGCCTGTTCTCGTTCTATATGCTGATCGTCAACGCGTCCCGGACCAACGCGGATCTGCAGGGCGGCTTCAAGGCGCTGCCGCAGGGACATTTTCTGGAGAACCTCAAAAACGCGTGGAACGACAGCTCCATCAACATCCCGCGCGGTATGCTCAACAGCTTTATCATCGCAGCCGCGACGGCCATCCTGTCCACCTATTTTTCCGCGCTGACCGCCTACGGCCTGCACGCCTATCATTTTAAGCTCAAGCGGCTCGCATTCCTGTTCATCATGGCCGTCATGGTCATTCCCAAGCAGGTCTCTGCCGCAGGCTTTGTCCAGCTGTGCTATAAGCTGAAGCTGACGAACAGCTATCTGCCGCTGATCCTCCCCAGCATCGCGGCGCCGGTCGTGTTCTTCTACATGATCCAGTACATGAAGAGCGTCCTGCCCATGGAGATCGTGGAGGCCGCGCGTGTCGACGGCTCGGGCGAGTTCTTTACTTTCAACCGCATCGTGCTGCCCATGCTGAAGCCCGCCGTTTCCGTGCAGCTTATCTTCACGTTTGTCGAGTCGTGGAACAACTATTTCCTGCCCGCGCTGCTGCTCGATAAAGCGGAAATGAAGACCGTCCCCATCATGATCGCGCAGCTTCGCGCGGCGGATTACTCAAAATTTGACCTCGGCAAGGTCTATATGTTCATCCTGCTCGCCATCCTGCCGGTGCTGCTCGTGTACATCTTCCTTTCTCGCTATATCGTCAAGGGTGTGACCGCCGGCTCCGTCAAGGGCTGAGCCGTCCTGCCTACAGGGCCGGAGTTTTCAGGCATCAACGGATAAAATGCTGTGTTTTCAAGGAATGTTCAGCTTTCGGCGAAAACGTCCGTCTTTTCTGAATTGTTGCGGAACCATTGAAAACACTGGACAAACCGGCTTTTTCGGTTTTACAGGTGATAGTAGTCAAATCGTAGTTATGCAGCTGCCCGTGGCAGAAAAACTGTTTCAGGAGTGAATCACATGATGCGCAGCTTCTACAAAGCATGAAAAGGAATCTGCGTACAGCTGTAGAGGATAGCCGTCTGGCTTCTCATCTGTATGCGAGGCGGTCGCTATTTGACAAAAAGGGCTGTATTCGATACAATAAACGTAAAAAAGAATGCGCAGGAAAAAGGAGGTCGACCGATGAACTTATGGCACGATATCAGCCCAGAGCGGATGCAGCCGGAGGATTTTCTGGTGGTGATCGAAATTGAAAAGGGCTCAAAAAACAAATATGAGCTGGACAAGCAGACCGGTGCGCTGCGGTTGGACCGGATCCTCTACACCTCGACGCACTACCCGGCCAATTACGGCTTTATCCCGCGCACCTATGCCGATGACGGCGATCCGCTGGACGTGCTGGTTTTGTGCAGCGAGCCAATTCGCCCGATGAGCCTGGTGCGGGTCTATCCGGTCGGATATTTTACCATGCGCGACAACGGTGCGATGGACGACAAAATTCTCGCGATCCCGTTTGGCGATCCGATGTTCAACGGATATTCTTCCCTGTCCGATCTGCCGGCACATATCTCCAATGAGATCAGCCATTTTTTCAGCGTCTACAAGCATCTGGAGCCGGATACCAACGCGGAGGTCGACAGTGTCCATGGCCGTGCTGAGGCCGTCGCGGTGATCCGGGAGGCCTTTGCGGCCTACCGGCGAAAATTCAATCAATAGATTAAGAAAAAGGTTTCTGCAGTTTAGGCTGGCAGGAACCTTTTTTCTGGATTTGTCTTGCCAGAATCGCGGTTGTATGGTAAGCTCGAATTGTAAAAGAGGTGAAACAGAAGCGCAGAAAAGGAGGCGGTATCATGTTTTGTCCAAAGTGCGGAAAAGAACTCCGGGAATATGAGCGCAGCTGTCCGTATTGCGGCGCTGCCGCAGCCCATGGACGTGGAAACCGGCATAGAATCAAGCCTATGGAGCTGATTGCCATCGCAGCCGGTGTGCTGGCGCTGCTCCTGGCCTGCACGGTACTTGTGTATCAGATTGCACAGCGGAAAAAAGAAGCCCGGTGGAAGGAACTGACGGTGGACAGGCGGGAAGCAGCGGCAGTGGTTCCGGTGGAGCCGTTAACGCGGCCACAGTTTCTCCGTTTCACGGCCGCTGACATGCAGACGGCTGCAGCTGTGCCGGACTACAGTGTATCCGGGGACTTGCATGAGATCACAAATCTGGAATGGATGGAGTGGAACGGGCTTTCCGACACGGCCAAAGCCATCCTTGCGCAGAATTTGTTTGTGGTCGAGCCGGATTTTTATTCCGAGTTTTTCGGCCGCTATGAATGGAATCGCTATCTGCAGATCCCGAGTTTTGTAACGGTAGATTCCATGATGCACACCTATCATCTGTATTTCAGCCTGCTTCTGAACCGGACGGAAAAGCAGCAGCTTGCCGCGCAGCTGCAAACGCTGAGCAAAGACATGCTGCGCGCATCTGCCGCACAGCTGGACGCACTGACCGGAACAGCGTGGGAGAATGCGGCAAAGCGCAGCACAGCGTATTTCGCGGTGGGTGCTGCGCTCCAGGATCCGAAGATTCAGGTACCGGAGCAGGTGAAGGATGCTGCTGCGCAGGAGTTGTCTGCCATTTATGCAGCAGAGGGTATTGCCCCGTGTGCTGTAACGGAAGATCTTCTGGATTATTCCCAGTTCAAGCCGCGCGGCTACTATGAAGGCGACGAGACGCTGGAGACGTATTTCCGCGCGATGATGTGGTACGGGCAGATCAATTTCACGCAGAAGAAGGAGGATATGAACCGCACGGCGCTGCTGATCACACTGGCGCTGCACGACACAGCGTCGGACAGCTGGGAAAAGCTCTATGCCGTGACCTCGTTCTTTGCGGGCGCCAGTGACGATCTTGGCTATTATGAGTATCTGCCGGCAATCGAGGCTGCCTACGGCACCATTCCAGACACGGAACTGCTGCGCGCGGATGAGACTGCCTATCAACACTATACCGAACAGATCAGGACGCTTGCTGCGCCGCAGATCAACTCCATCCCAGTGGTCGACCCGGAGGGAACCGTCGATCTGGCACAGGCAGGAAAGGGCTTCCGCTTCATGGGGCAGCGTTTTACGCTGGATGCCGCCGTGATGCAGCAGCTGGTGTTCAACAAGGTCAGGGAAAACGCACAGGGAGAACGGCGGATGCTGCCGGATGTGTTGGATATGCCGGCGGCGCTCGGCTCTGAGACGGCGCTGTCCATTCTGACGCAGCAGGGCGATACGGCTTACGCACGCTACCCGGAGCAGATGCAGATGCTCCGAAAAGCAGTAAAGGAAGCGCCGGAGGAATTGTGGTCGGCGAGTCTCTATGCAGGCTGGCTGTACACGCTCAATCCCCTTCTGGAGGAAAAGGGCACCGGATACCCGTCGTTCATGACGACGGAGCAGTGGAAAAAGAAGGCGCTGGAAACCTACACGGGCAGCTTTACGGAACTCAAGCACGACACGGTACTCTATGCCAAGCAGGTGATGGCGGAGATGGGCGGCGGCCCTCCGGAGGAGCTGGATGACCGCGGCTATGTGGAACCGGAGACGGAGGTCTATCGCCGGTTCGCGGAACTGGCAGAGCAGACGGCAGACGGGCTTCAGACATATGGAATTCTGGATCCTGCCGACCGCGAAAATCTGACACGCCTCGCTTCGCTCGCGCGGAGCCTTGAGACGATCAGCCGGAAGGAGCTGCGGAATGAGCGGCTGTCGGATGAGGAATATGACCTCATCCGGGAATACGGCGGCACGCTGGAGCATTTCTGGATCGAAGCCGTCAAAGACCGGACAGATGCGGAGTATCTCGACGCACGGGAGATCCCGGCGTCCCTGGTGACGGATCTTGCCACAGACCCGAACGGAATGGTTTTGCAGGCCGCGAACGGCCGTCCGGCGCAGATCTATGTGATCGTGCCGGTGGACGGAACGCTTCGCATCGCCTCCGGCGCCGTCTATAACTTCTATCAGTTCCGTCAGCCGCTGTCCGCGCGGCTGACAGACAGTGAATGGCGGCAGATGATCGGCGAATGGATGTCGCCGGACGGGCGCTTCCATCAGGATGAAACGCCGGAGAAGCCGTGGTGGACGCAAAGCTATTGGGTGCAGGGGTGAGAAAATGGCTCCTGCTTCCGGTGCTGGCGGCTGTCTGCGGCGCAGGCCTGCTCCTCTGGCGGCTGGGCTGTTTTCTGCCGCGCTGGATCGTCTGGCAGGAGGCAGACTGCTCCTGTACGGCGGAGGAAGGCCCGATGCAGCTCAGTCTGCACAGAAAAACGCTGCGTGCAGTCTCTGACGGAAGTGAGATCTGGCGCTCGGCGGCAGGACAGAAGGTGCAGAGCCTGCTCTGGTGCGATATCGACCATGACGGAGCGCCGGAGCTGCTGCTCCTCGTCTGGCGATGGGGGCGGTTCGGAAAAAGCCGGCCGTTCTGGAAAACCGGACCGGACTGGGGCTGGTCGCAGCATATAGATATTTACGACTGGACGGGAAAGAACTTTCGCCCGGCCTGGATGGCCTCGGATATCGGTCTGGATGCCGCCGCGTGGCAGTTTGACGAACAGCAGCGGCTTGTCATCACCGAACGGAGCGGACGGGAAAGTGCATGGGACTGGATCAGCTGGGGGCTTGTCAGAATTGCATAACGGCATTGGTGCAGAACAGGAGGAATGGACAATGGGGAAAATTACCATACAGAATTATACATGCAAGAACCCGATCACGATGATCGGGTTTGAGGCGGGGATCTGCTGGGGTGCGGACACCGCGGATGAAAAAAAGAACTATCGCAGAGGGCTAGACTGTCTGGAGAGCGGGCATGGAAGAACGTTTGAGTTTCCGGATGTCTATCTGACGCTGGAGGGATATTCGGCAAGGGTGATCCGGGAGTGGTACACGCACATCGGCGGCCAGCCGACGCGGCTGCAGGCCAGCACGCGCTATATCAACTATGAGCATGGCTTTGACTATGTGACGCCGGCCAGCATTGCGGAGCGTTCGGCCGCAAAGGCGGTCTATGACGAACTGATGGCGGAAATTCAGAAGCATCTTGCCCGGCTGGACGAGCTCGGCGTCCCGCGCGAGGATTCCGCGATGGGGCTGCCGCTCGGCATGGAGACGAGGATCGTCTGCAAGCACAACCTGCGGAATCTCATGGATATGTCGCGCCAGAGGATGTGCAGCCGTGCATATCACGAATACCGCGCACTGTTCAGCGACCTATGTCGGGAGCTGAGCGGTTACTCGGAGGAATGGGACTACACGGTCAGCCATTACTTCATGCCAAAGTGCAGAGCCATCGGTTTCTGCCCGGAGAAGCATTCCTGCGGCAGAATGCCGCCCAGAGAATAGAGCGGAAATACCACACGGGAGAGAATCTGATTGCGATTCTCTCCCGTGTGGTATCCGCAGCTTATGATTCTGACGCAAGCTCTGCTTGACAAATTGGAGCTTCTATTACAGGACACAGATTTCATCCGTAATCTCCTGTACCGTCTGATTGCTTGGTCCAATCTTTATGGTGTCAAGTGCCTGATACGTATGGATTCTTGCTACGCTTATCCCCCGTCAAATATCGCTTTTTGCGTTTCTGCGATTTTGTTTCAGCCGTCCCCGGTCACTTATTATGCGCCGGTCAGCAGCTTGTCCAGTGGGATTTTTTCCGGGCATTTTCCTTCGGTCAGAATCTCGTATAAATATCTGTTATCCAGAATCATATCATCCCGGATATCCTGTCAAAGCGGCATCGGTGTCCGGGCGATCAGAATGACCGCCAGAATCGCGCCCACAAATGCAGCAGCTCCTATGACCGCCAACAACTTTTTGCCGAGTTTCTTCTTCGCTGCTTTGCAGATCAGCGCGGCGCAAGCCACGCAGACAGCCGCAGCCACAAGTGCAATGCCCAGCGTTTCCCATAGCCAAGATAGTTCATATATGATTTTCATGCGATCATCATCTCCTGTTCGTTAAACTGGAATTTGTTAAACCATCCTTGACAGCAGGAAATCAGGAGCTTTGCCTATAAAAACGTTTTCGGTGACATCGATTACTTCACAATCATCTTTTGCATATTCATCTACAAAACTCTGTTCGCTGTCGAAAACAATTTCCTGCCCGTACCACGGTTTTCCAGACTGTGGGGTCAGCTCCAAATAAACAGCTTTTCTTTCCAGAAAAAAGGTTAAAACGGTATGGAATTTGCTGTTTTGCTTATCATGTAATAGCCATATTTTGCTTGGGATGCTAAGGTCATCCAGAATAGATTTCATCAGAACAACAACATCATTACACGTGCCGACTTTTGCCTTCATAGTGTCTTTTGGATCTTGAATGCGATATTCAGTCAATAGACGTTCAAAGAATTCTTTATCAAAACCTTTCGTCATATCAGGTTTGTGTGTGATGCCATCCAAAAAGAATCCGTATTCGTAGCCATTCTCCAAAAGTTCCTGTTTTAGCAACGCACATACTTCCTGAATCAACATTTCCATCACCTCCAAAAACTTCGTTTTGTCAACATCTTATAAACCCATAAAAACCTATTGCATGTACCATTTTTCGGGCTTAATCTATTTATACAATCAATATACAAACGTTTTACTAACGAAAGCAACGATCGGTAAATAGAATGCCGTATATCAGCGTGGCTAATTAAATATTTTAGCACAGAAATGTGAATTTGTCTGCTCCTTAAAGTCCAAGCTCTTCAACCCACGCCGCAAGCTCCTGATGCCCGACGCTGCCCTTGAAAACCTTTTCCATCAGCTTTGCGTCTTTGCAGCTCAGCATAACGCGTCCAACACTTTTGAAGGGGACGCGAGGTCGTGCTCTTCATCGGAATTTCTCAATAGTGGGCATTCAGCTCCGGACACGTATATTCCTCAGGTATCTCGATCCGCGGGATCCGGCATCCCGTACAGGGCCTTCACCAGAAGCAGCAAAAGAACCACAAAACGTGTTCCTGCACGACCCATATGCCTTTTCCGCGTGATTTGTGGAGCAGCTCCAGACACAATCGCAGGTATAAACGTTAGACTGTTGTAGATTGCTGTTGATTGCATTGACACTCCAGTGAAGGAAGTTGGCGGCGAGCACTGCATGTCGTTGCGCTCCTTTCGCTTCTGAGTCCGCAGCTTGCATACCGTTTTTCTTTCAATTATAGGGGACAGCGGCGGAAAAAGCAATCACAGAGACACTGAAATATTTCAACATGATTGTTTGTGAACGGGCAGCGTGAGTTTGATCACGCTGCCCATTTCCGTTTTTCAAACAGGGGAGAGCAAGAGCGAAGACCGGGCACATGCCTTTTAGAGAGCAGGGGAAATCAGATCCTGCCCCTGAAACCAGAGAATCATGCTCCGGAGCGTTTCTTTGAGCGGGCGGGCATGGAAGCCGAGCGCGGCGGTTGCTTTTGCATTTGAAAAATGCCCGTTGGAGCGAAGTACGGCGATGGAATAGGGCGTGAAAAAGGGGCGCTCTCCCCGGAGCTGACCGATCTTTTCAAAAATGGGCGCGACGCAGCTTGCCAGCGCGGCGGGGATGCAGAGCTTTGCTGCTTTTTTGCCGAGCAGGGAGGCTGCAAGGGAAAGAAGGTCTGAAATGCTCGTGAAGTGACCGGAAAGGATATAGCATTTCCCAGCCCTCCCGCGTTCTGCGCAGGCGAGAATGCCGGCTGCGACATCTCGCACATCAACGAAATCGTAGCCGCCTTTGACGCCGAGCGGCAGCTTGCCGCGGCAGAAGGCAAGCAGCATCCGGGTCATATTTCCGCACGCCAGATCGCCGGGGCCGAGGATGCCGGAGGGCAGGACGACACTGGCGTTCAGACCGCTTTGCGCCGCCTCCAGAACCAGAGCGGTTGCCATGGCCTTACTTTTTCCGTAATCGCCGAGGATCTCGTCCGGCACGAATCGGTCTGGTTCCGTGATCGTTTCAGGTGCAGGCTTCTCCGGAATCGCATGGACAGAGCTGACGTAGACCAGCTTGGCCGCATGATATTCCTGACAGAGGTTAAGAATGTTCTGCGTTCCCTGCACATTGACGGCATAGATTGCTTCGCCCGGCTTTGAGGAAATGGATACAAGACCGGCGCAGTGCAGCACGCAGAAATTATCGCCGCCCGCGGCAAAAAAGTCACGCAGGGAATCCTGGTCTGTGAGATCGCCGAAAAAGGTGGTCACGTTTTTTGGAAGGGTATGGATGAGTGGATCGTTGTTCATAACGAGCGCAAGAACACGGCAGCCGTGCGCCAGCAGAAGCTGAACCACGGCACTTCCGAGGAAGCCGGTGGCACCGGTAATCAGGTAATTTTGATACATCATGCATTCTCCTTTGATAATCCTACAAGTGTTGATTATCTTTCATAATTATAGTATAATACAAGCAACCGAAAGCACCATAGACAGTTTGCCGGAAGCTGAAAGAACGGCAACACATCCCGCCAAACTGTCGGCTTAATTTGTAAACTTTCTGTGGAGGCAAGATGAAGACGGATGCGAGAGTGAAATACACCAAAATGGTGCTGAAAAAGGCGTTGTTGGAGTTGATGCAGCGCAAGCCCATCAACAAGATCACAGTCAAGGAGGTCTGCGAACGGGCAGAGCTGAACCGCGCGACCTTTTACGCCCATTATTCCGACTGCTTTGACCTGCTGGAGAACATTGAGGAGGATCTGTTCGGGCAGTTTGAGCGCTCCATGCAGGACTATGTGCAGTCCTTTGACATTGCACGGCTTGTGGATGGGCTTTACCGGATCGTTCAGGAAAACGAAGAGGTCTGCCGCGTCTTGCTGTTCGGGCGGCGCAGCACGGAGCTGATCCACCGGATGATCGCCTATGCGCACGATCTGAGCATTTCCGCATGGCAGAGGACCCTGAAAAACGCGTCCGCGGACGAGCTGGAAATGCTCTATCTCTGCCTGTCGAACGGACTTTTGAGTGTCGTGCTGGATGGCTACGACCGATTTGACCGGCAGGATGTGATCCATTTCGTCGAGCGGATGTACCTGCAGGCAATCACGCCGTTTCTGACCGAGGTTCCGCCGCAGCTGCGGCACGGTCCGGCGTGAGCGGAGCGTCCGTTTTGCCGCCCGGTGGGAAGTCCTCCTTGCAATCATGCCCGGTCCTGTGCTATAATCCATAATTGAGATATCGTCTTAATAATAACTGCTGCTGGCATGGAAGGTCACAAACGAATACCAAGCGAGTTGAACGGGAAAGGAGCATGGCCCTGAGATGAAGCAGGATCAACGTCAAGACGAGATTGTGTCTGTTTTAGCACCCGAGAACCGAGAAAACCACCATCTGCATATCGGCCGGCGAAAGCTGAAGAGCATTTTTGCAATGTTTTTGGGCTTTTGCTTCTGGCAGCTTTTGCGCCTGCTGGTGCCGGGGCTGGAGCCGCACCCACTGTTTATTTATATTTACGCAATGATGGAGATCCGCGAATCGTCCGAAAAGACGCGGGTGAGCGGAAAAAAACGCATTTTGGCGACGCTGATCGCCATTGGCGTGGGGCTTCCGTTTCTACTGCTGACCGACCTGCTGCGAAACATGCCGCAGGTGGTCTGGAAAAGCGGATGGTATGAGATCGTGATCCTGCTGACGGCCACGCTGGCGGTGCTCTGTGCGGCGGAATGGGCAAACTGCCGCGATTACTGTGGACTTGCCGCGTCCATCGCGGTTATTCTGATGATCAGCCACTTTGAAAGCAGCGTCTATCTGCATTCCCTGATGCGTGCGGTGCAGACAATCGTGGGCGTTTCAATCGCGTGGCTGGTCAATGTCAAGCTGTTTCCGTACCCGGTGACAGAGGGAAGCCTCAGCGCATGGCTGCTGCAAAGGCGCGAGCGCCGAAGCACGCCGAGGGCGAAAGCGGAAAATGCCGAGCAGGACGCCGCTTTGGCGTCGGACACGGATAGAGAGGATGGAGCTGAATGCGGATACAAGGACTGCAAAAGCTGACGCTGCTCGACTATCCGGGCAGAACGGCGTGTACGGTGTTCCTGTCCGGGTGCAATTTCCGATGCCCGTTTTGCCACAATGCGCCGCTCCTTCAGGGCGACACCGGCGATGCGATGGACGAGGACGCGCTTTTGATGTTCCTGAAAAAACGGCAGGGCGTGCTGGACGGCGTTGCCGTCACTGGCGGGGAGCCGCTTTTGCGGCAGGAGCTGCCGAGCCTTCTGGAGAAGATCAAGGCGCTGGGCTATACCGTCAAGCTGGACACGAACGGCGCATTTCCGGAGCGGCTGGAGGCGATCGTGCAGGCGGGGCTTGCCGATTATGTCGCCATGGACGTGAAGAACAGCCCGGAGCGCTACGCGCAAACCATCGGCGTTTGCGAGCCGGATCTCATGCCTGTTTTCAAAAGCGTTTCGTTTCTGCTGCGCGGCACGGTCGCGTATGAGTTTCGGACAACGGCGGTCGCGGAGCTCCACGACGATGCGTCGTTTCAAAAGCTGGGGGACTGGCTCGCAGGTGCGGAGCGCTATTTTATCCAGCGCTTTGAACCGCGGGAAACGGTCTTAAAGGCGGGGCTTCACGCGCCGGCCCCGGAGCAGTTTCGCCATTGGGCGGAGCTGGTGCGCCCTAAGATCCCCAATGTGGCGCTGCGCGGTATATGAAAAACAATATATTGTTGCAACGAAAATCAGATGGCACAAGATATTGACAGATACACATGTTTTGGGTTAAAATGGGATGCAGCGTATAAAGCTGCATCCCATTTGCGTGTCGTGCGAGGCACACAGACAAAGGAGGGCCTGTTATGTATCGGGTAACAAAGCGAGACGGAAGCATTACGGAATTTCACATTGCCAAGATCAGCAATGCGATCACAAAGGCATTTGAGGCAGTGGGCAGAAATCATCACCCCAGTGTGATCGAGATGCTGGCGCTGCGTGTCACGGCGGAATTTGAGCCGAAGATCAAGAACGATCTGGTTTCGGTGGAAGATATTCAGGACTGCGTCGAGCGCGTTCTGAGCGAAGCGGGCTATTCGGATGTGGCCAAGGCCTACATTCTGTACCGCAAGCAGCGGGAAAAGCTGCGCAACGTCGGAAGCACCCTGCTCAATTATAAGGAGCTGGTGGACAATTACCTCCGCATCAACGACTGGCGCGTGAAGGAGAATTCCACGGTCACGTATTCCGTCGGCGGCCTGATCCTCTCCAACTCCGGCGCGATCACGGCGAATTACTGGCTGAGTGAGATCTACGACGCAGAGGTCGCGCAGGCGCATCGGAATGCGGATCTGCATCTGCATGATCTGAGCATGCTCACCGGCTACTGCGCCGGATGGAGCCTTCGCCAGCTCATCGCGGAAGGACTTGGCGGCGTGCCGGGAAAGATCAGTTCCTCTCCGGCGTCCCACCTTTCCACGCTCTGCAACCAGATGGTGAACTTCCTCGGCATCATGCAGAATGAGTGGGCAGGCGCGCAGGCGTTTTCCTCGTTTGACACCTATCTCGCGCCCTTCGTCCGCGTGGACAATCTGACGCAGCGTGAGGTCAAGCAGTGCGTGCAGTCGTTCGTCTACGGTGTCAATACGCCGTCGCGCTGGGGCACGCAGGCACCGTTTTCCAACATCACGCTCGACTGGACGGTGCCGAAGGATATGGCAAACCTTCCTGCCATCGTCGGCGGCCGTGAGCAGGCGTTCACCTACGGCGAGTGCCAGAAGGAAATGGACATGGTGAACAAAGCCTTCATCGAGCTGATGATCGAGGGCGACGCGAACGGACGCGGCTTCCAGTACCCCATCCCGACCTACTCCATCACCCGGGATTTCGACTGGAGCGAAACGGAAAACAACAAACTTCTCTTTGAGATGACGGCCAAATACGGCACGCCGTATTTCTCCAACTACATCAACTCCGACATGGAGCCGAACGACGTGCGCTCCATGTGCTGCCGCCTGCGGCTCGACCTGCGGGAGCTGCGCAAAAAGTCCGGCGGCTTCTTCGGCTCCGGCGAATCGACCGGCTCGGTCGGCGTGGTGACGATCAACCTGCCGCGCATCGCCTATCTGGCGGAAAATGAGGCGGATTTCTACCGGAGGCTCGACAAGCTGATGGACGTTGCCGCGCGTTCGCTCAAGACCAAGCGCACGGTCATCACGAAGCTGATGGAGGGCGGCCTCTACCCCTATACCAGACGCTATCTCGGCACGTTTGAGAATCATTTTTCGACGA
>ERZ772831.2863-NODE-2863-length-13342-cov-4.483856_pt1 | contig 13342 bp, 16 predicted proteins | sample MGYA00580858_ERZ772831 | MGnify/ENA primary metagenome ERZ772831 (study PRJEB29015, sample SAMEA2737694) | human gut metagenome | biome: human gut; feature: human-associated habitat; material: faeces | place: China | collected 2012 ... | reverse complement strand
TAATTATCTAGGAAAATAGGCAGGTCTACAAGAGTACCACCTATGGAGCGTTTACTTGTGATTGGCAGAATTAATCTGCTGGAGAAGTTTATGGAGTGTATCGGAGAGAAAGTTAAGGATGTTGGGAGAGGAAGGTGAAAAGCAAAGAGCCGTTATTGTGAAAATAGCGGCTCCTACTATTTAATGGTATTTAAGAATTCGTGTTCTAATTGGTTTGATAATTCTATTAAATTAACAGTATCACATAAACATTCACGTTGTTCTTGATTATCAATAATTGAATCGATTATTGGGTCGTTATGTAAAAAGTTTGACAACGACAATTTGTATTTTATTTGGACTTCTTGTTCATAAAATGCGATTCTTATAATGGGATTAAGTTTTGCAATTTGTGCAAGTGCATCGTCGTGTGTTGCAAATGCCTGTAGTATAATTGTATTATATTTATGGGATTGTACCGACATTTCCGTTGGGATATCCCATAAATGAAAAAGATCCCAAGCCATACCTTCGATTTTTTTAAGTTTATCTTTGGCTCCAGGCTGTATTTTTTGAAAAAAATCAGACACGCAATTATATGATTTTTCAAAATACCAATATGCAAGTAATAGACCAGATTCCAAGTAGATGCCGAGAGTAGTATTAATAAAATCTACCAGTTCGATAAGCTTGTTTCTTGGGCTTTTTTTGCTACAAAATTCAATAATATATACTTTTAATAAAAAGCAATATATGCTACGAACTCTTTTTTCATCATTTTTTTCGTAGAAACGAGAGTATTTCATTTGAGACCAAGCATCATCTGCATGATTGTAGGCAATAATATCTGGAGAACAGGGGAGAGAATAAAGTTGTTGTAAAGATAAATTGGAAAAACTAAAGAAACTTAACAAACATTCATACGCACGTGCCTCATTTTTCATACCAGATGAATTTAAACTATCTTCGAGCAAATATGGAGATATATTTAAATCCAAATCATTTTCCTTTATGTATATAAGAAAGTTAAAAAAATCTGGATCTATTGGTTTGCTTTTTAATATACGAGGTAACATAGATGCGATATTGGAATCTATATTAACTGAATATGCGGTTTTAATAGCAGATATATTCTTTTTATCCAATAGCATAGAAGTTGTTATAATGGCTGTGTTGGCATAATTTCCTAAATTAACTATGCTATATTTTGAAAGACTGTAATCATGGATGATATGTCGGAAATTAGTTGTTTGGTTTCCGTCAAACAATAAAAAAGTTATTTTTTTAGCTGGTTCATAGTTTTTGAACTTTTCTAAACAGAATATAGGATTTTTTGCATGAAGGACTTCAGCGATTATCTGTTGTATCTCTTTAGGCCACATATACATAGTAGGTCACCTCGCAGTATCTATATTAATATGAAACAGTTATAAACCAAGAAAATCCAAAGGAATTTCGTTGTAAAAATAGTGACATCCCATATTCACTATGTAATCTAAGGTATCACGATAGCGTTCGTCCAAAAACCAATCGTTAAATATATAAATGAATTCAACATCAAAATGCAAAGGGTTGAAAAGCTTTTGATATTCTAGCTTTTTGAAATGACAACCAGGAAGTTTTTCGTCAACAGAACCAGCACAATTTTGAAATTTTTTCTCAATTATGTAGACTATATTGTTTGCAAAATTAATAAAAGCTTCGTCAGGTCTCCACTCTTTGGAGTTATAATCATAATAATTAATTCCTCGTGGATTAAGGAAATATGTATATAATTTTTTTTGTGGAACAGACATACCGATTTGCTGTGTGCCGCGATAAACAGTATGATTAATAACATCATAACCAGCATTACACAATGCATCATCTAAAGACGTGGTTTGTTCGAAGTGTAGTCCGTTTTGATTTGTGCGAGCTCCACCACCATGGATATTAGGGTTTCTTGGCATAAGCTATACCTCCTTAAAAAATTCGCTGATCTCAACACCAAGTGCATTTGCAATCTGGTTAAGCACCGAGATAGAAAGACTCTTATCACAGCCGGCGGCCTCGATTTTTGATAGATAGCTGATGCTGATTTTTGCTCGCTCTGCAAGTTGTACTTGTGTTAATTTGGCTTGTTCTCTGTAATGTTTTATATTTGCACCGATAACGCGATATAGGTCTGTATCGTTTTTGAAATGCATACCAGTACCTCTTTCACTATTTGTGAATATTATCGCATGAAATACAGTTTAAACAAATTCACTTATAGTGAAAGAAAATTGCTATGGATTTTCCAGAAAAATTGAGTTACAATAAATAAATCAAAATAAAAGAAGGAGGTATGTCTTATAAGTTTACAACCAAATAATTTTAGGCTTGAACCAACAACAGTCTGGTCCTTTCCGGACAGAGGAAGTTGGGCAACGCATTCAGGAAAGTATAGAGGTAATTGGTCTCCGTATGTACCAAGAAATCTGATACTTAGCTATTCAAAGCCGGGAGACTGGATCTTAGATCAATTTATGGGTAGTGGAACAACCTTAGTTGAGGCAAAGCTACTCAATCGTCATGCGGTAGGTGTTGACATCAATCCGCAATCCGTTTCAATATCTGAAACAAATTTACAATTCCAATATGAATCCAATTCAAAAATATTTACACGAAATGGGAATGCCACAGATTTGCATTTTATCAAAGATAGTCGAATTGACTTTATCTGTACGCATCCACCATATGCAAATATCATTAAATACAGTAAAGGGATAGAAGGGGATATCTCATTGCTTGCTGTTGATGATTTTTTGTCTGAAATGAAAAAGGTAGCAGAGGAATCATTTCGAGTTCTGAAAAAAGGCAAAATGTGTGCTGTTATGATTGGGGATGTAAGAAAATATGGAAAAGTAATTCCTTTAGGATTTCGTATGATGGAATGCTTTTTGCAGGCTGGATTTATGAATAAAGAGATTATTATTAAAGAGCAGCATAATTGTTGTTCCACTGAGTATTGGGAGACAAAAAATAATAATTTTTTACTTCTGGCACACGAGTACATATTTGTTTTTCAGAAGTAAGGCAATTCACAAAGAGTGAAAGTTTTGGTTGTTATTTTGTATGTTTGCAAGTATAATGGATATGTAGAAGGTTGCCCGTTATGGACATAGAGAAGAGGAATCAAAATGAGTAATTCAAGTATCGCTCCTTTTGTGAAATGGGCTGGCGGTAAGCGTCAGTTAATTCCACAAATAAAGGAAAGAATGCCTGAAAAGTACAATGATTATTATGAGCCATTTGTACGCCGTACATATAGATCAGGTACTCTCTAAACCAGTCAAACCCGGCAAAGAGCACAAGAATCTGTATCAGCAGAAACAGCGTTCCCAGCGTGGTACGACCGAAAATGAGACGCAGCAGTTTTTTCAATTTTTTAAGTATTTTCTCCATTTTCTACCAGTCCATTTCTCTGTCTCATTCATCAGGCACCTGCTGTATCATTGAAAACTACAGTGCCATCTCTCATAGTATGGCAGATTTTTGCAAATAAAACAAGAGGTCAGCCGGAGACTGACACAGATTTATGTGTCATCCCGACTGACCTGTCGTTGTAAGCGCTCATTTTAACAACCGCATTGAAACATCTCACGGATACCCGGCATAAGGCTGTTATATCGCCATTCCTGGCATTTTAGTCCTCCAGCGCCTGACGGATATCCTCGATGATATCATCCACATTCTCAATTCCGACACTCAAACGGATCAGACTTGGATCAACGCCTGCCTCCCTGAGCTGCTCATCGGAGAGCTGACGGTGAGTATGGCTTGCTGGATGCAGAACGCAGGTTCTCGCATCGGCAACATGGGTTACGATGGCTGCCAGTTTCAGTGAATCCATAAACTTGATAGACTCTTCCCGTCCGCCCTTCAAGCCGAAGGTGACAACGCCGCAAGAGCCGTTCGGCATGTACTTCTGTGCCTGCTCGTAGTATTTGTCGCCCGGCAGACCACAATAATTCACCCAAGCCACTTTGTCGTTCTGGGCAAGATACTCGGCTACCGCTTGTGCATTCTTGCAATGTTGGGGCATACGCAGGTGCAGTGTTTCCAGACCCAGGTTCAGTAGGAATGCGTTTTGTGGAGACTGGATGCTGCCCAGGTCGCGCATCAGTTGGGCTGTAGCCTTGGTGATGTAAGCCATTTTGCCGAAGGCTTTCGTATAAGTCAGTCCGTGGTAAGACTCGTCCGGTGTGCACAGTCCGGGGAATTTGTCGGCGTGTGCATCCCAATCGAAGTTACCGCTGTCTACAATGGCTCCACCTACGCTGGTGGCATGTCCGTCCATGTATTTGGTGGTAGAGTGTACTACGATGTCGGCACCCCACTCAAACGGGCGGCAGTTGATAGGGGTAGGGAAGGTGTTGTCCACAATCAAGGGCACGCCGTGGCTGTGGGCAATGCGGGCAAACTTCTCTATATCGAGCACTTCGAGCGTAGGGTTGGAGATGGTTTCGCCGAATAGGGCCTTGGTATTGGGGCGGAAAGCAGCGGAAATTTCTTCCTCGCTGGCATCCGGGTTGACGAAAGTGACGTCGATGCCCAATTTCTTCAAAGTTACTCCGAAGAGGTTGAATGTTCCGCCATAGATGGTAGAGGAGCAAACAAAATGGTCTCCTGCCTGGCAGATATTGAAAATGGCATAGAAGTTGGCTGCTTGTCCGCTGGATGTCAGCATAGCGGCCACACCACCTTCGAGGGCGGCAATCTTGGCGGCTACAGCATCGTTCGTAGGGTTCTGCAGGCGGGTATAGAAATAGCCGCTGTCTTCAAGGTCGAACAAGCGTGCCATCTGTTCGCTGGTATCATATTTGAAAGTTGTACTTTGATAGATGGGGAGTACACGGGGCTCGCCCTTTTTAGGAGTCCATCCGGCTTGTACGCACAGCGTCTCCGGCTTGAATTGCTTTGCCATAATGTTATCTGTTTTAAAAGTTTCTTATCTATTATCGCGTAAGTTGTCGCAAAAGTAGGGAAAAAATTATAATTTTGTGCTTAAGTATGGTAAAATGCTATAAATTAGCGGCTGGAAATTTGTAGCGAACCGAATAAATGATGAATAATTGGAATATGAAACGCATATTTTGTTTACTGACCATCCTCTTTTGTACTTTGTTTGCTTTTAATGCTTCGGCTCAGGAAGAGCGGGATAGTCCGAGACGTGGAGAAGGAATCTCTGTTTTCCTGGAACGTAACAAGCGCCCGGGGAGAGCCTATTATAAGGAGTTTTTGGAGCTGAACAAGAAACTTCTTAAAGGGAAGGAGGAATTGCGGCTGGGAGTGAAGTATGTACTGCCCCCATTATCAAAGCCGGTTGGCAATGGGAAGAAGACAATCAATGAACCTTTGTTCGGGAAAGCGCTTGCCAGTGTAAAAGTGACATCCAACCGTTTGCAGGGCGCTTGTTTTTATGTAGTGAGCGGGCATGGAGGCCCCGACCCCGGAGCTATCGGCAGAATCGGCAAAATAGAACTGCATGAAGATGAGTATGCGTATGATGTGGCTTTGCGCCTTGCCCGTAACTTGATGCAAGAGGGGGCGGAAGTCCGTATCATTATCCAGGATGCTAAAGACGGAATCCGTGATGACAAGTACCTTTCCAACAGCAAACGTGAGACGTGCATGGGAGCTCCCATACCCTTGAACCAAGTGGCACGTCTCCGGCAACGTTGCGCCAAAATCAATGAGTTTTACAAGAAGGACCGCAAGAACTATAAATATTGCCGTGCCATTTTTCTTCATGTGGACAGTCGCAGTAAGAGCCATCAGACCGATGTGTTCTTTTACCACTCTAAAAGCAAGCCCGACAGCAAGCGTCTGGCTAAGACCATGAAGAAAACTTTCGAATCGAAATATGACAAGCACCAGCCCAACCGTGGGTTTACCGGAACTGTCAGCGCACGCAATCTTTATGTGTTAGCCAATACTTCTCCCGCTTCCGTATTCGTGGAATTGGGAAATATCCAGAACACTTTTGACCAGCGCCGTTTTGTAATCAGTTCGAACCGCCAGGCCTTGGCCAAGTGGATGATGGAGGGTTTCATCACGGATTATAAAAAGGCGAAATAAGGACAATCAACTCTCACTCTCCTTTTTCTTTTCGTGTACCACCACGACTGTAACGGCCGTTATTATCAGCGCCATGCCGATGGCGCTGGCCGGTGTGAAGCTTTCATTGAATATCAGGCAACCGATAACTACGGCTGTCAGAGGTTCCAAGGCCCCGAAAATGGAAGTCAGTGTAGGCCCTATGTATTTAATGGCTTTTACCAGGGTGATGTTGGATATAGCTGTTGCCGGCAGCGCCAGTCCGAGAATATTCAGCCATGTGTGGGTATCATTGGCCAGCCGGATGCCTCCGGTCAGATATCCTCCTATAATAAAGAACAAGGCTCCCAGCCCCATTACGTAGCATGTCAATGCAGTGGAGGGAATCTGCACGGCACGGCTCTTCCTTACTCCTACGATATATCCTCCATAAAAGAATACGGACAGACCGGCAGCAATCAGCCCGATGGTCGTGTTTCCTCCTTCAAAGTCTATTTTGCCGGATGACAAAAGTCCAGCTCCGCTTAGTGACACCAACACGGCAAACAGAATGGCGAATGACCTCTTTTCTCCGAAAAAGCCCATCATGGCCAGTGCCACGGCCAGCGGATACATGAAATGAATGGTGGATGCCACTCCGCTGGCTATGTTCTGATAGGCGATGACCAGACTGAAGGAGGTAGCTGCCCGGAGCAGGCTGAGGATGAACACCGTTCCCCAGTCTTTCCTGCTGATGCGGAATGTCTCGCCCAGCATAATGCCGAAAACGACCAAGGCAAGTGAAGCTATTCCCCATCGGTAGGCCAATACTTCGAAAGAGGAGAAGCCCGCAAGGAGTAATGAAATGGTGAAAAAAGGAGCCAGCCCGAAGGTGGCAGAGGAGAGAGCCGCATATATAAACCCTTTTATGGAAACATTTTGCATCTTTTATCTTGATTTTAATGGAGATTTTAAAATTATCTGTTTGCGTCAATTGCTTGATTCGCATTGCGTCGTGCAAAATTAATGAATAAAAACAAGCATACAGACAAGGGAGTGTCCCTTTTTTACAATACAGTATAGATATGGGTATCTAATATAGTATCGACCGGCTTGCCTAATATTTATTCGTTCCATCATGAGGTAAAAATCATTCCACCGCGGAGTAAAAATCGTTCCACCATGGTGGAACGATTTTTACTCCATGGAGGAACGAATACTTGTTCGCTGCCCGGTTCCTAAACTCTTCCGGGGAGAAATCCTGATGGCTCCGGCAGAACAGTTTGCCTACTCTACCGGAATATAAATCTCTGTCAACAGTTCCTCCGGCGCCGTATCTGCGGGGTTGTTCAAGTAACGTTCCGCACTGGACTCATCCCGTAAGCTACATTCCATTTCGGGGATATACTTCCCGTAGATGGTATCGTATACGGCCTGCAGATGTTCGTATGGACCTTTGTATAGGAATATGGCATAGCGGCCTGCCGCGAGCTGTTTAAATCCTATGTCTCCTTTGGCCGTTGCAGATGAGGGTAGGACTATACATACATCGGTACGCAGCTTTTCAGCGGGCGTCACTTTGGGGTCATCGTGATAGATACAGTAGGGCATCACTTCTCCCATAGGCAGTTTTTCTTCCTGGATGAGCTGGCAAAGGCGCATCCATGCGCTGCAATAGTCGTTCAGTTTATAGTCGCCAAAGAGGCGGATGTAAATCACATTTCTGGCAGGAACTTCTTTGATTTCGTGTTTCAGTTCCAGTTCCGGACGAATAATGGCTGGTTTCATAATTACAAAGTTTTTATTGTTACGGTATTCTAATGGTGAAATGCCGTAGAACTGCTTGAATACTTTCGACAGTGACGAAGGCGAAGAGTAGCCTATACGGTAGGCTATGTCCGCTATCGGCATGTCCGAGTAACGAAGCAACCGGGCAGCGGCTTCGGTACGCGTCCGGACAATGAACGTACCGACGGGTTCACCCAGGAAAGCTTTCATGATGCGGTGGAAGTAGAAGGGAGAGAAATGGGAAATCCTGGCCAAAGATTTCAGGTCAATTTCTTCTCCGAGGTGCAGATTTATATAATCCACTACTGCGTTCACACACTTTTGGTATTCCTCCTGGGTTGTCTTTTTCTGCTGCATGGCTCTATTGGGCTTTTTCATGTTGCAAAAATAGGAGGAAAAGAAATAGGTTACTTGTCCGATGTTGCTATAAATGCAATATCTTTAAATAAGATAAGCTATATCCCGGCACAACTTTTTCGTGCAAGCATGAAAGTTTTGCATTCGATTTGCAATATCTTTGCATTTCAGATGAAAAAACAAATGCTTGCAGATGACCGAGGAGATTAAAAGACAACTTTGGGAGTGGGCGGCGGCCTATCATTGCGCCGGCTTCATTCAGAACGACCCCGTACAGTTTCCACATCGCTATGAACGGAAGCAGGATATTGAAATCAGTGGGCTGCTGACTGCCATCATGAGTTTCGGCAACCGTAAACAGATATTGAAAAAGGCTGAAGAGTTGCATAGGTTGATGGGGGTATCACCTCATCAATACGTGTTGTCCTGCCGATGGAAGAATGACTTCCCTGCTACGGACAGAAGCTGTTTTTACCGAATGCTTTCTTATGCTGACTTTCATTCCTATTTCAGGCGTTTGCATGCTGCCTATTCTGCTTTTGACAGTCTGGAGGATGCCTTATGTACGTATGCCGGTAATCCGATGGAAAGGTTATGTGCATTTTTGGAAGTCTCGGCAAAGAGCCCCCAAAAGAAACTGAACATGTTTTTGCGCTGGATGATAAGGAAAGGTCCGGAAGTGGATTTTGGTATTTGGGAGAGATTTGATTGCAGGGACCTGATTGTGCCTTTGGACACGCATGTCTGCCGTGTGGCCTATGCTTTGGGACTCACCGAGACAGAAACATTTTCTTTGAAGAATGCCCGCCGGATTACTGAAGCTCTGGCAGAGGCCTTTCCGGACGACCCGTGCCTGGGGGACTTTGCTTTGTTTGGAAGCGGAGTCAGCGGAGTATTGTAGCGTGTTACCAGTCAATTTCTTGTATCCCTCTGCTCCGTAAGAAATCGTTGGCTTTACTGAAGTGCCTGCAACCGAAGAATCCGTATTCGGCAGAACGTGGGGACGGATGGACGGTAGTCAGAATCAAGTGTCTGCTGCTATTGATTAAAGCGGCTTTTTCTTTGGCGTACGCTCCCCAAAGCATGAATACAAGATTCTCCCGTTCATCACTCAGTTTCTTGATAACAGCGTCTGTGAAGATTTCCCATCCCATGTTCCGGTGCGAGCCGGTTTCGTGGGCACGTACTGTGAGGACGGAATTCATAGGAAACACGCCTTGCGCTACCCAACGGTCCAGATTTCCGGAAGTCGGAATGGGCTTTCCCAGGTCCTGATGTATTTCCTTGAATATGTTTGCCAGAGAACCGGGAATGGCTACTCCTTTCGGTACGGAAAAGCAGACTCCATAATACTGACCGGGATTAGGATAAGGGTCTTGTCCGAGTATGACGACTTTCACTTTCTCGAACGGGCAAGAGTTGAAGACGTGGAAAATTTGATGGCCGGGAGGTAGCACGTTGGCATGTCCATACTCACTTTTTACAAATGCTACCAGCTTCTCAAAATAAGGTTTGTCAAACTCCTCTTGTAGGCGTTTTCTCCAGCTTTCTTCTATTTTTACGTTCATAAGAGTCTTGCAGTTACATATGAATAGGAAACGATGTTGCAAAAATACAAATAATCCGGATGAGGCAGATGCATTTACGAGTATAAAGAATGTTTTAATTATCGTATGAAACGATAGTTATTTTGAGTAAGTTTATTACTTTTGTGGTGCAATGCCGGACACTAAGCATAGAGTCGCCATTGCTGAGGTTGAACTGATTGGTAAAATAAAGGAATGGAAAATTTTCATCGTATGGATGCTTGTCCGGTACGGGATGTACTGAGCAGGTTGGGAGACAAATGGACAATGCTTGTGCTGGTCACACTGAAAGCGAATGGAACGATGCGTTTTTGCGATATACAGAAAACCATAGGGGATATTTCCCAGCGGATGCTGACGGTTACATTGCGCTCATTGGAGACGGACGGGCTGATTGTCAGGAAAGTCTATGCGGAAGTTCCTCCCCGTGTGGAGTATAACCTTACAGAAATCGGATGTAGCCTGATGCCGCATATTGAATCTTTGGTAGGATGGGCATTGGAGCATATGAATGATATTTTGAATCGGCGCAGTCTGCAGAACTGATGGGTCGATATGCAAAGAGGGTGTGTCGAAACTGGTATTCACCACAGATTACACAGATTTGCACAGATAAGCATCTTTGATTATCAGTAGATTAAGCTCATTCTGTGTTAATCCGTGTAATCTGTGGTGAATTTTGACACACCCCTTCAGAAGTTTCCAAGTGCTTGTTTTATTTCTTAGCATCGGCAAAATTGTGAACCTTGTTTTTCAGATTGTCAGCTTTCTCTGCGGCCTCATGGGCCTCATGGGCCATCTTGTCTGCTACTTTGGTGCCAACGTGCAATGCTTCTTCTTCAGCAGTGTTGATGAACTCCTTGGCTTCGCCATTTGCTTTGTGGATGGCACGGCATATGGCATCTTCCAGCTTTTTAGCTTTCTCCGTACGGGAGAAGTGGTAGGCCAATGCACCGGCAACCGAACCTATTCCCAGTCCGATCCAGAAATTAGAATCTTTACATTTCATAATCAAGTCAGTTTTTAATAGTTAAAGTTAGAATCAATTCTGATGAGACAACATACTTGCCAAAGATTGGTTCATCCGGCGGGAAAGGAATTAATAACAATTTACTTTTGTTGGTGGAGATATTTATTCTGCTTAAATTTGCGATGCACTTAAAATTTATACAAGTATGATTAGATTAAATGTTTTTATTCAGGTAAGTGCGGAGAACCGTGCCGCAGTATTGGAATCTGCCAAAGAACTGGTCGCATATTCCTTGAAGGACAATGGATGCATTGCTTATGATGTGTTTGAGAGCGCCACTCGCAGCGATGTTCTTATGATTTGTGAAACATGGAAAGATGCAGAGTCATTGTCTGCCCATGAAAAAGCAGACCATTTTGTGGCCCTGGTGCCCAAAATCCAGGGGCTGGCTGCCATGAAGTTGGAAAAATTCGAGTTCTGAATCAGTAATTTGAGGTAGTAAGGGGTTGTGTGATCATGCGTAAATAAGTATATTTGTGCATTCTTAATATACATATTTATGCTGATTACCCTTATTATCCTTGTTCTCTCCGCTGCCTTTTTTGTAGCAGGCAAAGTCCGTTCGGACATTGTGGCGCTTTGTGCGCTGATTGGTTTATTGATATTTCAGATTCTTACTCCTGAAGAGGCCCTTTCCGGCTTCTCCAACTCGGTGGTGATTATGATGGTGGGCTTGTTCGTTGTGGGCGGCGCCATTTTTCAGACCGGGCTGGCTAAAATGATAAGTTCGCGCATTTTAAAGCTGGCAGGCAAGAGCGAGCTGAAACTCTTCTTGCTGGTGATGCTGGTTACCTCTGCCATTGGTGCTTTTGTGAGCAATACGGGAACGGTGGCTTTGATGCTGCCTATCGTGGTGAGCTTGGCGCTGAGTGCCGGAATGAATCCCAGCCGTCTATTGATGCCTTTGGCTTTTGCCAGCAGTATGGGCGGTATGATGACACTTATCGGTACGCCTCCTAACTTGGTCATTCAGAATACATTGACGGGAGCGGGCTTTGAACCGCTGTCTTTCTTCTCCTTCTTGCCGGTGGGCATTGTGTGCGTGATAGTGGGAACTTTGGTTTTAATGCCTCTGACCAAATGGTTTCTCTCCAAGAAAGGCAAAAAGAATGACGGAACATTGTCGGGTAAATCATTGGACCAACTGGTGCAGGAGTATGGACTTTCCAGCAATCTGTTCCGTTTGAGGGCTGTCAATGACTCCCGTCTGATAGGAAAAACCATCATAGACCTGGATGTACGCCGCAAGTATGGTCTGAATATCATTGAAGTACGGCGTGTAGACTCTTCCCAACATAGATTCCTGAAAACTATTACCCAGAAATTGGCATCACCCGATACGACTATTTGGGTGGGCGACGTGCTTTACATTACGGGAGAGGTGTCGAACGTAAATCGTTTTGCTGAAGACTTTTTAATGGAAATGCTCGACGGGCATACCACTGAAGAAGCCTCCAAAGCCGACAAGTCCCTTGACTTTTATGACATCGGAATCGCCGAAATCGTGTTGATGCCCTCTTCCAATATCGTGAACCGGACGGTGAAGGAAGCGGGGTTCCGTGATAAATTTAATGTAAATGTATTGGGCATCCGTCGTAAGAAGGAATATATATTACGTGAATTGGGACGTGAGCGTATGCATAGTGGCGATGTTTTGCTGGTGCAGGGTGCGTGGCAGGACATCGCACGGATAAGCAGGGAAGATTCCGATTGGGTGGTATTGGGGCAGCCTTTGGCAGAAGCCGCCAAAGTGACGCTGGATTATAAAGCGCCCATAGCTGCCGCTATCATGGTGCTGATGGTTGCCATGATGGTCTTCGACTTTATTCCCGTGGCCCCGGTGACAGCGGTGATGATTGCCGGCTTGCTGATGGTGCTGACGGGATGTTTCAGGAATGTGGAAGCCGCCTATAAAACGATAAACTGGGAAACGATTGTGCTCTTTGCAGCCATGCTCCCCATGTCTCTTGCACTCGAAAAAACCGGTGCCTCGGAATATATATCCAACAGTCTTGTGAGCGGATTGGGCAGTTATGGTCCTATTGTGTTGATGGCAGGTATCTATTTCACCACTTCATTGATGACCATGTTCATCAGCAATACGGTGACGGCAGTGCTGATGGGGCTGCCACCGGCGCGGTCGCCGCCGCGCAATTCCCGAGAATCTTCATTACCACCTCGATGAACGACACCCGCGTGCTGTACGTCGAGCCGCTCAAATGGCTGGCCCGTTTGCAGTCCGCCGGCGTGGACGCGGTGGCCAAGATTGAGGTCGAGGCCGGTCACGGCGGTCTATCCGGGCGTTACAAGCAATGGGAAGAGGTTTCCTATGAGAACGCTTGGTGCATGGATGTGATGGGGCTCGCTCATTAGGCCATGTCCACTAGCTGAGCGGGTTCGGGCCGGCAGGTGATAGCGCGAGTAGGCTCCTTGAACTATGGCAAAGACATATAAAATCGCCGTTATTCCCGGCGACGGTATTGGCAAGGAAGTCACTCCGTGGGCTCAGAAGGCTTTGGAAAAGGCCGCTGAAGGCGTAGCT
>ERZ772831.2855-NODE-2855-length-13394-cov-24.056826_pt1 | contig 13394 bp, 11 predicted proteins | sample MGYA00580858_ERZ772831 | MGnify/ENA primary metagenome ERZ772831 (study PRJEB29015, sample SAMEA2737694) | human gut metagenome | biome: human gut; feature: human-associated habitat; material: faeces | place: China | collected 2012 ... | reverse complement strand
CGGGTGGTACCGTGGTTCATATCAATGCCGGTGTAGCCGCTCTGGTCATGGCACTGTGTGTAGGCAAGCGTGATGATTATCGTGCTGGTCATCCTATCACACCTCACAACATCACCTTCGTATTCATGGGTATGTCATTCCTCTGGTTGGGATGGTTCGGTTTCAATGCCGGTAGCGGTCTGGCAGCTGATGGTCTGGCAGCCAATGCCTTCCTTGTAACCCATATTGCCACAGCAGCGGCAGCCACCACCTGGATGCTCATCGACTGGATTGTAAACAAGAAGCCAACCACAGTAGGTGCTTGTACCGGTGCTGTTGCCGGACTGGTAGCCATCACTCCTGCAGCCGGTAGTACCGATATTTTAGGTGCCTTCTGCATCGGTATCATTTCCACCATCGTCTGCTTCTTCATGGTAGCAGTGGTGAAGGAGAAGTTCAAGTATGATGATGCCCTCGATGCCTTTGGTGTTCATGGTATGGGTGGTATTCTGGGATCTATCCTCACTGGTGTCTTCGCCACTCAGTATGTAACAGGAGCCGAAGGAGTACAGGGTGCCCTCTATGGCGACTGGCATCAGCTTTGGGTTCAGGTTGTAGCCACCGTGGTAAGCATCATCTATAGCGTAGTAGTTACCTACATTATCTTCAAGGTAGTAGATAAGAGTGTAGGTGTACGTGTTGACAAGCGAGTAGAGGAGGAAGGTCTCGACATCTACGAGCATGGTGAGAGTGCTTATAGTAACTAAGATAGAGAATGAATATATGTATAACACCTTGACTGTATGTTTTGTATGGTCAAGGTGTTTTCTATTATAATAATGTGTAAACCTGATTTTGCCTAAATTCTTCTTGTTATTTTATCATTTGCCTGCTTTTTTACGTTAAATCTTATAAACACTTAGTTACAAAATCAATTCTTTTTCTTATATTTGTCAACAAATTAAAAAGCTGACAATTATGATTAATGAATCATTTTCTATAAGATTGCGGGAAGCGCGACAGATGATGGGGCTCAGCATGGATAAACTCGTAGAGCGAACCAACGGAGCCATCACCAAGCAGAGCATCTCCCGATATGAGAAAGGCATCATGCGCCCTAAGCGTGATGCCTTGCAAGCCATAGCCAAAGCCCTCAATATCAGCGAGGAATATTTCGAAGGAACCAATCTCAAGATAGACATGCCGATGCTCCGCACCACCTCCAATGGCAAGTTGTCCGAAGACGAGTTGCAAGCCCTGGAAGCGAAACTCTCTTTTTGGGCAGAGCAGTATCTTACGAAGGAGAAAGAAGCGGGTTTCCCTACCCGGTTCAAGAATCCGATAAAAGGCACCGGGATATCAACGCAGGAAGATGCCATCCAGGCATCCAGCCTTCTTCGTGAAAAGTGGCATTGCGGTGATGGTCCCATCGCCAGCATCCTGAGACTCTTGGAAAGAAAAGGCATAATGATACTTGCTGCTACTCTCCCAGAGTATGTATTCGGAATGAGTACCTGGGCAGATAAGAAGCATCCTTTGATGATTCTCGATTTCAATCCGGAAAAGAGTAGCGTAGAGAAACTTCGCTTCACGGCAGCTCATGAGTTAGCCCATCTTCTTCTCCTCTTCCCGGAAGACAGTCCGTTGAAACTGGAGAAGCGTTGTGATCTCTTTGCCAGTTTCTTCCTTCTTCCCAAGTTGGCGCTTATCGAAGAGTTGGGTTCCAGGAAACGTGAGAAGATAACGCTGGAAGAGATGATAGACATCAAGGAACTGTATGGCGCATCTCTCGCCGCTTCCATCATCGCAGCCAGGGATTACGGCATCATCACCACCGAGTATAAACGGGCATGGTATGCCGAGCATATAGAGCCTAATCCCCGTGAAATAGGTAATGGCCACTATGTGTTTCCCGAGACATTGGGAAGGGAGAAGAGAGTCAATTCAATCATCAAAAGTATGGAGGAATAGAATATGCAGAATGAAAGTCAAAATATAGAATATAAGGAATCATGGGGACGTGGTTTCAAGAAGATTGCCGAGGAGTTTGAACGTGCTAGCTTGCCATTGCCAACGATAGAAGAAAATGGAGGTGGCGTGATGGCGATTATCCAGCGCAAAACGATAGATGAAGTTATCGCAGAGCGTGGTGAGGATGTCGGTGTAAATGTCGGTGCTGGCGGTAATGTCGGGAATCCCTCAACGTACCATAGAACGAGAACTTTCTATTTTGCAAAAGGCCGATATGATTTGTCGTGTTGGTTCTCCACGTACAGGAAAATGGAAACTGTTAAAACAGATTGATTTTGATTCAAAATAGAAAGATATGAAGCAGAATAATAATGAACAAATCGTCTTCGATGTGTTTGGTATTCTTTAACTAGAATCATTAGTAGAGAAAATTGATAAAATTTGATAAACGTAAAAATGAAAATGGCTGAAATAATATCACATATATATCAAGATAATGTAGGGCGTTGGATTATACAATCTAATGAGGAACATTCTGTTGGTGTAGCTAGGCTTGCTGCTCGTTTCGCTGGTGAATTTGGTATGAGTGAATGGGGGAAAGTTTTGGGGCTACTTCATGATAAGGGTAAGGAATCACAAGCTTTTCAGCAACATATCAGGAAAGATAGTGGATATGAGCCTGATATTAAAGTTTGTGGTAATTATAACCATGCATTTATTGGTGGAGTTTTGGCACGAAAACTTTATGGTAAATCTGCTGATATTTTCTTCGTTAATCAAATAGTGTCTCATCATACAGGCTTACATGATTATGATGAGATAGAAGGAATTCTTAATCAGGATATTCCTGCAGAAGTTAATATCAATATAGGAAAGGAAAAATTAAATGTACCTGCTTTTAAGATTCAAACTAATGATTTTCATCATTTAGTTCGTATGATGTTTTCATGTCTGGTGGATGCTGACTTTCTTGATACAGAAGCTTTTATGGATAAAGAATCTTCTATGTTAAGACGTAATAAAGCTACGTTATATGAATTGTTGCCTTTACTCGAAAATAAACTGAAGGATTTGAAAGCTAAAGCAGATAATTCTAATGTAAATGCTATAAGAAATCAAGTCCAGCAGCAATGTATTAAAATGTCAGATACTGAAATCGGGTTTTATAGTTTGACGGTACCAACTGGTGGAGGAAAAACTTTGTCTTCTTTGGTATGGGCAATGAAGCATGCTATCAGAAATGGTCAGAAAAGAATTATTATAGCCATTCCATATACAAGTATCATTGTTCAGACGGCATCTGTTCTACGGAGCATCTTTGGAGAAGAGAATGTTTTGGAGCATCATAGTAATGTGGATCCTGAACATATTAAAGATGATAGACTTCAGGAGAAAATGAAGTTGGCGACAGAAAATTGGGACTATCCGATAATTGTAACAACTAATGTGCAATTATTTGAATCTATGTTTAGCAATAAGCCATCTGTTTGTAGGAAGCTCCACAATATAGTCAATAGTGTCATAATCTTAGATGAGGTGCAAACGCTTCCGATGGACTATCTTCAGCCTGTTGTGGATTCATTGAAAACGTATCATAAACTATTCAATGTTTCTTTCTTGTTCACTACGGCAAGTCAGCCCGTGTTAAGTGGACTTATTGAAGGCTGTAATCCGAAAACTGCATTCAAAGGTATTAACCATATTACAGAAATCATTCCTAGTGAGTTTAAGTTGTATGACAAGTTACGAAGGGTAAAGTTAAGTATCAATAACGAAGGGAGAACGTATGATGAGGTTGCTGAGATGTTGAGCAAGCATAAAAGAGTGCTTTGTATTGTGAATACACGTCGTGATGCTAGAGAACTCTATGCACGTTTGCCTCAAGAAGGGATTACATTACATCTTTCAAAGATGATGTGCCCGGCACATATTAGCGAGACGTTAGAAAAACTCAAAAATGCTCTAAAGGACGATACGAATGAAGTTATTCGTGTTGTCTCCACGCAATTGATAGAAGCTGGAGTTGATATAGATTTTCCTATTGTATATAGGCAAGAAGCTGGACTTGACTCTGTATTGCAAGCTGCCGGCCGATGTAATCGAGAAGGAAAGAATGGTTTGAGTACTACTTATGTCTTTTCTTTGTCTAAAGAGCATAATCTTCCTAAAGGAGAAATGCAGGCTGCAAATAATGCAAGATTAAGTCTTGGTACAGGGATAGATTGGTTTGCTCCAGATGTGATGACATCATATTTCAAGCAATTATATTGCAGAAAGGAATGTTTCGATGTAAAGAATATGAAGCATTATCTTTATAATCCTAAGGAAATATGTTTTGCTACTGCTGCAAAAGAGTTTCAGATGATTGAAGATAATGGTATCAATGTTGTTGTCTGTTGGAGAAATAGTTTCGAGCTTATACAACAGCTATTGGAAAAGGGACCTTCATATATGCTGATAAGGAAACTGTCGAAGTATATCGTAAATATCACTAAGACAGACTTTAAAACTTTGTTAGATATGGGTGTCATTAGTGAGAAAAAAGAGGGACTCTTTGTTGTCGATTATAAACAGCAGTATGATGAACATATAGGCTTGTGCATCGATAATAATTGGGCAAATGAAGTATTAATACAATAAAAATATAATGGTATGGAATATACTGATAAAGAATATTGTTTGGAGGTGTGGGGCGATATGGCTTGCTTCACAAGACCCGAACTGAAAGTTGAACGTGTAAGCTATGATGTGATTACTCCATCAGCAGCACGAGCTATATTCGAGGCTATATTTTGGAAGCCTGCCATTCATTGGCAGATAACCAAGATAGAGGTGTTGAAACCTATCAAATGGACTTCTGTAAAAAGAAATGAGGTGGGGGCGGTAGCTGGTAAATCTGTCATCTTTATAGAGGAAAAACGTCAGCAGAAAAATACTTTGCTTTTAAAAGATGTTGGTTATCGAATTTGGGCAAAGATGGAGTTCCGTTCTGTATTGAAGCGAAAGGCAGAAGGAGATTTGTTTTCTCATGAGCCGGGTAAAGATGAGAATCCGATGAAGTATTATCAGATGTTTGAGCGTAGAGCAAGCAAGGGACAATGCTTCAATCAGCCTTATCTTGGTACTCGTGAGTTCTCTGCCTCTTTCCGTCTCGTTAATCCTGATGATGAGACATTGACTCCACCAATATCTGAAGAGCAAGGTGGTACTAAAGACTTAGGAATCATGCTCTATGATATGGACTTTGCTGATAAGAAGAACATCCAGCCAATGTTCTATCGTCCACAGATGAAAGATGGCGTAATTATTGTTCCACCAATTAATAGTGAGGAGATTTTAAAATGATACTAAAAGCATTATATGATTATTATAATAGATGCGGTGATCTTCCAATGCCTGGTATGGAAGAAAAAGAGATTGGTTTCATTATAGTCCTTTCTAAAGAGGGAAGGTTTGTTCGCTTCGAAGATTGCCGTACGGGTAAGAGTCAGGCAAGAACATATCTTGTAAAGAAGCATGTAGGACGCTCAAGTGCAATAGTTGCTAATTATTTGTATGATAATAGTACTTATGTATTAGGGTATGCAGATATGGACAAAGAGGTTGATAAATGTAAAGAACAAGTTGACCTGTTGGAGAAGCAGGCTGCCCAATCGGTAGCTGCTCAAAGTGCATACGAGAAAGCCAAAGAAGAGCTGAAAGAATTAGAGAATAAACGTTCTATTAAAGAGCAAAGTTGTCTAGATGCTTTTAAAAACAAATTAATTTCAATTTTCCACTCCTATCCTGATAGTTATGAGTTGTCTTTAGTCTGTAAGTTCTACCAGCAAGATAAAGATGAAATTCTGTCCTCTATTAAACAAGATAGTTTGTGGGAAGATATAAAAAAGAACTTGTCAAAGAAGTATTCTACATTTTCATTTAGAATTGAGGGTGACTTAAAGATTATTGCAGAAAAAAGAGAACTCTTGCAATTGGATGAAGCTGAGGAGATGAATGGTGAAAAAGATATTTGTTTAATAACAGGAAATAGGGATATTACTGTCGATACGACAACCGCAACAATGATTCCTGGAAGTCAGGCAACTGCAAAATTAGTTGCATTCCAGGTTAACTCTGGCTATGATTCCTATGGCAAGAAGAAATGTGGTAATGCTCCAATATCTAAAAAAGCAGAATTTGCCTATACCACTTCTCTTAACGCTATGCTGCAAAAAGGTTCTCACAATAAGTTTAGTGTAGGTAATCGAACTTTTGTCTTTTGGGCGTCCTCTAACAGCGAGGCAGCAGAACAGACTGAAGGTAGCCTCTTTGACCTGTTGGGATATATTGAAGAAGAGGTTGATGATCCAAATGCTAAGATAGAGCAAGTGCGCAAAGTGTTTACGGCTATATATTCTGGAAGTTTGAAAACATCATTAGAAGACCGTTTCTATATTCTTGGTTTGGCTCCAAATTCGGCAAGAATAGCCGTTGTATATTGGTCTGAATGTTCTCTGAAAGAATTTGCAGGAAAGATACTATGTCATTTTGAAGATATGAAAATCAAAGATACTCGTATAGATAAGAAACCATATATGGGAATCAAGAGTATGCTTGCAGCTGTCACTCTTAACGGGAAACAATCTGAAGCTACCCCTAATCTCCCAGAAGCAGTTGTCAAGAGCATCTTCCAAGGAACACCATATCCGTTCACGTTGTTTTCGGCGTGTATTCGCAGAATAAGAGCAGAGTCAGGCAATAAAGATGCTATTCGCATAGCTCGTATGGCAATCATTAAGGCTTATCTTAACAGAATAAATGATAACAATAAAAAGATAGAAACAATGTTAGACAAAAGTAACACAAATCAAGGCTACCTTTGCGGTCGCCTCTTTGCTGTATTGGAAAATCTCCAATATGCAGCAAACAAACAAGATTCAATCCGTTCTGGATACATGAATGCAGCATCATCAACACCATCTGCTGTTTATCCAACGATATTGAAATTGTCAAATAGTCACTATAGTAAGTTGGCTAAAGACAAGAAAGGACTCGCTATTTACTTTGACAATCAGAAAAAAGAGATAATGGCACAGATTTCTGATTTCCCAGACACTTTGGACTTAAGCGACCAAGGCAGATTCTTCCTTGGTTACTATCATCAAAAGAATCATGAGGAAAACAAAGAGACAGAAGATTAATAATATTTAATAATTACAATTATGGCTGATTTAAAAAATCGATTTGATTTCGTTTACCTGTTTGATGTACAGGACGGAAATCCCAATGGTGATCCCGATGCAGGAAACCTTCCACGTGTTGACTCAGAAACTGGTATGGGGCTTGTTACTGATATTTGTTTAAAAAGAAAAGTACGCAATTATGTACAGATTGCGAAAATGGGCGAAACTAATAACGATATATTGGTTAAGTCAAAGGAAATCTCAGGACAAGAGGTTTTCATAAATGGCGAAATACGCAAGATGTACAAAGAAGAACTTGGCTTGGACTTAAAAGTCAAAGAAAAAGCACCTGCCGACATAGTTACAGCAGGACGTGAAGCGATGTGTAAGCGTTTCTATGATGTAAGAACTTTTGGAGCTGTTCTTTCTACTGGCTCTAATGCAGGACAAGTAAGAGGAGCTGTCCAAATGACTTTTGCACGTTCAATAGACCCTATTATCACAGCAGAACATGCATTAACAGTTTGTGCAGCTCGCGATGAAGAGAAATCTTACGATTCACAAGTTGGCATTCAAGGTCGCAAGGCTACAGTTCCTTATGGACTCTATGTCTGCCATGGCTTCATCTCTGCCAACCTTGCCAAACAAACGGGCTTCTCAGAGGAAGACCTGGAACTTTTCTTTGATGCATTGAAGAACATGTTTGATGTTGATCGTTCTGCAGCAAGAGGCTTGATGAGTGCTCAGAAATTAATTGTGTTCAAACATGATTCTGTTTTGGGTAATGCACCAGCGAATAAATTGTTCGATTTGGTGAAAACCCAGAAGAAGCTTAATGTTGTGGTACCACGTTCATTTGGCGATTATGATGTTAAAGTTCCTACTCAAGAGGAGTTGGATAAGATATATCCAGGTGTGACAGTTGAAAAATTGATTTAGTATCATCATGTATACTGAAGACGAAATGCTCATGTTGTCGGGGATACAGCACTTTATGTTCTGCCCTCGACAATGGGCTTTGATTCATATCGAGCAACAATGGGCAGAAAATAAACTGACGACAGAAGGGCAGATTCTACACAAGAATGTAGATAATCCCTTCTATCGTCAGAAAAATGGTGATGTTATCACACTTCGTTCCCTCCATATTGCCTCTAAAGAATTAGGATTGTATGGTATAACTGATGCAGTAGAACTTGTTCCAACTGATTCTTCAGAAGATGCTATAACTCATAATCGCTACAAAGGATGTTGGAAACCATACCCTGTGGAGTATAAAAGAGGTCATCATAAGCCTGATGAAAGAGATGAAGTACAATTGGCTGCCCAGGCAATGTGTCTCGAAGAAATGTATGGTATCCATATTCCATACGGTGCATTGTATTATGATGAAGTAAAACATAGAGAAACAATTTCTATTTCTGAGTCATTAAGAAGTACGACTATTCAATGTGCCCGTCAGATGCACGAGGTATTTAAAAGCGGTATCTTGCCAAAAGCTAACAAACAGCACCATTGCAAGAATTGTTCTCTGGTAAATCTCTGTATGCCAGAAATGAGTGATTGTACTCTAGTATCAACCTATTTAAACAAAAATCTATATGAGGATATTACTTAATACATTATACGTGACCACACCTGAAGCCTATCTAAGTAAAGATGGGTTGAATGTTGTGATATCTGTGAAGCAAAACGAGATATTCCGTATTCCTATCCATAATATAGAGCAAATTATTACTTTTGGTTATATGGGGGCAAGTCCAGGATTGATGAAACTGTGTGCAGATAATAACGTTTCTCTAACCTTCCTTTCACCACAAGGAAGATATATCAGCCGTTCGCAAGGTCCGACTAGGGGAAACGTTTTGCTGAGAAAAGCACAATATAAGAATTCTGATGAACCTAACTATGCTCTTCATCTCAGTAAACTTTTCATAGGAGGAAAAATCCAAAACTATCGTAATATCTTGCGTCGTTTTATTAGAGACAATGGAGATGATGAGGCTATAGAACGTGTTTGCGAGGAACTGCTTCGGTGCAAAAGAAGAGTTTTGAATGCTGAATCTATAGATAGTGTGAGAGGAATAGAAGGAGAAGCTGCCACTGCTTATTTTGGTGTATTCTCACGTCTTCTTCTAAATCAGAAAGAAGATTTTGTATTTGAAGGTCGCAATCGTCGTCCACCAAAAGATGCGATTAATGCGATGTTATCTTTCGTATATACTCTTATATGTAATGATATGACATCGGCTTTGGAGACTGTTGGCTTAGACCCATACGTAGGGTTTATGCATACTTTAAGACCAGGGCGTGCATCTTTATCTTTGGATATGATGGAGGAGCTGCGAGCATATTTGGGTGATAGATTGGTTCTATCTTTAATCAACAGAAAACAGATTACCATCAAAGATTTCATCAAGCAGGGTGACGAAGGTATCGTCATGACAGACTCGGGGCGTAAGATTATATTGTCTGCTTGGCAAAACAGAAAGAAGGAGCTGATTATTCATCCTTATTTAAATGAAAAGGTAAGTATAGGTCTTCTTCCTTATGTTCAAGCAATGTTGTTGGCGAGATTCATTCGTAAGGATATTGATGATTATCCAGTGTTTTTAATCAAGTAGTGTATGTTTGTATTGATTACTTATGATGTAAACATTACCTCGGCTCATGGTGCGAAACGTTTACGCAATGTAGCAAGGGCGTGTTTGAATTACGGAAAGAGAGTTCAAAACTCTGTTTTTGAGTGTATTTTGACGGAATCTCAGTTTTTCGTATTAAGGGACCAGTTAAAAGGGATTATTGATACTGAACAAGATAGTATTAGGTTCTATATTCTTGGGAAAAATTGGAAACGTAAAGTTGAGACTTTGGGTAAGGATATGGGGCTTGACTTTACTGGTGAGCTTATCATTTAATGTATGAGGGTGCGAACCTATAGTATTGCAAAATAACCTATAGTTTCGCACCTTCTTAAAATCAGTGACTTATAAATATTATGCCTTTTATAATATTTTACGTGTAATTATTTTGCCATCTTTCGCAAAATAATTATCTTTGCATCATGATATTCAGCTATTTGCTGAATATGCAGTCACACCCTTCGTGGGTGTGTGGATTGAAACCGTGACGCTGCTCAGGATAGCAACGCAGCTTATGGTCACACCCTTCGTGGGTGTGTGGATTGAAACAATTAAAATATAAATACCTATGAATAGAATAACAGTCACACCCTTCGTGGGTGTGTGGATTGAAACTTTCCGAGTAGCGCACAGTGAAAAATGGGTAGAGTCACACCCTTCGTGGGTGTGTGGATTGAAACTCTTACGAAGAGATTTACTCCGACTTCCATCTGGTCACACCCTTCGTGGGTGTGTGGATTGAAACCTGAACAATCAGATGAAGGAGCTCATCATATCCGTCACACCCTTCGTGGGTGTGTGGATTGAAACTCCATACTGCCCTAATTTATAATTTAGATGAAAGTCACACCCTTCGTGGGTGTGTGGATTGAAACTGTGCCGGAATTTTGCAACAATTTGCTGACGCCAGTCACACCCTTCGTGGGTGTGTGGATTGAAACCAGGTGGAGGCAGTGACAGCGGCGATGGTCTAGAGTCACACCCTTCGTGGGTGTGTGGATTGAAACCTGCATGCTTTCTGTGATAAGCTGCTTTGTGATGTCACACCCTTCGTGGGTGTGTGGATTGAAACTTCCATTCGCTTTTTCTCAATATTGCGACAAGTAGTCACACCCTTCGTGGGTGTGTGGATTGAAACGCTCAGCAAGTGATGCGCTTGCTAGAACAAGATAGTCACACCCTTCGTGGGTGTGTGGATTGAAACAGATACTCTGTTAAGCCTTTGCCATCACCATTTAGTCACACCCTTCGTGGGTGTGTGGATTGAAACTGTTTGCGCTCATTGGCTGTAAGACAAAACAGAGTCACACCCTTCGTGGGTGTGTGGATTGAAACCATTGGACGTGCATCCATATTGAAGTGGACGAGTGTCACACCCTTCGTGGGTGTGTGGATTGAAACCCGATTAGCACGAAAGCCCTAAGGGTGATTAAGGGTCACACCCTTCGTGGGTGTGTGGATTGAAACCTGCAAAGGAGCCTCTTAATCTTCAGGTAGACGGTGTCACACCCTTCGTGGGTGTGTGGATTGAAACTGATTGTACACCTCGATGAATCTGTCTCTTGCCAAGTCACACCCTTCGTGGGTGTGTGGATTGAAACAGACAACAATCAAGAAGGAATACAGCGACAATGGGTCACACCCTTCGTGGGTGTGTGGATTGAAACCTCTGCCTTTTACACTTGCTCCACTCTCAATATGTCACACCCTTCGTGGGTGTGTGGATTGAAACTCAATCGAGGAGTCGGGTCTTGGCGATGTTGAGAGTCACACCCTTCGTGGGTGTGTGGATTGAAACCTTATATAAAGTAGATGCTCCTCTCTGAGGATCGTCACACCCTTCGTGGGTGTGTGGATTGAAACGTTTTAAGTGTTTAAAATCTGTTTGCCTTATAATTGTCACACCCTTCGTGGGTGTGTGGATTGAAACTCTGCCATCGACCGCCTGAAGGCTGATGGTTGCATGTCACACCCTTCGTGGGTGTGTGGATTGAAACGTTGCCCACGAAGTAAACCTAAGTCAAAGTTTAAGTCACACCCTTCGTGGGTGTGTGGATTGAAACGATAGTGAGGACGCATTCCAAAATCTGAAAAATGGTCACACCCTTCGTGGGTGTGTGGATTGAAACAGATTCCTGCCCTCGTATGCGATGAAGCCATCAGTCACACCCTTCGTGGGTGTGTGGATTGAAACTGATACTGCGCCCCTCAACGATTTTGAAACCTTGAGTCACACCCTTCGTGGGTGTGTGGATTGAAACATAGGTCTTAGGGTCTGCAACTGGCTTGTTTTTGTCACACCCTTCGTGGGTGTGTGGATTGAAACTCGCTATGGTTTACCTTATTCAAATTAGTTATTGTCACACCCTTCGTGGGTGTGTGGATTGAAACACGTGAACCGTGAGAACTGAACAAACCACCAATCAGTCACACCCTTCGTGGGTGTGTGGATTGAAACTTTAAATTCTGTATTAGTATTGGCATTATAAAAGTCACACCCTTCGTGGGTGTGTGGATTGAAACCTTGACTAACTTGTTAATGGTAGCCTCAAGTTGGGTCACACCCTTCGTGGGTGTGTGGATTGAAACCCCGAAGATGATGATGACGCAAGAGATATACGTGTCACACCCTTCGTGGGTGTGTGGATTGAAACCGAAGGTCGATGAGTTTGCAAAAGGTTTTGTGCGTCACACCCTTCGTGGGTGTGTGGATTGAAACAGTTGGTAGCCGTATTTGTCTAGAAAACCCTGTAGTCACACCCTTCGTGGGTGTGTGGATTGAAACTCATCATCATTTATATATTAATCTCTAAAATCATGTCACACCCTTCGTGGGTGTGTGGATTGAAACGTGCCACCACACCCCCGACCACCACCCCTATCGGGTCACACCCTTCGTGGGTGTGTGGATTGAAACAATAATAGAGTTTTTAACCAGCGAGGACAGAAGGAGTCACACCCTTCGTGGGTGTGTGGATTGAAACCAGAAGCCAGCGACCTCGTCGGTGGTGTTGCACAGTCACACCCTTGTGGGTGTGTGGATTGAAACATCATGCAGCGCATCGTATCTCCAAATACGTGCGTCACACCCTTCGTGGGTGTGTGGATTGAAACAGAAAACAGATTTTATTTTCTGAGCCCACTTGAAAAAGTCATTTTTACGAAAACGTGCCATTGATTGTCAATAAGTTACAATGACAAAAAATATGATTCGGGACTTTTTTAAGTGGACTCAGTTTAGTATTATACCGCAATCTCTAGTTATAAGTGTTCAGAATGTGTCTCCTCCTGCCACAGCATTCGTCTCCTCCGGTCACAGCATTCGACTCCTTCAGCTATCGCATTCGTCTCCTCCGGTCACAGCATTCGACTCCTTCGTCTAATGCAGCCGTCTCATTCTGCCAACTCAGTCGTCTCCTTCTGCTAACTCAGTCGTCTCCTTCAGCCACCGCAGCCGTATGTGTCAACTCAATGAAGTAGATGAACTCGTGAAATGAAGTAGATGAAGTCGTGAAATGAAGTGGATGAACTCGCATAATGAAGTTCATGATTTCTGCACAATTGCCAATACATGCGAATGGTAAGTAAGCGGCTCCGCATTTATACCTTGCCCTTTATCGTAAAAGTTCTTACCTTT
>ERZ772831.2846-NODE-2846-length-13450-cov-3.783651_pt1 | contig 13450 bp, 10 predicted proteins | sample MGYA00580858_ERZ772831 | MGnify/ENA primary metagenome ERZ772831 (study PRJEB29015, sample SAMEA2737694) | human gut metagenome | biome: human gut; feature: human-associated habitat; material: faeces | place: China | collected 2012 ... | reverse complement strand
GACAAATTCGGCTTGACCCGTGAGCGTGTGCGTCAGATTAAGGAAAAGGCTATTAGAAGATTAAGACAAAGTAATCGTAGTAAATTGCTCAAATCTTATTTGGGATAAATAAGAAATATTAGTTTCCGACAAATAGAAGGAATTAAAAACCGTACGTCTTTAGTAGGCGTGCGGTTTTTTTTATATCTTTGCCCCATTGATAATTCATAACTTATAACTCATAACTCAATGAAATACGTTCGTATACTTTGTGCCGTAGCTTTGGTTTTTGCATTGTGCTCGGCTTTTACAATGAAAGATAAGGAAAAGGCTGTATATGCTTTTGGTGTGGCGGCTTCTTTCAATGACTCCATCGTATATTATACAGACATCCAGGTATTGGACAGCGTAGAGCTGGATAAGAATGGATTCTTGCCCAAGCGTGATTTATACACTTACCAGCTCAAGAACTATCTGGAGTACAATCTGAAGAAGCCGGACTATACTTGTATGATTTATTTCTCTGAAAACAGGAAAAAGTTGGAAAAAGAGGCTGTAAAGGTAAGTATAAGAAGAGTAAGAATATGGTTTTGCAGGTGGTGAAGCCTGAAGCTTTCACATTTACAAAACCGCAGGAATAATTTAGGGAATATACATATGATGAAATCCAGACTCTTTCTACTATTGTGGATGTGCTGCTCGGTTTTACTGACAGCATGCGAAAACGAGGATCCCATACCGGAACCTCCCGTTGCTGGTAGCCGCACGGTACTGGCATATCTTGCGGCAGATCATCGTGGTACACTTAATAATTTGTCTTCTTTAGCCTTATTAGATTTGGAGGAAATGAGATTGGGTATGGCAAAAGTGAACAATAGTAGTAATATGCGCCTATTAGTTTATATTGATACTGATTCTTCTCCACGTCTCATTGAGTTGAAAAATGAAGGTGGTAAATTGCAGGAAACAACGGTAAAGACCTATGAAAATCGTAATTCTGTGGGTGTGGCTGAGACTTTGGAAGTCTTTAATGATGTCTTTAAAAACAGTGAATACAGAGCTGAAAGCTATGGTTTGATTTATTGGTCGCATGGAGATGGTTGGATTCCTAATCCACTTCCTTCTACCAGATGGGTAGGGCAAGACACAGGTTCGGGCACTCATTACATGAATATTGAAGATTTGGTTACAATATTGTCTGCTGATGCTGTTCCTCATTTTGATTTTGTCTTGTTCGATGCCTGCTTTATGCAGTCCATTGAAGTGGCTTATGCCTTGCGCAACTTTACTGATTATTATATTGGTTCACCTACAGAAATACCTGGACCGGGGGCACGCTATGATGTACTTGTTCCTGCGTTGTTTTCGGACGGTGAAGTGGCGTTGAAGGTAGCTGCCGCTTATTACGAGCCTTACAAGAAAATTTATAATGGAGGGAGTGGAATATCCAATACGAATTGGACAGGCGGTGTTTCCGTTTGTGCGCTACAGAGTTCAGTGTTAGAGTCTTTGGCAAGTATTACCAAGCAAGTCTTGTCAGAGAATGCTGATAGTGAGGAATTGCGTTCTCTTGTTTTTAATTACGACCAACGTCGTGAAAGTAGTAATATTGGTTATTATGATTTTGTCCAGCTGATGCAACAGTTAACTGATGCTTCTGGCTTTGCTACTTGGAAGCAGGTTTATGATATGGCAGTACCCTATTGGGAGACTACTTCCAAGAACTATTCTGGTTATACCGGCATGTTTTCTATGGAAGGTTCAAGCGGTGTTTCCCATTATATACCGTCTTTGTCTAAACAGGCGGCTGCCGCAGCGTTTCGTTCCACGGATTGGTATAAGTCTGCCGGTCTTTCCAAGCTGGGTTGGTAAGGCTATTCAAAGTTACATATTGTATAAGGCTGTGTCCGGAAAAAGTATATGAGTGCTTTCTCATAATCTATTTTTAGGCGCGGATTACGCGAATTACGCGGATTAGTTAATCGAATCCGTGAACTTCGCGTAATCCGCGCCTAAAATATATCTATTAAGAGTACTTTTACCCCTTCTTTTTATGCCTATTCTTGTTGAAAATTAGTTATTTAACAATATTTTCTTATGGAAATTATGTTTTATTGAAAATAATTCTTTTCTTTGCATCGTCAAACTTAAAAAAACAAAGAATTATGAAATATGTAATCATTGGCGGTGTAGCAGGTGGAGCCACGGCAGCCGCCCGACTAAGAAGAGTGGACGAAATGGCTGAAATTCTCTTATTGGAGAAAGGCCCTTACATCTCGTACGCTAATTGTGGTTTACCTTATTATATAGGCGGAGTGATAGCAGAGCGCGAGAAGCTGCTGGTGCAGACACCCGAATCTTTCGGCAAGCGCTTCCGCATTGATGTGCGTGTGCAGAATGAAGTAATCGCCATCCATCCCAAAAACAAGACCGTTACCATACGCAATGTGGAAGGCAAGGAGTACGACGAAAGCTATGACAAACTTTTGCTTTCTCCCGGTGCCAACCCCGTGAAGCCCCCCTTGGAAGGCATTAATTCCGAAGGCATCTTCACGTTGCGCAATGTAGAAGATACCGACCATATCAAGGCTTATATCTCGGACAAGCAGGTGAAACGCGCCGTGGTGGTAGGTGCCGGTTTCATCGGATTGGAAATGGCGGAGAACCTGCATCATGCCGGTGTTCATGTGTCTGTAGTCGAAATGGGTAATCAGGTGATGGCACCTATCGACTTCTCTATGGCGGCACCTATTCATCAGCATCTGTTGCAGAAAGGCGTCTCTCTCTATCTGGAAGAAGGAGTAACCCATTTCAAGCGTACGGACAACGGAATCACCGTATTCCTGAAAAGCGGAAAGGCCATTCCTGCCGATATGGTGTTACTCTCCATCGGTGTGCGTCCTGCCACTGCATTGGCGCAACAAGCCGGCTTGAAACTGGGCGAGATGGGCGGTATCTGGGTAGACGAACACTTGGAGACTTCCGAAAAAGACATCTATGCTGTGGGCGATGCCATCGAATATCCTCATCCGCTGACCGGAAAGCCCTGGCTCAATTATCTGGCAAATCCTGCCAACCGCCAGGGACGTATCGTTGCTGATAATATGGTGTTTGGCAATACTGTTTCCTACGAAGGAGCTATCGGCACCTCCATTGCCAAAGTATTCGACATGACGGTAGCCTCTACGGGCCTTGCAGCCAAACGCTTGAAGCAGTGGGGCATGGAATATCAAAGCTCGGTGACTCACTCGGCATCTCATGCCGGTTACTATCCGGATGCCCTACCTTTGACCTTGAAACTGACTTTCCATCCCAAAACCGGTAAACTCTATGGTGCGCAATGTATCGGTTACGAGGGAGTGGACAAGCGAATCGACCAGATAGCCGGACTCATCAAGCGGGGTGGCACAGTCTACGATTTGATGGAGACGGAGCACACGTATGCGCCTCCTTTCTCCTCGGCCAAAGACCCCATCGCTATTGGCGGCTATGTAGCATCGAACATTATCAGCGGTGCTATGCCTGTCATCTCTTGGCGCGAGCTGGTAGAAGAGAAGGATAAAGTGATGCTGATAGATACCCGTACGCCCGAGGAATTCTCTTTCGGCACCATTCCGGGAGCCGTCAATATTCCGTTGGACGAAATGCGCGAGCATTTGGCAGAGATACCTACAGACAAGCCGGTAGTGCTTTTCTGTGCTGTGGGTCTGCGCGGTTATCTGTCCCTGCGCATCCTGATGGGGTGCGGCTATCGCAATGTGCGCAATCTGATAGGTGGTTATAAGACCTACTCCACGGCAACAGCACCTCTGCCGTCTCTATCTGCTCCGGCAGGCGGCGGCTCTTCTTCTTCTTCGGTAGAGGCTGCTACTGATGATGTTCCTGCGGATGCATCAGTGTCCAAGAAGGAAACGTTGAAGATAAATGCTTGCGGTTTGCAATGTCCGGGACCTATCATGCAGGTGAAAAAGGCGATGGATAGCATTGCTGTGGGCGAGCGTGTGGAGATTGTGGCAACCGATGCCGGTTTTGCACGCGATGCTTCTGCCTGGTGTGATACGACGGGAAATAAATTGATAGAGAAGCATGACGAGAAAGGACGCTATACGGTAGTCATCGAGAAAGGTGCTCCGGCTTGTACATCTGCTTCCAATGTTTCCGCAGCCGGGGGGAGGGGAAAGACGCTGATTCTGTTCAGTGACGACCTGGACAAAGCGCTGGCAACCTTCGTACTAGCAAACGGAGCAGCGGCAACGGGACAGAAAGTAACCATTTTCTTCACCTTCTGGGGACTGAACGTCTTGAAGAAAGTGCAGAAACCCAGTGTGCAGAAGGACTTCTTCGGCAAGATGTTCGGCATGATGCTGCCGTCCAGCTCTTTGAAACTGAAGTTGTCGCAGATGAATATGTTTGGCATGGGCAGCCGCATGATGCGCTTCTTGATGAAGCGCAAGGGAGTGGATTCTTTGGAGTCGTTGCGCTCGCAGGCATTGGCGCAGGGAGTGGAATTCATTGCTTGCCAGATGTCTATGGATATGATGGGCATCCAGCACGAAGAACTTCTGGATGAAGTAACCATCGGCGGCGTGGCTACCTATATGGAACGTGCGGACAAGGCAAATGTGAACTTATTTATATAGGAGGACAAGATATGGAGACTTTATGTAAAATCCGTGATGTTTATCGGGCTATTGCCGAGTTCGAGGTGCAGTTTACGCAGATGTATGATTTATCGCTGAATGAAGGAATGCTGTTGTGCACGCTGCTCAATACTCCTAAGCTTACCTCCAGTGAGATAGCCGAGGCACTGGGTTTGTCTGCCTCCAACACTTCAAAGGTCATTCGCTCTGTCGAGGGAAAGAAGCTCATTACCCGTCTGATAGGTAAGGAAGATAAGCGTCAGATGCGTTTTTCTCTTACGACAGAAGGCAAGAACCGGATTTCGGATATTAAGAATGCTACTTTCGAATTGTCGGAGTTGTTGCAGCAGGTAGTTAGCCTCGTATAGTTTTGTGTAAAAGCGAATTAATATCGTGTTTGCAGGAAGTTAATATCCTGCGGACACGATATTTGTTTTTTGTAGGACACGTTATTAACTTCTTGCACGACATGTTGTTAGTATCGTGTATTGCATGCTATAAATTGTTTGTATCTGTTCGTGTGTATTTCTATCTTTTATTACTGAGAAATTTACTAAGAATCTTTAATAATGTCTCTTTCGACAATTTCTTAACTCTTAATCAATTCTTTTCTCTGTTTTAAAAATGAACTTGATTGGAAAAGCCATTCTTTATGAATCGCCTATATACTCAGTCGTATTTCCGTAAAGGAACACAAGCTTGATACCAAAGAAATAAATTGAAACTTTCTATGTCAATTGCCTAATATTATTTTACTTTGCTGTCAAATAGTAAGCAATACAGCGATTGATATGCAGAAATTATTGTCTTTGCCGCCTAATCTGGTGTCGGCATTCTATGAACTGGAAAATGTAGACCGTACGGAATGGTTTTGTACTTCCGACCCGGTGGGAATGAAACTTGGCTCGGGTGGGGGAACTACCTGGCTCTTGAGAGAATGGCAGAAGGAACGGGATAGGAAGTATTGGGCGGAGGAGCGTATTCCAACAGAAAAGTGCATTCCAACAGAGAAAAGCATTCCAATAGAGAAGCGTATTCTGCTGCATGCCGGAGGACAAAGCCGTCGTTTACCGGGATATGCACCGGCGGGCAAGATATTGACCCCGATTCCGGTGTTTCGCTGGGCGCGTGGACAAAAACTGGGACAGAATTTATTATCCCTTCAACTCCCACTTTACGAAAAGATAATGGAGCGGGCTCCCGAAAGACTGCGTACGCTGATTGCCAGTGGTGACGTATATATCCGTGCGGAAAAGCCGCTTCAAGAGATTCCCGATGCAGATGTGGTGTGCTATGGACTGTGGGTAGACCCGTTGCTCGCCACACATCATGGTGTGTTTATCTCGGACCGGAATCAACCGGAATCCTTGGATTTCATGCTTCAGAAACCCTCTCTGGAAGAATTGGAAAACCTCTCCAAGACACATCTCTTTTTAATGGATATCGGCATCTGGCTATTGAGCGACCGGGCCGTTGACTTGCTGATGAAACGTTCGCAGAAGGCAGATGGGGCTTTGGACGTGGATACGCCATATTCCGACTTGAAATACTATGACTTGTATGCTGACTTTGGCTTGTCCTTAGGAAATCATCCCCGTATTGAGGATGAAGAGCTGAATAGCCTCTCCGTCGCCATATTGCCTTTGCCCGGAGGCGAATTCTACCATTATGGAACAAGCCGCGAACTGTTGTCTTCAACCGTCACCTTACAGAATAAGGTCTACGACCAGCGCCAGATTATGCACCGGAAGTTGAAGCCCAATCCGGCCATCTTTGTGCAGAATGCAGAAGTGCATCTCCCCCTTACTCCGAAGAACGACAGTCTTTGGATTGAAAATAGCTTTGTTGGAGCTTCTTGGCGGCTGGGGGCACGGCAGATTATCACGGGTGTTCCCAAGAATGACTGGAGGCTGACCATTCCAGACGGTATCTGCATTGATATAGTTCCGCTTGCCGACCAGCGCTGGGCAGTACGCCCCTATGGTTTTGACGATACTTTTAAGGGGGATATTCGGGATGAAAAGACACTGTTCCTTGGAATGTCGTTTTCGGAATGGCTGGTCGAACGGGAATTGTCGGTGGAAGACATCACCGGCAGAAAAGAGGACCTGCAGGCTGCTGCCATCTTCCCGGTTGTGGAAGATAAAGAGCAGATGGGGACAGTGCTTCGATGGATGGTTTCCGAACCGGGCTTGACGGAAGGAAAGGCTGTCTGGCTGGAAAGTCGTCGGTTGTCCGCCGACGAAATTTCAGCACAAGCCGACTTGCGTCTGCTGTATGCACAGCGGGAGAGCTTCTGCAAAGGAAACTGGGAAGTGCTGGCACGCAACCATGCAAAGAGTGTATTCTATCAACTCGACTTGATGGATGTGGCCGGTGAATTCCATAAATTCGGCATTGACAAGCCGGAAGTGTTGCCGACAGATGCCTCGCTGATGCAGCGTATCCATAACCGGATGCTGCGTGCACAGATTGAGAAGCTGGACGGAAGGGACTTCAAGGCAGACGAGCAGGCCGCATTCAACTTGTTGCGCGAAGGATTGCTGACTGATTTGTATGAACGCAAGAGCAGTCCTCGCCTGAATGTGTATAGTGACCAGATTGTATGGGGGCGTAGCCCCGTACGCATAGATATGGCGGGAGGATGGACGGACACTCCGCCTTACTCCTTGTTTGCCGGTGGGAGTGTGGTGAATATTGCCATTGAACTGAACGGGCAGCCGCCTTTACAAGTGTACATCAAACCTTGCGCGGAGCATCGCATCGTGTTGCGCTCCATTGATATGGGAGCCATGGAGGTGGTGAATACTTTTGAGGAATTGCAATCCTATTGCATGATAGGTTCCCCCTTTTCCATTCCCAAAGCAGCATTGGCGCTGGCCGGGTTTGTTCCGGCTTTTTCAGAAACGGCTTATCCTTCGCTGGAAAAACAACTGGAAGCCTTCGGCACAGGTATAGAGATTACATTGCTTTCTGCCATACCTGCAGGTTCCGGTCTGGGCACAAGCTCCATTTTGGCTTCTACTGTCTTGGGTTCATTGAGTGACTTTTGCGGACTGATGTGGGATAAGAACGAAATATGCCGCCGTACGCTTGCCCTGGAACAGTTGCTGACGACCGGTGGCGGTTGGCAAGACCAATACGGTGGGGTACTGCAAGGTATCAAACTGTTGCAGACGGAGGCTGGATTTGCCCAGCAGCCATTGGTACGCTGGTTGCCCGAGCATTTGTTTACCCATCCGGAATACCGCGATTGCCATCTGCTGTATTATACGGGCATTACGCGTACAGCCAAGGGCATCCTTGCAGAAATAGTACGCTCCATGTTCCTCAACTCTTCCCTGCACCTGGGGTTATTAGAAGAGATGAAAGCACATGCCTTGGATATGGCCGAAGCCATTCAACGGAATGACTTCAAGAGTTTCGGAACACTGGTAGGCAAGACATGGATGCAGAAGAAGGCACTGGACAGTGGAACAAATCCTCCTGCCGTAGAGGACATCATCCGTCAGATAAAAGACTATACCTTAGGATATAAACTGCCGGGAGCCGGTGGGGGAGGTTATCTGTATATGGTGGCTAAGGATCCGCAGGCAGCCCTGCGCATCCGTGAGACCTTGACGCTGAATGTACCGAATCCGAGAGCCAGGTTCGTAGAAATGTCACTCTCGGATAAGGGATTCCAGGTGTCGCGGAGCTGAAATTCATCATTCATGATGATACGGCCCCCCGTTCAGTATGGTCATCGCCCGGTAGAGTTGCTCCACAAAGATGAGGCGCACCATCTGATGGGAAAAGGTCATGCGTGAGAGGGACATCTTCTCGTGTGCCGCTTCGTACACTTTGGGGGAGAATCCGTAAGGGCCTCCGATAATAAATACCAGCCGTTTGTTCACGGTATTCATCTTGCGCTTCATATAGTCTGCAAACTCTATGGAGCGCATTTCTTTTCCACCTTCGTCCAGCAGTACGACCACATCTCCCGGCTGGAGAGCTTTCAATATCAGTTCCCCTTCCTTTTCCTTCTGCACTTCCATGGAGAGGCTCTTGGTGTTTTTCAGTTCGGGGATGACTTCCATCTCGAATGAGAGATAACGCTTGGTACGTTGCACATAGTCGTTGATGGCTGTTATAAAGTGTTGTTCTACAGTTCGTCCTACAACGAGCAGAGTAGTTTTCATACTGGTTCTGTTTTGATTAGCGCACAAATTTAGCATTTTTTTATTGTATTTTGAGACAAATGCTTACCTTTGCCTATCATAAATACTTGTGAAAATGAAAAAACGGGTAATCTTTTTGTTGACCGGTCTCTTCATTTGGACGTCTGTGCTGCTGGCTCAGAATGTTCCCGAGGGAGTGATTGGAGCCTTCAAGGAAGGAAACTCTCAGGAGCTCAACAAGTATCTGGGTGACAAGGTCGATTTAATCATTCAGAATAAGTCGACCCACGCCGACAAGCGGACGGCAGAGGGCACAATGGCTGCTTTCTTTTCCAACCACAAGGTCGGCAGTTTTAATGTGAACCATCAGGGGAAGCGCGATGAGTCCGGTTTCGTCATCGGTACCTTGATGACCGCAAATGGAAACTTTCGGGTGAATTGTTTCTTCAGAAAAGTACAGAGCAAATATGTCATACATCAAATAAGGATAGATAAAACAGATGAATAAGGAAGAAGAATTGATTGACAGGCTGATAGACCTGGCTTTCGCCGAAGATATAGGCGATGGAGACCATACAACCCTTTCGTGCATTCCTGCTACGGCAATGGGCAAATCCAAACTGTTGATAAAAGAACCGGGCATCCTGGCCGGTATCGAGATAGCAAAGGAGGTGTTCCGCCGTTTCGATCCTACCATGAAGGTGGAAGTGTTCATTAATGACGGTACAGCCGTAAAGCCTGGTGATGTGGCCATGATTGTGGAAGGCAAGATACAGTCTTTGTTGCAAACGGAGCGTCTGATGCTGAACATCATGCAGCGCATGAGTGGCATTGCCACCATGACACATAAGTATGCCGAGCAACTGAAAGGTACGAATACCCGTGTACTCGATACCCGCAAGACTACTCCGGGCATGCGTATCCTCGAGAAAATGGCAGTGAAAATCGGTGGCGGTGTAAACCACCGTATCGGCTTGTTCGATATGATTTTGCTGAAGGACAACCATGTGGACTTTGCGGGAGGCATCGACAAGGCCATCAACCGTGCGAAGGAATATTGCAAGGGAAAAGGCAAGGACCTCAAGATAGAAATAGAAGTGCGCAACTTCGACGAATTGCAGCAGGTGCTCGACCTGGGCGGTGTAGACCGTATCATGTTCGACAACTTTACGCCGGCAATGACAAAGAAGGCCGTAGAGATGGTAGGCGGCCGCTATGAAACGGAATCTTCCGGCGGCATCACGTTTGATACGCTCCGCGACTATGCCGAATGCGGTGTAGACTTTATCTCAGTCGGTGCGCTGACCCATTCTGTGAAGGGATTGGATATGAGTTTTAAAGCATGTTGACAAAGGCAGAACGCGTTATTGCAGAATAATAAGGAAAGCCTCTCATAAAGAATGCTGCATTAAGGCAGATTTATGAGAGGCTTTCTCTTGATAACCGGTAGAGTAATGGCACCCGGAAAAACAGATGGTGTATTTGGGAGAAACAGATGGTCTGTTTGGGGCAGATAGATGATGCGTTTGGCTGTAACGGATGATGTGTTTCAATGGATAAATAGCGTAGGAAGGTATGAAAAACATAACATGGAATAAAGTAAAAACAACTGTCAAAGGTTGGCAAGTGGGAGACTACATCCGGCAGACTTCCATTGTGGTGATTGGTGTACTGATTACCTTTGCCGGTAGTGAGTTGGTTACTCAAAACTCCGAGAAGAAAGATATTCAAGCCACCATGTCGCTGATTAGGGATGAACTGAAAAGCAACCGGGAGAATTATGAGAGTATCGTTTCAGAGTTTAGAGAGGATGAACGTCTTTCCAGCTTATTGGTGGAGTATGACTTAAAGCATCGGACGATACCAGAAGATTCATTGATACAGTTCCGCTTTCTTATGGGGCATATCCGCAGTTTTTATTATAGTCAGAATGCATTGGATATACTTAAAAACTCCATGTTGATGCAGAAGATTTCAGATAAAGAGCTACTGTTGCAGTTGACCGGAATCTATGAGGTATTGGATGGATTTAGGGCGACTATGAATGGCTATTACGATATGAAGGACGAAATTATGGTTCCTTTCCATTTGGCATTGACTGATGAACAGACGGACCAGATAAATCGTGGAGGATATGAGGCGTGGGATATTTACTTGTCGGACAGGTCGGTACGGAACTTTGTCAGGGTAGCGCGGAACTATTTTACGCCGGACTATGTAGAACGTGTGGGAAAACGTATAGACGAGGCAATACAAGCGCTTGAGAAAAAGTATCATTTAGAATGAAAAGATATGGGAAAGACAAGCTTTAACAGGTTGAACCATAAGATAAAAAGCTGGCGCATAGGTGATTATTTCCGTCAGTTCAGTATTGTGGCTGCGGGCATCATTGTCACTTTCTGGGGAAACGACCGGATTACCGAGAACGCCCGCCAAAAGGAAGTGCGTGCTACGATGCAGCTGATAACGGAAGAGTTGGAATATAATAAGCAGGAGCTCCGTAATATAAAGCACTTGTTGGATATTGACATACACATGAGTCTGCTGTTGAAGGAACATGATATGGATGTATCCAAGATACCGACAGATACTCTGTGGAAGTATGGCAAGCTTTTCAATAATATGGATGAATTCTCTTATAGGACAGATGCGCTGGATGTGCTGAAAGGTTCTTCATTGATGCAGTATATACCGGACAAACGTATGTTGCAGGATGTATTGCAGACTTATTTTGAGTTGGGCAGGAAACAGAGGGATGTCGGTGATTACTATGCAACGAAAACAGATGCTCTTATGAGTGCTGCCATGTCCAGGGAGTTGGCGCATGTTTTTGATGGTGACGACAGTCTTCGGGACCAGGCCTTGTTTCTTGTGCAGTATAAGAAATTTATCAATTACGTCAACATGGTTCCCGGTTTTCTGTATTGGCATGAATTTGATGAATTGGATGAAAGGCTGGCCAAGCAGATTCAAGTATTGAAAGCCAAATATAAGTAATCTCCGTTCTTTAACATCTTTTTATATTTAATTCAGCAGCATTTTCAAAAATGCTGCGTCTAACTAACAAACGACGCGAAGAGGCGTCCGTAAAACGAGCACTGACATTGGAAAATGAGATAGAACTGATTGAGGGCTGCCGGGCAGGAAAGGATTCCGCCCGAAAGGAATTATACACCCTCTACTCCAAGCAGATGCTGGCGGTATGTTACCGCTATACGGGCGATGTCGATGCGGCCCATGACGTATTGCACGATGGCTTCATCAAAATTTTCACCCACTTCACCTTCCGTGGCGAATGTGCATTGAGTACCTGGGTGACAAGGGTAATGGTGACGCAGGCGATAGACTACCTGCGGAAACAGCAACGTTTCAGCCAACTGGTGGTGAATGAGGAACAATTGCCCGACATTCCGGATGAAGCAGGCATTGCCGAAACCGGAGGCCGTATTTCCGAAGAAATGCTGATGGCGTTCGTGGCGGAACTTCCCGATGGATGCCGTACTGTATTCAACTTATACGTCTTTGAGGAGAAATCGCACAAGGAAATAGCCGAAATCCTCCACATCAAAGAGCATTCGTCTACCTCGCAGTTGCATCGTGCTAAGTGTTTGTTGATAAAAAGAATTAAAGAATATACTGAATATGAGAGAAAATGATGAAATAACCGGTTTGTTCCGCAGTCGTCTTGCCGGCGCAGAGATGACAGTGCGGGAGGACTTCTGGGAAGGGTTGCAACGTGACTTGCCGTCACCGGTTGCCGCAAAAGGCAGGAGGCAGCTTTTTCTTTCTCCGAGGTTTCACCGCGTAGCCGCAGCCGCCTCTGTTGTATTTGTACTGGGAGCTGCTTCTGCCGCTTTCTGGTATTTCTCTCCGAAAGAGGAAATCAAGGAGGCCTTTACACAAGTGGCGACCATGACGCCGGAAGGTAACTTGAACGGGGATGTGGTGCAGGAAAGTTTTCCCTCTATCCATCAGGCCAACCCCATGGCACAAAAGCCCGGTACACAGCATCCCGCCAACGGCATTCCGGCAGGATTGACGGCGCAGGCCGATGAGGATGAATCCATGTCTGTCCATGTTTCCATCCGGATTACCCAACGGGTGTACGGAAACCAGCAGCAGCCGGGAAACGGTTATTACAGTAACGGAACTCCGGCCGGAAACGGGAACTACCATTCAAATCCTGGCCATAAGGATGCTGATATAGATAGAATGCTGCCATCTTCTGAGGAAGAACCGGCAAAGTCTGTGGCTGTATCGCCATCTAAGCCCCGTAATTGGGCATTGAAAGCAGGCATCGGCACTTCCCTGCCGAAAGGGAATTTCCATATGCCGTTCACGGCCGGGGTAAGCGTGGAACGTTGTTTGAACAAGCATTTCTCCTTGGAAGCCGGTCTTCAGTATAATTGCTTGGATGGTGACCATACGTTGCATACGCTGGGAATTCCGGTAAGGCTGAACATGATGCTGGCCAGTACGCCGAAAGTGGATTTCTATGCTATGGTAGGTGGAGCAGCCGAGAAATGCATTGCAGGTGCTCCGGACAATGGTTTCGGTGCAGAGCCGGTACAGTTGTCGGTTGCTGCCGGAGTAGGGGTACGCTATAAAATGAACAACCGTTTTGCCTTGTTTGCAGAGCCGTCTGTATCCCATAATTTCGATACGGACTCG
>ERZ772831.2843-NODE-2843-length-13459-cov-6.499179_pt1 | contig 13459 bp, 17 predicted proteins | sample MGYA00580858_ERZ772831 | MGnify/ENA primary metagenome ERZ772831 (study PRJEB29015, sample SAMEA2737694) | human gut metagenome | biome: human gut; feature: human-associated habitat; material: faeces | place: China | collected 2012 ... | reverse complement strand
TAGGAAAGGGGGAAAGAACGCATACGATGTCACATTCCTAATATCACAGCTTATCTATCTAACAGGAATCTCAGACAATGATAATTTCCTCTCAGACAAGACCACTCTAAAAGGATATTTAAGCAAGAACAAAAAATTTGCTTGGAATGTACAAAACAAGAATTATTGAAAAACAAATATTTGTCTAAGGGAGAGTAACATCTCCCTTATTTTTTACCTCTCATATCCAAATGGCATCTCTCTATCTTTGTAGCGTCAAAGGAACAGGACTTGCAAGGTAAGCAAGTTAAGAGAGAACCAAAATCCTCAAAATTTTACTCTCCCTTAATCTTCTCAAAAGTTCTCACCTTTGCAGAGTAATCAGAAAGCCAAGTGCGCATAGGCTTGAAGGTTGCAACTCATTAACAATTAATAATATATGAATATGGAACAGAATGTAAACTTCAAGACTGTAAAGGCCAATATCAATGGCGGAGTAGAAAACATCATTTTGGGATATTCCATCTATAACATGGAACGACCCAAGGACAAGCTAGGTCTGATTTCCCTGCTTGACAAGGAGAAGGTGTTGGACGTAATCTTTCACTTAGCAAATGCTGACATCTTCTGGAAGGAAGGCATAGAGTTGAAGGATGCCAACGGGAACATGATTCCTGAAGGAACTCCCAATGTCTATGTCCCTTGTGACACTGCGGATACCTATTGGAGGTTTGAAGTGGACGAAATACTGGAACATGTGGAAGTCCACAAGTTTGTGTCCCTACAGGAGTACGGACAGGCTATAGGAAACACAACCCTCTATAGTCGTAAACCAAACAATGTGGAATCATTAGGTTTTGCAGCCATTGCATCCAAGAATCAAACCTACAACTCTATCTACAACTTTGCCAAGAGGCACGGTATCCCCATGAATACTGCCATGTCGTTCTTTGATATTAAGCTGAAACAGACACAAACAATGCAATTGGTTATGGGGTTGAATGTTAAGGATATTCCAGAACTGAAAAGGACGGAAGAAGAAGCGGAAGTACTGATTGAAGCCGTTGAACAGGTCTTTGGCAAGCAGGAAAAGGGTAAGAGGTATGCCGTCAACTCCATTAATACGGTCATACGCAAGTTTGATTTACAAACCGTACTGTGTGCATTGAGCAAGATTCCAGCGGCACTGGTTACAGCTTACAAAATAAGCGAATGCCATGAAAAGGAAAGCTGTCTGGTTGCAGAACTGGTTCTGTTCATAAGTGAGATGCAGGACAAGAAGGCTGCCTGACAAAATGAAGCCCATGTGACAGGTGGGCTTCTCTACTCTCGTTTTTCAGGTTGGGCATTTCAGCCCTATAGAACTGCCTCAATTTATCCCTTTTATGGACTTTAGGCATATTTGAAGTTCCAAAATTGGGTTTACAGCTAACAGATTTTTTTAATCCAACAATATATGATAACCAAACTAGATATTCAAGAGAAAGATGGATTCCTTATCATGAAGGACTTTCCTGCAAACTGCATCTTTAATAAGGTCAAGACAGGTTGCGGTGCTACTACCATAGCACTTAGTAATGACGAGAATTATATCATCGCAGTTCCAACCACTGAACTTATTGAGAACAAATGCTATCCTGTACAAGATAAGGACGGCATTGTAAGGTTCTGGAAAAAGAATGAGCGTAAAGCAGGATTAAGCCCTGTTGTAACCAACCTATTTGGCTTATATGGAAATTTCACCTTAGAACTAAAGAAGAAACTAAAGGACTATTTGTCTTCTGCTGGAATAAAGAAGATTATCTGTACCTACGACAAGATAGACAAGCTGATGAAATTTATCAATCCTGTAGATTTCAAACTAATGGTTGACGAGTACCATAACTTTCTAAAGCAATATTCATTCAGAGATAAAGCCATCAACGGTGTGCTGGCTCATTTCAAAGAGTTTAAATCTTACTGTTTTCTATCTGCCACCCCTATTCCAAAGGATTTGAAGCCCTCCATTTTCAACGGTATTCCAGAATACATTGCCAATTGGAGTGAATCGGATGAAATTACCGTTTATCCTTACCATACGGACAAGCCTTATATGGTAGCAGCCAAGTTTATCAAAACCTATCAGACCAAAGGTTGTTTGAATGTGAATGGCATTGAGAGTAAGGAAGCATACTTCTTTATCAACAGCGTTACTGAAATCAAAGCCATATTAAAACAAACACAGCTAACAGAAGATGATTATAGAATTATCTGTGCCGACAATCTTAAAAACAGGAGCACTTTAGGGGGTTATACTATATCAGGCTCTACCGATGCTCCCAAAAGATTCAATTTCATTACTTCAAAATCATTTGAGGGAGTGGACTTCCATTCTGAAACAGGATTGTGTTTTGTTGTAAGCAATGTACAAAATAGACATACATTGGTAAGCATTGATATGGATATACCTCAAATCGTAGGGAGAATCAGAACCAAGTCCAATCCATTTAGAAATAAGGTTGTCCATATCTTCAATACTAAAGCTACTGACCATTACACGACATTTGAAGAAATGGAGCAGATAGTGGACGAGGAAGTTAAAGCAGCACAGGAAAGGGCTGATATGTTTAATAATGCCAAGCTATCAGAACCTGCAATCAAGCAACAGGTTAATGAGATTAAGAAAGTTGGGGTTGAATCTTACCTATCTTATCAAGAGAATAAATTTATCGTTAATGATATGGTGGCCAAGTTGCAGCTTTACAGTTATTATATTGCTACTGTGGTTTATCAATCCGACCAGTCATTAAGAAATACCTACATACAATCAGGAATGACCGTCACCAGAGGTAAATGGTACGTTGCACCAGAAAAGTTTGTCAAGGATTTAATTTCAGAACCTACATTCAGAGAGTTGCATAAACGGTATTGTGAAATCAAAGAAAAACCAATGACATTCAATCTTGGGATAATTGAAATAGAACACAGATACCCTATTTTAGGAAGAGCTTACCGTCAACTGGGAATAAAAGAGCTGAAACGTCTACGAACTATCAAAGCTATTAAAAATGCTTTAGGTGAAAACTAATACTTGACAAGAGGGGGCATACCCCAATTTTATGCCCCTCTCACCAAGCAAAAGAAAAATGAAAATAGGTAGACACCTGCCCACCCCCAGATTCATAATGAATTTTACTATTCACCCCACATCATTGATTGACTGTCTAAGGGTGGACACAATTTAGACATAACCGTAATATAGTCTAATTGTAATAACACTCAAATGTAACTTAGTGAATTGTAGTAAAGCAGAAATCGTAATGAAGCAATACAAAACGACAAAAGCTTTCCCAATTCCAAAGTTAAAACCAATCAATAATCATTTAAACAATTAATCATTATGAGAAATTTAGTTCTTATGCCAGCTATGGCAAACAACCGTGAGAGAATGAATTTGGGTGAATACGCAGAAGAAGCTACCATTATCGTGGACGAGCCAGTAAAACCTGTCAACCATTTCATTGAAGCCAATACGCAGGAAGTGACCTTGCAACATCTGAAACATGACTGCATTACTCCAGTGTTCTCCAAGGACAATGAACTTACAATCAATCATGCACAGTTCGTGGAAACCATACAGGATGCGGCACAATCTTTCTTTAACGGGGAAGAAGTGCGGCAAGCTGATATTAGGGTGAGCCACATCATTAAAGGAAGAATCCCCGAAGCAGTCCACAAACCAGCAAATCAACTTCTGGAATCTGACAAAACCATCTACTATGAAAGGGCGGCATTCAGCATTAACATTCCTACCATCTATGAAACGGTAGGAGGAAACAAACTGAATCTTTCCATCGTAGGTGTGAGAGCTTACAACCAGATGAATCTATATTCAAAGAAAGTTCCAGAGTTGTTCCGATTGGCTATCGGATTCAAGAATCAAGTCTGCTGTAACATGTGCATCTTTACGGATGGCTACAAGGATGATTTGAGAGTAAGCAATACCACAGAGCTTTATCGTGCAGCACTGGAACTTTTCAGTAACTACAATCCAGCCAAACATCTTTATCTGATGCAACAGTTAGGTAACACTTCTATGAGTGAACACCAATTCTGCCAGATAATAGGCAGAATGCGACTTTATCAATGCTTGCCAACAGGCTACCAGAAAGCACTACCCAGAATGTTGCTTACTGATACCCAGATAAACAGTGTAGCTAAAGCATACATCAATGATGAAAACTTTGGCAGTTTTGGGAATGAGCTTAATATGTGGAAATTTTACAATTTGCTTACTGGAGCTAACAAGTCAAGCTATATTGATTCATTCTTAGACCGTTCTCTTAATGCTACTGAAATGGCTTTGGGAATCAATGCGGCTTTACATGGGGATGAGCGTTACAAATGGTTCATTGATTAAGTGGGCTTATTGATTGAGAGAGGAAAGGGCAGCTATTCAGTTAGTTGTCCTTTCTTTGTTTCTACCAACTTCTAAAATTTATAATCATGGATAAACAGATAGACAGACTTATAAACCATATCAGAGATTTGGAAAACCGTTTGGGAGAAGTGGATAATAACCTTAGATATATAAAGGTAGTACAAGCATTGAAACATTCTTTAGATAAATTGGATAATATGCTGAAAGATGATGCTGCATTGCAACGCAAATACCAAGCAATCTATCTTAGCTACTTTTATACAGGCTGTGGATTCTCCTTTTATGACAGGGTATGCAATTCCATTTTGGATTATAAATATGGGAACAGACCATTCTAAGGAATACTATATATAATAAGGTGTGGAATGTCTTTATAAGGTGTTCCCACCTTAAATATATTCACTTTCTTTATTAGTGAATGTTTCATTAATAATCAGCAAGTTAGTAAATCCAACTCAAAATTAATATTCACTTTTATTCGTTTCACTATAAAACAGAACATTATGTCGCTCAAATATTCAAGCACAACAGCGGACTATCTTGTTTGGTCTGATGCAATGAACCTCATAAGGAAGTTAGCCAAAGACGGGAATTATAAAATCTCGCTTCTTATAGCTTTGGGATGCTTCACAGGATTAAGAATATCTGATATTCTATCTCTAAGGTGGAAACAGATATTAAATGCTGACGAGTTTACAGTAATTGAGCAAAAGACAGGCAAGGTAAGGACTATCAGACTGAATCCCCAATTACAGGAACATATTAAGGAGTGCTACGGACATATAAATCCTGTTGGAATCAATGCGCCAATCCTTATAAGTCAGAAAGGCACTATCTTCACAGTCCAAAGAATCAACATCATTCTTAAAGAAGTGAAGAAGAAGTACAGGCTAAAGATTAAGAACTTTAGCTGCCATTCGCTTAGAAAAACTTTTGGCAGGCAGGTCTATAACATGAACAGCGATAATGCTGAACTTGCTTTAGTAAAGCTAATGGAACTGTTCAATCATAGTTCCGTTGCCATTACTAAGAGATACTTGGGACTAAGGCAGGAGGAAATCTTACAGACTTATGACTGTTTGAGTTTCTGATTATTGGGACAGGATTATTAAGATTCACCTTTATAGTGGTCTGAATGGTTCTGTCCCAAATCCATAAAATTTTGAGCTTAGACACATCTAAAGTCCAATTTTGGCAGTTTGGCATTTCAGCCTTATAGAAGTAGTTCAATTCCATAAAATTACAGAGTTTAGAACTATCTCAACTCTTATTAATCATGTTAGAGGTAGCACTTTATAAATATCCAACAATATGTAAGCATGAAGTCCATAAATCAAGGTGGGTAACAAAATGGGAAATTCCGTCTTTATAAGGGGATTCTTCATTTTGATGCCTACCCCAATTTATAAAGTCAAGGTGTAAATATAGTCCGTTTTATACCAGTATATATGCTTTGGAGCATGTAGAACAGGATTTATTCTATTATGACTATACTTATTCAAATACCTTTCGTTATCTTTGCATCCAATTTCAGCAACCCATTGAGTTGGGAAACTGAAAGGACATAATTAATGAAAGGTGTTATTGAAATTATCTTCGTGATGAAATTCTCGCAAAATTTCAACTGACTGTGAAGATGATAGCAATAGCACCACACCATTGATATATACTTACCTTATATCTGTAAGGCTTAGATATTGTCAAATTGGTGTGGGTTGCTATTGTTTTATCCACAGTCAAGGCAATGCGAGAAGCCCCATCACAGGATAAGACAAATATAGTTCCCACACCTTATTTTTATTGCTTATCCATAGGGAACAGGTGAGCATAAATTGTGTGTTATGGATAATAATAAACGTCCTAAAGATTTTTATAAGTCATATTTTGACCTTATAAATGGAAAAAGAAACTATTCAAGAGAAACAAAATGTGCCATACTAAGAGCGGTTTTCTATGTAATCAATGCTGATAACAGGATTACAGAAGCAGAAGAAAGGCATTTCATCAAATTGGCAATGGAATATGACAATGACCCGTCTATCATGGATGATGCGCTGAGAACAATGAGCGATGATGAAATGCTCAGGTTGTTAGAAAACGTTTCCCGTAAAGATTTGAATGAGATTTTGGAAAATGCGGCTAAAGCGGATGGAGAAATTTCTGTAACTGAAATGGAAACCATAATAGGAATAATGACTTCCACTCCCTCCGCGAGACAAGAAATAAACAAGTACGATAATTTACTGAAAAAGTATGGAATCCTTTAATGCTATAAACATGAATACACTTGTTAAACAAAAGTTGGAAAGGCTGATTCCTATAATCTACAACTACCTAAAGCAGAATAACCCAAGCTCAGGGATAATGGATTTTGCCCAATTAGGCGGTGAAGTAATCAACTATATGGAAGCCGTTCAGGAAATCAACTATTCAGATAAAGCAACATGTCAAGAATATTTGACCTATCTTATAAGTTTGGCTTTCAAAAATGGACTGCCCAATTTCGTCTTACAGCAAATTCTCTCAACTGTAAAACAAGTGAATGGATATTCAAATACTGCCAAATCATTATATTCTAAATGTTAATCTCATGGGACTATTTTCTAATTTCAATGCAATAGGACGCATTAACACGCTTATTAAACAACTTGAACCTCATTTGGATTACATTGCAGGAGAGCTGAAATATCCAAGCTATGTCAATAAAGAACGTCTTAGGGTAGAGTGTGGAAGTGTTTCTGTACTGATGGGTGAAATTACTGATATACTGCAAAGCTCAGGAAGAAGTGTTTTTCTTGCACCTTATTATTTCAAAGGTCAGAAAATGACTATTATGGATTTAAATGGGATAGCCATGTCTTTAGTTCAACGAGCAGAACAACTATTATAATATCAGATATGAAAGCATTTAGATTATTAGCAACTTCTTTATTAGTTGCATTAAGCATGGGAATTAGTTCCTGTGGGGATAATGAATTAGAATCCGTCCCTCCCATTACGGAGAATAACTATATGGATATAATTAATAAACTGTTTGCAGAATATATAAAAGACTATTCAAATATCAAATGTAGGTTCGGTTTGCAAGGGGAAGAGACTGTACTGTTATCTGGAATAAAAAATAAGCACATGTGGGTTTGTGAATATGATGCAGTAACCAAACAGCTTAAATCTGAATGGACTGATATAGAGGAGACAGATACTATATTGAATATCTACAAAGGATATGGAGAATATGAGACAGTTAAGCTAAATTATTTCTTACCTGAGTTCTATAAAAAAACAAGTGTTGGAAATATTGTAACAGTAAGATTGAATGGACATTATAGCCAAACCATCTTTACTTTCAATAGCCAATCAAAGCGTACTGAATTGCAGTCTGACTATCAAAAGAATGTTAGAGCCTATGACTGGTATTCTGAGTCTGTCTTTATTGGAAAGTGTTGCTATTCCAATGAGGGTGAAATCATCTATGAAGCTAAAGAAACTCCACGATTTGAGAATGGGAAAATAGATGCTTTACTTATCTCTTATGAAGAAGGAATAGTATGTAAAGGCAGACATATAAGCAAGTACAGCTATAAGGATTCTAAGACTGTTTGGAGTACTTATATTGAACCGCCTTTTGAAATAGCTTCTGACGCTAAGATTAGTTACACTTTATTGGATAATAGTACCAATGTTTGGCAATATAAATGTGAGGTAATGTTTTATGATGGGAGTAAGGATGAATTTACTTTCAAGATTGATATAGATAGTGGTACTATCATTAATAACATCACAGGAATTACATTAAATGAGACTTCTAAGGAATTGGATATTATAGATACGTTCCAACTGATAGCTACCATTGAGCCAGCCAATGCGACCAATACAAATATAATATGGAGCAGTTCTAATGAGGAAGTAGCAACCGTTAATCAGAAAGGATTGGTAACAGCTAAGTCAATAGGAGAAACTACAATCACTGTAACCACAGAGGAAGGTAACTTTACAGCATCAGCTACTATTACTGTGAAGATGAAGCAGGATATTAGTGCTTATATTGAAACAAAAGTAGTTGCCAACGGTAGTAATTCAATGGGGCAGTTCTGGGGAGTGCTTGATTGTACGATAAGCAATAACAGCACAGAACCTATTGCGCTTACAAGGATAGTGATTGTCAATGGGGACGGTAAAACTATATATGGAAAACAATATGACAATCAGACTATAAGTCCAAAGCAAAGCCATTTGGAAAGTGTGCAAGGCTTGCCTGCCATTTACTCTCCAACAGTCAAGTGGACTTATACATATAATGGAATTGAATACACAACATCTAAAACTTATCAAAAATGAAAGCATTAAGATTTTTAGGAATGGCCTTATTAATGGTCATGTTGGCTGTAAACTTTACAGCTTGTAGTGATGATGATGAACCAAATGTTGGAACTTCACAGGATTTAATTGGAAGATGGACTTTAACTTGGACTAAAGGATGGGAATTTGATAGTGATGGTTTTAAAGACACATGGGATGAAGCGGATGATGGAGAAGATTTAATTTTCAAAGCAGACGGAACAGGACGAATGGAATCTCAGTACGGCAGTGAATATCCATTTAATTGGTCTTTTGAGAACAACGTTTTCAAGTGGGATTATAGTCTTTATAATGGTTGTACCACTAAAATTATTCAATTAGATGCAGAAAAATTGGTGTTTGAAATAACCGAATATTATGATGGTGAAATTGATTCACAAGAAATAAATACTTATAAAAGAGTTTCATCAGCAAACTAAATTTTAATAAAACAGCATTTGAGGCAAAAAGCCCTTATGCTGTTTTTTTCTTTTATGGAGCTACTACATTTTTAAGAGAAACTTTCATATATAACCCCACTCACTAAAATGTTGTAGTAGGCACAATCATAAAAAGATATATATACGAAGCAACAAATATCGCAATCCCGTTGTCTTTAAGAAGTGAAATTATTATATTTGTAATGTGGTTTTAGTCACAAAGAGATTATTAACTTTATTATTAATTCATTCTTGGTTTTTGGCTGCAAAGTCAACCATAAAGTCAACCAATAGTTAAAGAGAAATATACGGTGCTGATAATCAAAGATTATTACGCTATAGAGTACGCGTCTGGGGGGCGTGTGGTCGCTGGTTCGAATCCAGTCACCCCGACTGGTGAAAATGAAGGAGTTAAGTCGTTGACTTGACTCCTTTTTTCTTTTATTCTATAACAAAGTTACGACAAAAAAGTGGAATACGGAAGAATGAAGTAATAGAATTGATTTACAGAGGTTTCATTTAAGCTGCCGATTATCTCCAACGCCACCACAATCCTTGCCGAAGCCAAGTAAAGACGTCGCTACGTTACTTGTTCGTAACCACACCATATAGGTGACGAAATGGATACGAATGGCAAAACAAGGCATTGTGATATAGTGAGTTACTAACAACTCACACGACAAATCCGGTTACGGAAAAAAGATTGCGCCGTTCCTCCGTGTTTTGCGTACCGACGAAGGATTCTTCACCGACTAATTTTGAACCTAAAAAAATTAAGGACGATGAAGAGTACATTTTCAGTTATCTACTACCTCAAACGTCAGGTAGTGAAAAAGGACGGGACAGTGCCCGTCATGGGACGCATCACGGTGGACGGAAGCCAAACGCAGTTCAGTTGCAAACTGACCGTCGATCCCAAACTGTGGGACACCAAAGGAGGACGTGTCACGGGGAGAAGCACGGCTGCACTCGAAACGAACCGTATGCTCGACAAGATGCGCGTGCGCATCAACAAGCATTATCAGGAAATCATGGAGCGTGACAACTTCGTCACTGCGGAAAAGGTGAAAAACGCCTTTCTCGGACTGGAACACCGCTACCACACGCTGTTGCAGGTGTTCCGGCAACACAACGAGGACTATGCCAAGCAGGTGGAGGCAGGCATGAAAGCCAAAGGCACGTTTGACAAGTACAAGATTGTTTACAAGCACCTGCAAGAGTTTCTCACCATCCGCTACCATGTGAAGGACATTGCCCTGAAAGAGCTTACACCCGCTTTCATTTCCGATTTTGAAATGTTCCTGCGCACGGACAAACACTGCTGTACCAACACCGTGTGGCTGTATGTCTGCCCACTCCGGACGATGGTGTTCATCGCCATCAACAACGAGTGGCTCACGCGCGACCCGTTCCGCGAGTATGAAATCAAGAAGGAGGAAACGACCCGCAGTTTTCTGACGAAAGATGAAATCCGCCTGCTGATGGAAGGTAAACTGAAGAACGCCAAACAGGAACTGTACCGCGATTTATACCTGTTCTGCGCCTTCACGGGCTTGTCGTTCGCCGATATGCGCAACCTGACGGAAGAGAATATCCGCACCTACTTCGACGAACACGAGTGGATAAACATCAACCGCCAGAAGACAGGCGTGGTGTCCAACATCCGTCTGCTTGACATAGCGAAGCGCATCATCGACAAATACCGTGGTCTGTGTGAGGACGGCAGGATTTTTCCTGTCCCCCACTACAACACGTGCCTTGCCGGAATCCGTGCCGTCGCCAAGCGTTGCGGTATCACCAAGCATATTACATGGCATCAAAGTCGTCACACGGCAGCCACGACGGTGTTCCTCTCCAACGGCGTACCCATTGAAACGGTAAGTTCCATGCTGGGACATAAGAGCATAAAGACAACGCAGATATACGCGAAAATAACCAAAGAGAAGCTCAACCAAGACATGGAGAACCTTGCCGCGAGATTGAACCAAGTCGAGGAATTTGCAGGTTGCACCATCTAAAACAGAGAAGCCATGAAACGTGACATAATCATCATAGAAGACAAGGCGGTCAGCGTAACCGGTAACGAGGTATGGATGACCGCTGGAGAAATCGCCGGACTGTTCCACACGGGTGTCCCGGCAGTGAACGCCGCCATCAAAACCATCCTCAAAGCGGACGTGTTGAGTGACTACGAGGTATGCCGCTACATTCAACTTGAAAACGGTCTGTATGCGGATGTTTACTCGCTTGAGATCATCATCCCCGTTGCTTTCAGATTGAACACCTACTGCACGCACGTGTTCCGCACATGGCTGGTAGGCAAAACACTCTCAAAGGAAAAACGACAGGCATACGTGATGTTCATACAGAACGGAAATGCCTGGTATTGCTGAACATACATATAGACGGAACGAAAGGAAACGGACAACTCCATCGGGGCTGTCCGTTTCCTTTTTTCGTTTTCATGCTTCCTTTATTCCAGCGGCTTGCGGTAATTCGCCTCCAACAGTTCACGCAATCCCGATTCGGGGTAAAGCACCTTCCCTCCTAAAAGGATAAAGGGCAACACCCTGTTGTTACGGTATTCCTGCAAGGTACGGCGGCTCACACGGAGCAGCTCCGCAACCTCCCTGTCCGTCAGGTAACGTTCCCCGTCCAGCGGCGGACGGTAACTTTCCAAAAATGCGGAGAGCCATTTAGAGCCTTTACGCATATTCTGCACCACGGTGGCAACCGGCTCGTCCTCCAGTGTAAAAACATTGTTGTTCTCGTTCATCATAACTTTGGATTCAGTGGGTGAATAATAAGATTATCTGCTGCCGGGATAGAGCGTACCGATAAGCGGAATCAGCCGCCTGACCTCTTCCGGCTTGTAATAGAACCGTCGGTTTATCTGCGAGTAGCCGATAAGCCGCTTGTCGCGCAACGTCTGCAACGTGCGCGGGCTGATTCTCAACTGCCCGCAGACCTCCTCGCCCGTGAGCCACCTTTCCAGCCGCCCGCCGTCGCTTTTGCGCCTTAGGGCGGCGACTTTCTCCGAGAGGGCGTTGAATGACGCCAGCATCATCTCGAAGGTCTTTTTCTCGATAGATACGATTTCCATATACCAAAACATTTAATGATTTACCGCAAAGGTAACGCAGCCGCCTTGAATGCGTGCCGTTTTCCGCTATACGGCAGCTTGTTGCGCCGGTTGTCCGGGTTACGGAGTCACTTTCAAAGAAAATCTTACGTGAGTCACGTAATGAGTTGTTAAAGCCCCTTTTGTTTATTGCCGAATTTTGCCGCAGAGAAACAAAAGAAAGGACAAAATATGAAAGTGATAACGATTGAAAGTTCCGCCTTCACCGCCCTGACGGAACAGATAGCCGAGATAGCGGTCTATGTGCGTGCCGTTTCCGGTGAGAGGAAGGGAGAGTCTTCCGACATGCTGCTCACCACCCGCGAGGCGGCGCACCTGCTGAACGTGAGTACCCGTACCCTCCAACGTATGCGCAGCGAACAGCGCATCGGCTATATCGTGCTGCGCGGCAAATGCCGCTACCGCCGGTCGGAAATAGACCGCCTGCTCGCAGACTGCACCGTGGCAGAAGATGCAGCGACACTGACGGAACTGAAACGCAACCACACGCTGCGCACGGGCGGCGGCAAACCCAAAGGAAGGAGGACATAAGATATGGAACTGCTTACACGAAACAATTTTGAGGACTGGATGCAGAAGCTGATGGAACGGCTCGACCGTCAGGACGAGCTGCTGCTCTCCCTGCGACCGTCCGGCAAAGCCCCAAACCCGATGGAAAGTATCAGGATGTTCGACAACCAAGACCTCTGCATGCTGCTCCAGATAAGCAAGCGTACCCTGCAGCGCTACCGCAGCATCGGTGCATTGCCGTACAAGACGCTCGGCAAAAAGACCTATTACAGCGAGGAGGACGTACTGACATTCCTCTCCGAACACGTAAAGGATTTCCGCAAGGAAGATATAGCCTTCTACAAGGCGCGTATCCATAATTTCTTTAATAAATAACCCATTAAAACATTTTTCAAATGGCAAAGAAAACAACAGAAAAAGACGTGCTGATAGTCCGCGACGAGAAGACGGGCGAGATTAGCGTGGTAGCCGGGCTTAACGCCGACGGCTCACCCAAGCGTACCCCCGCAAAGGCGGAGAACGCGCAGAGTTTCCTGCAATTCGACAGGCACGGAGACGTGCTGGACAACTTCTTTAAAAACTTCTTCCGGCAGTGCAAGGAACCCAGCCGCTTCGGTTTCTACCGTGTCG
>ERZ772831.2833-NODE-2833-length-13495-cov-3.737946_pt1 | contig 13495 bp, 13 predicted proteins | sample MGYA00580858_ERZ772831 | MGnify/ENA primary metagenome ERZ772831 (study PRJEB29015, sample SAMEA2737694) | human gut metagenome | biome: human gut; feature: human-associated habitat; material: faeces | place: China | collected 2012 ... | reverse complement strand
ATGAAGGACAGCTTCTTTTAACTGATTACGCAGAGGAGATCGAACGGGAATGGGAACTGATCAAATTTTATGGACAGCTCCTTGCGGCGGTGGCGGACTGGTGCATCGTCTTTTTAAAAGGCGCACATGGTCCGAAGTGGACGGACGGGCAGGAACTTAATTATAAGCGCAGACGGATCGAATATCAGCAGGAAGAGATGATTGCGCACGGCTTTTTCATTCCGCCGGAGTTTGCAGATCTGCCGCCGGAGATGGATGTAAATTATATGCGCGGCAGGGAAAATATAAAGAAAAATGCAAAAGCAGCATTAGGACAGATTTTAGGAAATCCGGATTATCAGTTTGTAGCAGATCATGAGAGTTTTCTCGGGCGGATCCAGACAGCGTGCATGCGTGTGCGACCGGATGAAGTGACCGGAAGAGTAAGAAAACTGCAGGAAGCGATTGAAAACAACGATTTCCCTGGAATGCGGCGATATGCAGATTCCGATCCGGTCATTGCGGCGGCAGCCGTCTGCAGGACAGAAATGGAACCGGCGTTAGAAGATTTAAACCCGTTTTAACTGTGATAATGTCAGAAAGGGAACATAAAGAAACAGAAAAAAGGAAAAACAGGTTATGTGGTGGGAACCTTATTCTAAGATAAGGTAGCGACCCAAAACAGTGTGATTATATTGGCTGTTTTTGGTGGGTGGAAGAAAGAAAAACACACAGAAGGGAGGAATGTACATATGGGTGTGAGAGTTGTGATCCCGAACATGTCAAAGACGTTCGGAGCACTGCACTATGCCGGTGAAGGGGAAGCAGTCACCTGGAACATTTGCGGGGAAGACGTAAAAGGAAATTTCTACACGTTCTTTGCAGATGCACTCCGCGGGGAAGTCGTGGAGGCTTTAGTAATCGGCGCGAACGGATCCCAGCCGTTTGAATTTGGTGAAGCGGTCGTTTTGGAAAATCCGAGCATCATTGCGAGAAATCACGAGACACGGAGCGATGGAATGAACAGCCTGCTTTTAATGGCAGATGGCATTTACCGTGAAGCGGATGTCTGCCTGGAAGATGAACCGGATGATGGCAGCTTAGACGAACTGGTAGAAGAATACCTGATGAAACATGGGTACAGCATTGTAAACCGGGATGAATAAGAAAAGGCAGATCAGAAAGACAAGTAAAAACACGTAAACAGTAGGAGGAAAATATCATGGAATTAAAAAATGTATTTATTGATGCGAAGAAATCATTAGGAAACATCACTTTTGCCGGAGCTGGCAGGGAAAACCAGCAGCGTACAAATGGCAGACGTGCAGTTACGTCAAGAACTTATAACCTGTTTTCGGATATCCAGCGCGCAGATAACGTGGAAGTCGTTATTCCTGGAAAGGCAGGTGTAAAGCACTTTGAATACGAGGAACCGGTAGCGCTTATCAATCCGCATGTGGAACTTGGCGGATATGCGATCAATGACAGGGGCTATGTAAATTATACTCTTTATGCGGATGATATTGTTTCTATGAGTGATTTGGCAGATATGACAGCAAAACAGCAGGACAGCAAGTAAAATATAAAAGCTGCGTGGAAAAAATATAAGAAAGACAAAATAAAAGATAAGAAAGATGGAGGAATAAAATATGAGATTTCCAGAAGGATTATTTATTGATGTAGAGAGAACGTTGGGGGAGTTAAAATTTGCTGCACTCCGCAGGGAAAGTTTTGCGCAGGATGAGGAAGGCAATGTGACAGATGAAGTAATAAAACGTACCTATGACCTGAAATGCCAGCGCCAGGGACGTACAATCACAGTCAGCATCCCGCCGGAAGCCGGAGAAAAAGATTTCCCGTACAATGCGGCGGTAACACTCGTAAATCCGGTCGTAAGTGCAAGAGCGGATGCAACGTTCGGAGGAAGGGCAACGGCAGACTGGTACATCAATGCGGAGGATATTGTATTGGCAGATGCTGCAGGAAAGCCTGCTGATCAGACAAAAGCTGCCGGAGCAGATGCGCCGAAAACAGCAGATCAGAATAAAACATCTGATAAAGCTGCAGATAAGACTGGAACAGATGCGAAAGATGGAGGAAATAAAAAATAAATAACCGGATGGGAGAGTGGAATAGATGAACAGATTTCCAATCTGGAAAGGAAACCGCATTGGGCGTTATGATGACAGGCTGATTTTAAGGTCTGTCATTTTTTTCGCCCTGATCATTACAGCATTATCAGTATTTATGATCCGGCTGACAGAAGGAAATATCCTGCTTAGGATATTCCTTCTCTTCCTGATCGCGGTTTTATGTCTGCTGGATCTGTTTTATCAATGGAAAAGTGGCAACATGACAGACATCCGCAACCGCCAGGCAATGTCGCGGATGCTGCTGGAAAACCGATGGTTTGAGACAGAGCCGCTGCAGCGTTATAGATCAGGCGGCAGAATGGAACGGATCACGTATTTCCCGGCGCTTTATTACAGAAGGAAAAACAGACATATTTATGTGACAGTCAAGATCACCATGGGAAAATACCAGGATAAATTACTTCATCTGGAAGAGAAATTAGAAACCGGATTAAATTGTGAACTGGTAAAAAAAGATACAAAGGATATCTGGGTCGGATATGAATTTTTAACAGGGGTAGAAAAGAACCGGATCGATATTCAGGATGTAAAAGCAGAAAATGGAGAACTGAATCTGATGCAGCATATCTCATGGAAATATGATAAATTGCCGCATATGTTGATTTCAGGTGATACAGGAAGTGGAAAAACGATCTTTCTTCTGATCGTGATAAAAGCATTGTTAGAATCAGGTGCGGTGCTGCATATCTGTGATCCGAAGAAAGCAGATTTATCTTTCTTATCAAGGATCATGCCGGATGTGCATTACGATACAGAAAGCATAATGGAGTGTGTGGAGGCTTTCTATGAGGGAATGGAAGCCCGTTATGATGAAATGCAGGAACATCCGGATTTTCGGATGGGTGCGAATTATGCGAAAGTCGGTTTGACGCCGCATTTTCTGATCTTTGATGAATATGTGGCATTTATGGATACGCTTGCAAAAAAAGAATGGGAAGAGGTTATGAAGCTGATCCGGATTATTATCATGAAAGGCAGACAGGCAGGATATTTTATTATTCTTGCGTGTCAGCGTCCGGATGCAAAATATCTCGGAGATGGTGTCCGCGATCAGTTCGGTTTCCGTGTTGCGCTGGGTAGTATGTCTGCAAGCGGGTACACCATGATGTTTGGCAGTATTGATAAACAATTTAAAGAAAAAGATATTGCGGGGCGCGGCTATGTAAACACCGGAAACGGTGTTGTAACAGAGTTTTACGCTCCATATGTAGATCCGCGATATGATTTTTTTGCAGAGCTGTCGCGAATCTGTGAGAAAAGACAGCAGGAAGGAGAAGCGTGTGATCGAATGTATGAAAACGGCAGCGAAACTGCCGGAGAGGAATAAGGGAAAAATGGAAGAAGAAAATACAAACGAAAAACAGACGGAACATATTTATATCAGCGGACCGATTACCGGAACATCGGATTATATGGAACGTTTTGGGAAAGCAGAAAAGGAATTAACCGAAAATGGATATTCTGTAATCAATCCGGCGAAAGTCAATGCAATGCTGCCGGAAGATGCGACGTGGGAGGAATATATAAAAGTATCATTGACGCTGCTGTCGATCTGTACCGGGGTGTACATGATGCCGGGCTGGAGGGAGAGCCGTGGTGCAGTACTTGAGTTTATGCAGGCAAGACGTAATGAAATGCAGATCTATGAGGATATCCCTGGGAGACTGCAGGACTGAATTATAAAATGGGATGGTGGCAGATGTGGAAAAGAACCAGGAGACGTTAAAAGAGATTGAGAAAAAACGCAAAGAACTGGGATTATCCCAGGTAGAACTTGCAAAACGCATTGGTTTTTCAAGAGGCTATTATAACATGCTGATACACGGGAAAAAGCCGGCCAGTGATAAGCTGATCGATCAGTTGCAAAATGTGCTGCAGGAATACCGGAAGGAAAAAGAAAGTGGTTATGTAGTACAAAAAGAGACAACTCCGGCAGATAATTTCAGAACGGCAGATGATGTATTCAGTGCCGGAGAGGCAGTGCGAAAGGCGACAGAAGAGATAATAGAAGGATGCATAGAAGAAAACGAGGATTCCATTGCGTTTGACCCGGTGGAATGGATCACAAATCTGGAAGCCAGACGGAAAAGATACGGCGTATCGCAAAGTGAATATACAGAAACGGCAGGGATCAGCAGAAGTTATTACGGTATGCTGCTGATTGGAAAAAAACGGGCAACAAAAAAGCTGCTGGAGCATCTGGAAATGGTTCTGGAAATTTTTAATCCGGACAAAGAAATGGAGATTTTATTTGACTATGTAAGGATCCGTTTCGCAACCACAGACGAAAGACGTGTGATCGAGGATGTCATGAACATCCGGATGCAGTACATGATTGAGGAAGCGCACAGTTTTTATGGATACGGGCGTCAGTATATTTACGGAGATATCACAGTCATGGTATCGCCGGAACATGAAAAAGGGATCCTGCTTGAACTAAAGGGCAAGGGGTGCAGACAGTTCGAAGCGTTTCTTAAGGTGCAGAAACGTACCTGGTATGATTTCTTCCGGACGGCAAGAGAAATGGGGGCGGTGTTTAAACGGATTGATATTGCGATCAACGACCGTGCTGGGATTTTAAATATCCCGGAACTTGCAGAAAAATGCCGTCGGGATGAATGTATCACGATTTTCCATAGTTTTAAGGATTACCAGTCCGGGGAGCTGATAAGGAACCGGGAAGAAGATGCGGCAAGCATGGGAAATACATTGTACCTGGGATCTTTAAAAAGTGAAATTTACTTCTGTATTTATGAAAAGGACTATGAACAGTATGTAAAAAACGGCACGCCGCTGGATGAGGCGGAAACGAAAAACCGTTTTGAAATACGGTTAAAAGATGAGCGTGCGGAGGTGGCGGTGGATGATCTTTTGGAGATGGAAGATGTAGCCTGTACGGCTTATTCTATTATCAACCACTATGTCCGTTTTGTAGATACAGATCTAGAAGAGGAACGCAGAAACTGGCCGCTAAATGAGCGCTGGGTGTGGTTTTTAAACGGACAGTACCGGAGCATTAAGCTGACAACAAAACCAGAAGAGTACACACTTGACCGGACACTCCTCTGGCTTACAAGACAGGTCGCACCGTCCCTTAAAATGGTACAGAAGCTGGATGATCTCAGAGGCACACGCTTGGCGAAGGATATGATCGAGGAAGCCAATCTGTCCCCGCATCATAAAAAGATCTTAAAACAACAGCAGGCGGCACTGGACGATGTTGTCACAGCAAGGCAGAAAGGAAGAAAATGGATTGATGATCTTAAAGAGGAATATATGGAATCCTGAAATTGCGGCGTCGCAATTTTTAAAGCGCAAAGCTGGATGTGTTATGGAACATGCGCCATAAAGAAGAAATAAAAAGAAAAAAGAAAAAATGTAACAGTAAACAGACGGCAGAAGCTGTCTTTTTTTTATGCACAAAAATGTGCGGAAAGGAAAGAGATATGAACTTTGGACAGGGGATTTATAACTGGCTGATGACGAATATACAGCCTCTGGTTTTAGGAGGGATTATTATCGTTGGTCTTGTGCTTTTATTTAAACACAAGATTGCGGAGCTGATTGTTTTTGCAATTATCGCGGTCATAGCGGTCGGTTTCGTCTTTAATCCCTCTGGGACAAAAGACACGATGTTAAAGATCTATAATGGCACGATCATCGAGGGCGGTGCTGCAGATGATGTAGAAGATGGAGGAAAATAATCTCTGATAAAAATAAGGTGCGGGGCGGGCTGCCCTGTGCCTTAGCTAAATGAAAAAGGATGAAGAAAACCGCCGGACAGGCAGAAAGGAAAGAAAGGGAAGAAATGAAACAGGTAAAGTCGTATACAAGTATCTGGAATGTGGAAAAAGTGATCCATGCGATCGGGGATATTAATTTATTATTTCCGGTCACGATAACGCAGATCGGTTATTTTGCCGGGGCTGCGGTTGTGTGTTTTATGGTACGCAGTCTGCCGCCTTTTGTGTATATAAAAAGCACAGTCATATGGATTGCGATATGTATAGGGATTGCATATCTGATGTCAAAAAAGAGCTTTGACGGGAAAAATCCATATCGTTTTTTATGCTCCGCATTTAATTATCTGATACGTCCGAAGGAAACTTATGCAGGAAAACGTGTGATATACCGTAAAAAGACGGTAAATGAATATATTACCGCAGTGAGGAGGGATATATATGTTCCCGATTAAGTACATCGAAAACAATATGATCTTAAACCAGCAGGGAGAATGGTGGGCGTATTATGAACTGATCCCGTACAACTATGCTTTTTTATCTCCGGATGAAAAGATGGCAGTACATGAACGGTTCCGTCAGATCATGACGGTAAACAGGGAAGGCAAGATGCATGCGCTCTGCATTGCATCTGAAACATCCGTAAGGGACAGGCAGGAACGCTGCAAGAGACACTTAAAGGGGAATCTTAAAGAAACAGCAGAAAAAGTGATCGACATCCAGACAGAAGGGCTGATCACTTCCATGGGTGGAATGGAAAATGAAGTTACTTACCGTTTCTTTTTAGGATTCAAGCTTATCAAAGGGGAGGAAGAGGTCAGTGTAAAGAAGATAAAAGAAGACGCTTTAGCTGTATTTACAGAGTTCATAAACAGTGTCAATCATAACCTGATGGGGGATTTTGTCAGTGTAAACAGTGCGGAGATAGAGCGGTATGTGAAACTGGAAGACTTTTTAAGGCAGCGCGTAAAAGGAAAATTTTCCTTAAGACGCTTAGAAAAGAAAGACATTGGTTACATCGTGGAGCATATCTATGGACAGCAGAAAACACCGTATTATAAATACGAGTATTCATTTCCAAAAGAAAAACTGGAAAAAAAGACCGTAGTCCGTAAATACGATATTCTCCGTCTGACACGCTGCATGCTGCAGGAACATCAGAAATATATCCGCATGGTAAGGGAAGAGGGAGAAAGCTGTGCTGCGTATCTGACGATCAATGCGCTGATCGGAGAACTGGAGTTTCCATCTTCCGAGATTTTTTATTATGAACAGGAACGTTTCCGGTTTCCAGTAGATGTAAGCATGAATGTTGAGATTGTTTCAAACAGGAATGCGTTGACCACAGTCAGAAATAAAAAGAAAGAATTAAATGATCTGGATGAACATGCATATGAATCAGGCGCAGACACAGATAATTCCGTAGTAGAAGCATTGATGGATGTTGATGAACTGGAAAAAGATCTTGGCAGAACAAAAGAATCCATGTACAAATTAAGCTACGTTGTCCGGGTTGCGGCAGAAAACGAAGAGGAACTGGAGCGGCGCATTGCAGAAGTCAGGGACTACTATGAAAATGATTTTAATATTAAGCTGGTTCGACCGTTTGGTGATATGATCGGATTCCATGAAGAATTTATTCCTTCTGGATCAAGATATGAAAATGATTATATCCAGTATGTAAAAGCAGATTTTCTGGCAGGACTTGGATTTGGTGCGGCACGCATCCTGGGTGATCCGGATGGAAGTTATATCGGGTATGACACGGAGACTGGAAATAATATCTACATAGACCCGTCTCTTGCCTGTCAGAACGTAGCCGGCAGTGTTACAAATGCCCTTGCTGTGGCATTTACCGGAACGCTTGGCGGTGGTAAATCAATGTTTGCAAATAACATCATTTATCAGGAAGTTTTACATGGCGCAAGGGCGCTGATCCTTGATCCGAAGTCGGAACGCGGGAAATGGAAAGAAATGCTTCCGGAACTTTCGGATGAAATTAACATTATCAACCTGACCAGTGATGAGGGAAATAAAGGAATGCTTGATCCATATGTGATCATGCAGAATAAGAAAGATGCAGACAGCCTGGCAATGGATATCCTGACATTTTTGACTGGTGTCAGCATTAAAGATGGAAAACGTTTCCCGCTTTTACGTGATGCGGTAAAGGCAGTTACAAAAAGATCGGATAGCGGACTTTTATATGTGATCGATGAATTAAATGAGATGGAGGATGAAGAAGCGCATCTGCTTGCAAGCCACATAGCAGCGTTTACCGATTATGATTTTGCAGGATTGCTGTTTTCAGATGGAAAAGTGACGCGTAAGATCAGTGCAGACAAGGCTTTAAACATTTTGCAGGTGCAGGATCTGATGCTGCCGGATTCTGAAAAAAATGTGGAGGAATATACCAGTATCGAATATTTAAGTATTGCGGTTATGATCGCGATCGGAACTTTTGCATTGGATTTTATTTATTCAGACAGGAAAATTTATAAAATCGTTGCTTTAGATGAGGCATGGAGTCTCCTGCAGGTAGCACAGGGAGCAGCTTTATCGAATAAACTTGTACGTGCCGGACGTTCCATGCAGTCCGGTGTATTTTTTATCACGCAGAGTTCTTCCGATCTTCTGGACGAAAAAATCAAAAACAATATCGGTTTGAAGTTCGCTTTTCATTCCACAGATAAGACGGAGATCCGGAATACATTAAGATTCTTTGGGCTGGATCCGGATGATGAAGAAAACCAGAATGCGATCATGGCATTAGAAACTGGGGAATGTCTGATGCAGGACATTTACGGTCGTGTTGGAAAAGTACACACGCAGATATTACTGCAGCATGTATTTGACGCATTTGATACCAGACCTCCAAGAAGGGAGGAAGTTTCATGAGAAAGAAATGGGGAATGAAAACAAAAAGACTGCAAAAGCCGCGCAAACAGATCCTGTCAGCATTTCTTGTATGCATGCTTCTGACAGGATTATTTTTATCGGCTGCCAATATGGAGGTAGCTGCGGCTTCCGGACTGGTAGATGAAACGATCGATGCTGGAAATCTGTATAGTCAGTACCGGTGGGATAATTATCAGATCGATTTCTATGTGGACACTTCCTGGGACTGGCTTCCCTGGAATTGGATGGACAGGATAGATAATAAGATTTCATCCGTTTTTTATGGAATCAGTGACGGAATCTGGCTGATCAGTGTATTGCTGAGCAGCGGAACGGGATATATTGTGCAGCAGACGTATTCGCTTGATTTTATCGGTGATATGGCAGACGACATCGGAAAGAACATTCAGATCCTGGCGGGCATGAATACCGGATCGAAGAAATTCAATGCGGATGGTTTTTATACCTGGCTGTTACTGTTTATCGTATTGATCGTGGGCGGCTACATGGCATATGCCGGGCTGATTAAAAGAAAAACCACAGAGGCAGTCAGCGCAGCGGTAAATATGCTTGTGATCTTTCTTTTAACTGCCGCGTTTATTGCTTATGCGCCGCAGTACATTAAAAATATCAATGATTTTTCCGCGGATTTAAGCAATGGTGTCCTGGAGCTTGGGGCAAAACTTGTCATGCCGGGAAATGATGAGATGGGAATAAAAGCAACAGACAAGATCCGGAATAACCTGTTTGCAATTCAGGTCTATAAACCATGGCTGCTTTTGCAGTTTGGTACGACGGATGAAACTGCAATCGAATCAGAGCGTATTGCAGCGGGAGTTGATGGAGATCGTATTAAATCAATTTTATCTGTCAGTCCTGTAACGAATTTCGGAGAAGACCGTCAGACTGCAGTAAAGACAGATATTGAAACTTATAAAAATGTAAATATGACTGTGACGAGTGTAATAGGCAGATTTGGGACGGTCCTTTTGGTATTTTTCCTGAATCTGATCATCAGTATTTTTGTGGTCATAATGTGTGGACTGGTTATATTTACCCAGCTTTTGTTTATCATATTTGCGTTGTATCTGCCGCTGAATTTTATTTTATCCATGCTGCCAACTTATAATGGTCTGTTGAAAAAGGCGGTAGAGAAGCTTTTTAATACGATCCTGATGCGTGCAGGGTTAACACTTCTCATTACGATTGCATTTTCCTTATCTGCAATGATTTATTCCATGTCAGGAGATTATCCGTTTTTAATGGTTGCATTTTTACAGATCGTTGTTTTTGTTGGAACGTATTTAAAGATGGATGAAATTTTATCCATGGTTGCGCTGGGAGATGGCAGTGGTAATAAACGCGGTCGTTTCCTGCGGAGCATGGGAAGATATATGGTTATGAGAAAACTGTTTGGACGAAGATATTATTCAAGCGGAAGGCGTGCTGCAGTAAGCAGGAATGCAGGCGCTGGCAGTGGAACTGGCGGCGGTACAGGTGGAAGTGCTGGAGATGGTTCTAAAGATACAGCAGCACCTTCAGGTGGAAATGATTCACAGAAGGCGCCGTCACATACGAATAACAGCAATAACAAACCTGTAAGGGAACCGGCTCGGACAAATGAGAATGTGAATGGGACGGAAAATAAAGGAATACCGGAAAATGAATGGATTACGATATATCGTGCTGGCAAAGCTCCATCTGCAGGTGCAAAAGCCGGAAAGCGTGTCGGTATGGTTATGGATTCCGGAAAACGCTTAAAAGACCGCATGAGCCTGGTAAAGGAAAATGTAAAGAATACACCGACTGAAATAAGATACCAGGCAGGATTACATCGAAAAGCGTTAGATCAGAATGTAAAAGACTTTAAAGAAGGCATAGCTGGAGAACGGAGCAGAAGAGAGGCAGACCGTCTGCAGGAACGAAACCGGATCCGGGCAGATGCAGGAAAAAAGCGTCGTGAAATGTATCTTGCGAAGCGAAGAAATGAAACTGCATTAAAGCGTTATGGTGGAATTGACTTCCACCAACGGATTCCGGTAAATGGAAAAGAACTGGATAAATACCGTGGTGTGGATGGCTTGAACCGCGGCGCAAAAGCAGGAAAAAGCTTTATTGACAGCAGGGGGCAGGTACGGAAAGCATCAGATGAAAAATTACAGAACATGGCAGGAAGTGAAGAACGGATCAGGAAAAATGACCAGAAGGCAGAGCACATAGGAACGCCGTTAGAGGATATCCGTTATAAACAGAGTGTAACCCGTCTTCCGTATTCAAACAGGGATGTAAGAAAAGAACTTGGAACTTACGGAACAATGTTAAGCAGTCCGGATCAGGAAAAATTTATGAAAGGATTAGAACAGCAGAGAACGGGAAGCAAAAGACTGCAGGAGAAAAATGCCGGACAGGATATAAGGGGAGCAAAGCCGGAGTCTGTACCGGGAAAAACCGTAATAAGATCCAGTGGAAATGCAAAGGATTTAAGAAATGAGATTTTAACGGAACGGAGAAATGTAGGACATGCGGAACCTCATGTAAGAAAAGTGACAGAAATAAGGAAGGATGATCGGAATATGGATACGAGGAGGAAATAGGGATGAAGCGTGTAAAGCGGATAGTAACTGCCTTATGTATTTTATTTCCTGTTTTCCTGCTTTTGGTATGCAGTGTGATACTTGTTGGCGTCACAGATGATAATGATGATGGAAATCCAAAGCATGCATCCGGTCTTGGGATATCTGACAAAGTAAGGGAATATGCAGCCTTTGTCGGGGATACGGCAGCGGAATACAACATACATGAGTATGAAAAGTATCTGCTTGCCATCATGATGGTGGAGACTGGAGGGGAAGGAAATGATCCGATGCAGTCACTTGGAAACAGTGGTCTGACAGAAGAAGAGAAAACCCCTTCGGAATCTATCAAGGCTGCGGTTGCATATTTTGCCATGTTGCTGCAGAAAGCGGACACGTTAGGTTGCGATCTTGATGCAGTGATCCAGGCATACAATTATGGAGCCGGATATATTGATTATATATCAGTCAGGGGAAAGGCTCATACATTTCAGTTGTCGTGTGATTTTGCAAGCAGCAAATGCGGCGGCAGAAAAGTAAAGTATGATAATCCGGTTGCGATCGCACAGAATGGCGGATGGAGGTATGACTACGGAAACATGTTTTATGTATATCTTGTAAAACAATATCTGGAGTCAGAGCCGTTACCGGCAGATACGGCGAATGCAGTTCTTGCGGAAGCTTATAAATATCAGGGATGGAAATATGTCTGGGGTGGTTCAAGTCCGCAGACATCCTTTGACTGCTCCGGGTTAACGCAATGGTGTTTTGGACAGGCGGGAGTGTCACTGCCGAGGACAGCGCAGGAACAATATGAAGCCGTGCAGCATCTGGAGTTGGAGGAAGCGCAGCCGGGAGATCTGGTCTTTTTCACGAAAACATATAAGACAGACAATTACATCACGCACGTTGGGATCTATGCCGGAAATGGAAGGATGTTTCATGCCGGTAACCCGATCGGCTTTGCAGACTTAAATACGAATTTCTGGAAAGAACACTTTGTATGTATTGGAAGGGTCAGCGTGCCGTCAACATAAATGCGATGTCGCAACGGCAGAAAGGGAAAAGAAATGGAAAAAGGAAACAAAACAGGACAGGAAAAGAAAATACAGCGTATGGTAAATGATCTGATTAAAATGGCAGAAAGAAGAGGTGCTACTTATTATGGAAGCTGGATTGAAGATGAAAGGCAGTATGTTGCAGGCGCTCATTTTTGTGTATGTTTAAACAAACCTGTGGAATTGCCGGAACGGGATGGTTCGTATGTAAAGAATCAGATGTATGACTATATGGAAAACGCACGAATCATGAATGAAAAAGAAACGACATTGCCGGATGAACTGGATCAGATGGTAAAAACTTTGAAAAAGGAAAGAGGAAGGTGCAGATCGAGACGTATCTTTTGTTTCCTGGGAGACAGGGAAGCTGCAGTAAATGCGGAATATTTACTTATGCTTAGTCGGGTAACTGGTGCAAAAAGTGTCTATCTGTCAGAGAAAAGACCGGAAAAGAGCATAATCTATGGAAGCGGGGAAAATGGAGCATTTATTGTGTTGCCGGTATCTTTTACAGAAGAGGATCAGAAAAATTTCTGGATGGATCACAAACCTGAATACAACGCATGCATTTGATACATTTGGAAGAATCCCGAATCAATGGAAACTCTTTGTTCCACATCTGTTTCTCTAATTGCATCCTGTATGGGATTTCAAGAATGTTCAAATCATTCGCAACAGTCTGCAGCATACAGTTTCCACTTCTCGGGCAAGTAACACACTCACAATTATGCTGTGAAAGAATCAATTCTACATTCGTTTTTCTATGCCTTCTCACCTTCGGACTGTTTGTGTAGATGACCATCCCCTCTTTTGCCACATTATTACACGAGGTAATCAGTCTTTCTTTTCCTTCCAACTCCACCACACAGACGCGACAGGCTGCAATCTCATTGATTCCTTTCAGATAACATAGATGTGGAATCGGAATCCCATTCTGGGCAGCTGCCTCCATGATCGTGCTATTCTCTTTTACAGTAATCTGCTTTCCGTCTATTGTAAGATTTACCATATTTTTTCTCTGCCTCCTTTAAATATTCCATATCCGAAATGATCGCAGCGCAGGCACCGTCCGGCTTCCTGCTTCGCCTCCTTCT
>ERZ772831.2831-NODE-2831-length-13500-cov-6.469245_pt1 | contig 13500 bp, 10 predicted proteins | sample MGYA00580858_ERZ772831 | MGnify/ENA primary metagenome ERZ772831 (study PRJEB29015, sample SAMEA2737694) | human gut metagenome | biome: human gut; feature: human-associated habitat; material: faeces | place: China | collected 2012 ... | reverse complement strand
TATCATCTTCATATGCCATCTTATTTTTTAGAGACATTTACTGAATATCCCTAATAAAAAAGAACTGCTTCCTCTCTTTTCCAAGGAAACAGTTCTTTAAATAGAAATATTATCTTAATTCAATGATTAGTTAAACCAACGAACATAGCAGAAGTCCTGACGATGAGGCAAATCAACATTCTTCGGGAACATACGGTATGCCACCTTGAAGCTGCCTGAGTTAGACAAACTGTGTTTAACCTGGAATGTATACAAGTTACCTTCTTTCTTAATTACTTCCATTGGTTCTACAGAATAGATATGCTCTTTACCTTCCGCATTCGTGAAAGTGGTAACCAGTTCAATACCTACTGCATCATCCAATCCCTTTTCATCTATAACATAAGTAATGATATATTCTTTTCCGCTTTCAATATTACCGCTAGCCAGCTCTTCCGTCTTTTCACATGAAACGATTTCAATGGAATCCCAAAGTTCTGCAACTCTTTCTTTCCAAGCAGCCAGTTCCTTAGCCTTTGCATAATCATTGGCTACCAATTCTTTAAAACGTTTTGCTTCTTTAGTATAGAACTTAGCATAATAATCGTCTAACTGACGTTTCATTGTATAATGAGGAGCCACCTGAGCAATAGAATTCTTGATAGTCTTCACCCAACCCTCAGAATATCCCTTACGGTTACGTGCATAATACAATGGAAGAATCTCATTTTCCAAAATACTATAAATAGTTGCGGCATCCAATTGATCTTGATGATCTTGATTCTGATAAGTACGTTTTTCAGTTAACGCCCATCCTGCTCCTTCACGGTAACCTTCCAGCCACCAACCGTCAAGCACAGAGAAGTTAACAACACCATTCATCAAAGCCTTCTCGCCTGATGTTCCAGAAGCTTCCAAAGGACGGGTAGGAGTATTCATCCAAATATCAACACCTGAGACCAGACGCCGTGCCAACTGCATATCATAATTTTCCAAGAAGATGATTTTGCCCAAGAATTCCGGACGACGGGAAATTTCCACAATCTTCTTGATCAACCCCTGACCTGCACCATCGTGTGGATGAGCCTTACCTGCAAATAAGAACTGTACCGGATAATCAGGATTGTTCACAATCTTAGACAAACGTTCCAAATCAGTAAACAGCAGATGCGCACGTTTGTAAGTAGCAAAACGACGGGCAAACCCAATCAACAAGGCATTCGGATTAATCTTTTCCATCAGAGAAACGATACGTGAAGGATCACCTTGGTTCTTCAACCAGCTTTCACTGAACTGCTTACGAATATGGTCAACCAATTTGTACTTCAAAGCCATACGGGTTTCCCAAATTTCTTCATCGGCTACATTATAAATAGCTTCCCAAATTTTCTCATTAGACTGATCTTCCAGGAAATTAGGAGCAAAATGCTTAGCATATAGCTTCTTCCATTCAGTAGCACTCCACGTTGGGAAATGAACACCATTAGTTACATAACCCACATGACTTTCTTCAGGGAAATAGCCTTTCCAAATTCCAGAGAACATCTCCTGAGAAACCTTGCCATGCAACCAGCTCACACCGTTTACTTCCTGACAAGTGTTACAAGCAAATGTAGACATACAAAAACGTTCGCCTGCATCACCCGGATTAATACGACCCAAGTCCATCAAATCCTGCCAAGAAATCCCCATACGCTGTGGATAACCACCCATATATTTTCCAAACAAGCCTTCATCAAAATAGTCATGCCCCGCAGGAACCGGAGTATGAACCGTATATAAAGAAGAAGAACGAACTACTTCCAAAGCCTGGTCAAATGTCAGCCCGCTTTCTACATAATCACACAAACGCTGCACATTACACAAAGCAGCGTGTCCTTCATTACAATGATAGACATCTTTCTTAATGCCCAATTTCTTCAGCAGCAACACACCACCGATACCTAACAAGATTTCTTGTTTCAAACGGTTCTCCCAATCTCCACCATACAACTGATAAGTGATAGGACGATCAAATTCGCTGTTCATTTCATTATCCGTATCTAGCAGATACAAAGGAACACGTCCTACATTTACCTTCCATACGTATGCATGAACGAAATAGTTCAAATAAGGAACATCAACTACCATCGGCTGTCCGTTTTCATCCATTACACGTTCAATAGGCAGGCTACCGAAATTCTGTGATTCATAGTTAGCAATCTGCTGACCATCCATTGAAAGGCTTTGGCTAAAATACCCATAACGATACAAGAAGCCAACACCACACATATCTACATTACTGTCTGATGCTTCTTTCAAGTAGTCACCGGCCAAAATACCCAGCCCACCGGAATAGATTTTCAAAACATGTGTCAAACCATACTCCATACAGAAATAAGCAACAGAAGGACGTTTGCTATCCGGCTTAGCATCTACATAAGCTTTGAATTTAGCATATACATCATTCATGCGCTTTACAATCACCTTATCCTGAGTTAATGCCTCCAGCTTTTCATAGCTCAAACGTTCCAATAAAGCAACGGGATTCTGCCCCACTTCTTTCCAAGTTGCAGGATCTAAATCTCTAAACAGGTCTGTTGCTTCGTAATTCCATGCCCACCAGATGTTACGAGCCATTTCCTCCAACTTCTTCAGTTCTTCGGGAATGTGTGATTTTACTGTAACTTCCTTCCAATTAGGAGTATTCGCATTACTTACTTTGATTTTCATGTCTCTCAAATTATTTATTAATAATTAATTAGCTATTCATAACAAGCCTTTTCTGTGCATTATGCAATGCCACATCATAAGCTTCATAATAATATTTGATAAAATGCTTCCACAATGCCTTTTCAGCAATGTCCGCCGCATTTTTACGCACTGTCTTGATTGTATTTTCCGGCAATCCCGAAAATTCCGATATAGTGTCCTTTATAACATCCGCCACTTCAGAATAGTTGTAATCCGAGCGATGGATAACTTTCACACCATCTTTCAACTCACTGTATCTACCCTTCAACGAGTTTACCCACAAACCAAATCCAGCCAGATCAGTTGTTATAGTAGGTACATGGAATGCTACACTTTCCAAAGGTGTATACCCCCAAGGTTCATAATAGGAAGGATAAACACTCAAGTCATTCCCCAACACCAAATCATAATATTCCAAATTCAAGATACCATCCTTTCCATCCAGATAACAAGGTACAAATATTACTTTTACCTTAGATTCCGCCGAATTGGACATTCCCAAATACTTCATCATATCAAGTACCTGATCATGACTCATATTATGCAACCAATGTGTGATAAACGGACACTCCAACGGAGTTGTGAAATTCTCTTTGCTTTTCAAACGTTCCACCAAATCCTCACGAGGATCCCCTACCCAACCTGGTACATTAATAAATGCCAGCACCTCTTTTTTCAAATTTTTATCACGGGTCAATCGGTTCAAGGACTCCAAATAGACATTGATACCTTTATTTTTAAACTCATAACGACCGCTTGTACCCACAATAAGAGTATCATCGCTCATCGTCAAGCCAAGCAATTTATTAGCCAAATTCAACATCGCAGCACGAGCTTTCTTACGCTTGGCGGCAAATGTACGACCTTGCGGAACAAAGTCATCCTCAAACCCATTCATCAACACCACATCTGCCGGCTTGTCCAACAACTCCTTGCATTCGTTGTTGGTAATCTCACTGACCGTAGTAAAGCAATCCACATGATGCGCAGTCTGCTTCTCAATAGAATGCTTTGCCTCCATATTGAGTTCACGCGCCATTTGGTCGCCATTATAAGCAAATAAGTAATCGTAAAGGGGTTTATTGTTTCCGGCGATAGACCGGCCTATAGAAGTAGCGTGAGTAGTAAAAATGGTAGCTATTTCGGGTACCGCTTTCTGCAAATAAAGGGCCCCCATACCTGTCATCCATTCATGTGCCTGATAAATGACCTTATCATTTTCGGTCAGATTGAAACGATAAAAGCTTTCAACCACTTTTCCGGCTGCATAAGAAAACATAGACGCTTCGTCGTAATCTCCATAAGCATGAAGTGAATCAACTTTGAAATCCTCCCACATCCGGCCATATATTTCATTTCTTTTAGAGAAAAAAGGATAAAAATCCACCAATATGACAATAGGCTCTCCCGGAATATTCCAGCGTCCCACACGAACTTTCAATCCGTCTTTCTTCAAAGCATGTTCACGCCATGCCGCACAAAGATTTTCATTTTCACTGAACAAAGGATTTTCCTTTCCTGCCCAAAAATCGGGTCCTATGAAAAAGACTTTGTCTTTGAATGCTTCCTGCAGTGTTTTGGCCCTGGTGGACAACACCGTATAAATTCCCCCTACTTTATTACATACCTCCCAACTTGCTTCGAATATATAATCAGGGGCTAACAATTCTTTTGCCATCTATTAACTAATCTTAATTCGAGCGCAAAGTTACATATTTTCAATGAGATAATAAAGTTTTTTTGCAACTTTATGTTATTCAGATAGTTTCTGAATTAGCATTCAATTATTTTACTCTAACAATCTTCACAAAAAATACTGATATCGGCTACAATAATAAATATTTTTAAGGTTCTGTCTTACATTAGAATAAGAAAAGCGGCTATTTCCATAAAAACAGGAAATAGCCGCCCATATAAAAAAACTAATCTGATTACGCAGCCAATGCAGATCCCATCAAGAAGGTTGCAGCCAAAGCAACAATAGCATACAATTCAGGAAAAACGGCCAAAATCAATGTATTACCAAATACATTATGTCCTTGGCCAATGGCAGCAATACCATTAGCACAAACCTGCCCCTGACGGATAGCGGAGAAAAGAGCTACAAGTCCCAAAGCAATACCGGAACCCAACACGGCAGCAGCTTGAATACCTGTAATAGCCGGAGTCAGAACACCGAAAATACTCTGGAACATGAAATAACCGGCAAAACCATACAGTCCCTGTGTACCGGGAAGTGCAGTCAACACCAAGAAGTTACCGAATGCACTATCATTCTTCTTCAATGCACCGATAGATGCATTACCTGCGATAGTTACACCATACGCACTACCGATACCTGATAAACCAACCATAATTGCAATACCTACATAAGCAATCAATAAATTCATTTCCATAATTCTTCTATTTTTAATTTTTAAATTCTTTATTTTATCAAACTTCTCCTAAAAGGAATACTTTTCATGTCATCCAGAACTTAGCGAAATATCTGCATACTATGCTTCAGATTCTCCCTTTCTAGCTTTTCTGTCTGCACAAGGATACAACATTTATTCAAAATGACAATGCCGAAAAGGCTTAAACAGCTTTTAATTCTTTATTCTCATTCTTCAATTCTTGAAAGGCTTGTACTCCTTACCCCCTCCTTCGTAACCCGAATTCTTAAAAAACTCCACGAAAGTCAGACGCATCGGATGAACCATCGCTCCCAATATATTCATAAACATGTTGATAGAATGACCTATCAAGAAAATCAATACCATCACTATCGGACCTGCAATTGCATTATCAGGACTCATTCCAGCCGCCAGACTATTGAATACGCTGGCAAGAATACCACCCGACAGACCTAAAGCAAACAAACGCACATACGAAAGGATATCCCCCAGCAAACCGGTTGCCATATTGTAGGAATCCCACAAACCCAAACCGATATTGAGAAAAATATTCTTTCCTGGACTGTTGAGCAAGAAAATCAGCACACCGGCAAGCCCCAGAATTACCAAATGGACAGTTCCTCCCATCGGCATGGTATCTCCCAATAGGAATGCCAAAGCTGTACTTACCAATACAATAATCCATCCGATAGTTGACAATGCATATTTCAATCCGAACTGAATGGTCTGATTAGCCGCTTTCAGTATCATACCGAAAATAATCTGTACCGCTCCCAAAATCAATGAAAGATTAAACATCCATTGATTGTCCAAGAAGAACAAATCACGCATCTTATTAAAGAACGGAATATCATTACCATACAGATTAAATCCGAAAAAAGTACCTGTCAGCATACCGCAGAAGAAAGTAGAAGCACCCAAAATCTGCACCAAAGTTAAGATGGGCTTCATGGAAGCACCGACATTCTTCGCCAACATACGATAAACAGTTACTCCTAATACCATGAACAGACCATAGCCCGAATCGCCCAAACACAGCCCGAAAAAGAGCATAAAGAAAGGGGCAAAGAACGGCGTCAAATCCAGTTCATTATACTTAGGAAGCATATACAGTTTCATAATCGGTTCAAACAGACGGAAGAATCCTTTATTATTCAACTGAATAGGTACATTGTCCTCCGGCGTAGGGTCAGCAATTTCAAAGTACGCCTCCTGTTGATTCAGAAAATTAGTAATCTCCGGAATCTGCGTAGCCGGTGCCCACCCCTGTAACAACATCAATTTGTCATCCGCAGCTTGTTCAGTACTTAGCACCACTTTTGAGAATTCTATCTGTGAGCGGATATTAGCTTGTGCAACTTGCAAAGAAAGAAGTTTTTCTCCTGCTATGGCAGCTAACTTATCATCCACACTCTTCATTTGCTGTTCCAAATCTTCACATCTGGCAGCAAGCCTACTCAAGGACATTACCGGCAATTTGACCGATTCCACTTCCAATTCGGGCAACGTTCCTTCTTTGGTTATGGTAATGAAATAAATGCGTGAACCAATACGGTTAACCTCCGTAGCATAGTACGTATCCAACCATTCCTCGTTAAAGTTCTTCTCTGAGCAAATATAGAAATTCACCTGATATCCAACTTCTTGCAACCGCATAACCGACGCAGGATCGAAATCTCCCCATACCTCTAACGCGGCACGCTCTTTGTCGCAAATCTGCAACTGATGCTGCAACTGGGTTTTCTCCAGTTGTAACGCCTCCACTTCCTCCAACGCTTTCTCTCCACGGGCTGTATCCCCCTTCTGTTCTTGCAGTTCAACATTAAAACCTTGCAAAAACTTAATAGTTGAAGCATAGTGGTCGGACAGACGGATGCTCTCTTGAAGTTCGGTATTCTCCGCTGTCCCCTGCGCTTTTTCCGCCACGTGGACTACGCCCAAATCACGGATATTTTGCAGGAAACATTCATAGTCCTTATGATAAATAAGGAAAGTCAACTTCTTCATTTTTGTAATCATGCCTCCGCCTCCTTTCTTTTCTCTTGAATAGATTTCAGAATCTTCTGCGATGATTTGGACAAATTCTCTTCATCCTCCATAAATCGTTTTATCTTTCGCAGAGCATCCTGATATCCGGGTATCTGCACTTTCTCAAAAAGATTCACTTTTTGAGTGGTCTTTTTACGCGCATGTTCCAGCAGGTTCAGTTTGGCAAGCATAAATTCCCTTTCAATAGCAGTCTGTGCCAATCCTTTCAACAAATATATTCCATCGGAATACCACTTCGGGCTGTTGAACAGACTGTAGGGACGGATGTCAAAGTCTACGTTTTCCAACAAGGGAACTCGTACACCGGCAATCTTCTTTATACCCAAATGAACATCACTCACTTTTATTAATGAAGCATCAAATTCATTCCAAAGTGCGAACATGGCCTCGTATGCCTGAATCTGTTTTTCAAGCCTTTCCTCCAACCCGGCAGCTTCTGTCTTGCATCTCTTTACTTCCATGCGGAGAGCGCTTTCCTTATTTTTAATAATAGGAAGCGTACGCACACGGACCTTGAGCTGCTTCTCAAGCTGTTGTAGCGAGGTCTTGTTATATTGAAACTTTATTGCCATGTTTCTTCGTTAATTTATTGTTTTTTCCAATGCTGGTCAACCAATTCTTTCTTTATATTGACTTCTTCCGGCTTAAAGTATTTGCTGAACAATCCCCATGTAACATCCAGCATTTCAGTAGTATCCAGATTCACATCAATGGCGAGTAACTGATTAGCGTAATCTTTAGCGAATGCCAAAGTACGTTCATCATAATTAGTCAAGTCAAAACCATTTTCCATCTTAGTCTTGGCATTGGCGGCATCAGCATACAAACGTACAGCAGCATTCATCACCTGAGGATGATCCTTACGGGTTTTCTTACCACTCACCAACTGTTTCAAACGAGACAACGAACGGAACGGGTCCACGATAACCTTACCGATATCACTATCGCGACGCAGGAACAGCTGACCTTCAGTGATATAACCCGTATTATCAGGAACAGCGTGCGTAATATCACCGCCACTCAAGGTAGTTACCGCAATAATAGTGATTGAACCACCTGCGGGGAATTGTACCGCTTTTTCATAAATCTTCGCCAAATCCGAATAAAGAGATCCCGGCATAGAGTCCTTGGAAGGAATCTGATCCATACGGTTAGACACAATAGCTAACGCATCAGCATAACTGGTCATATCAGTCAGCAACACCAATACTTTCTGATTATGTTCCACTGCAAAATATTCAGCAGCCGTCAGCGCCATATCCGGAATCAACAGACGTTCTACCGGAGGATTTTCCGTAGTATTCACGAAACTGATAATACGGTCGAGCGCACCGGCATTAGAAAATACATTCTTAAAATACAGGTAGTCGTCATTAGTCATACCCATACCGCCCAAGATAATCTTATCGGTTTCGGCACGCAATGCCACATTGGCCATCACTTGATTGAACGGCTGGTCAGGGTCAGCAAAAAAAGGAATCTTCTGTCCTGATACCAACGTATTGTTCAAATCGATACCGGCAATACCGGTCGCAATCAGTTCCGACGGCTGTTTACGGCGAACCGGATTCACAGACGGACCGCCGATAGGCACTTCCTGTCCCTCAATTTCCGGTCCCCCATCAATCGGATCACCAAAAGCGTTGAAGAAACGTCCAGCCAACTGGTCGCTCACTTTCAGTGTAGGCGACTTGCCCAAGAATACGACCTCAGCATTGGTCGGAATACCTTCCGTACCCTCGAACACCTGCAAAGTCACTTCATCACCCATGATTTTTACCACCTGGGCTAATTTCCCATTAACCATTGCCAACTCATCATAGCCCACTCCTGACGCTTTCAGCGAACAGGTTGCCTTGGTAATCTGGCTAATCTTAGTATATATCTTTTGAAATGCTTTTGTTGCCATCTCTACTCATTATAAATTAAAATTAAAAATTAAAATCAGACACTTCTCTCGGCAACCAATTCCTGTAACTGCTTCTTAAAATCCTCATACTGCTCAGATTTATATTTAGCATAGTTCATCTGTTTGCAAAGGTTGATCATCTTTTTGAAATAATCCATCACCTCAATGAAAGTATCAAACTTGAATTCCGTATGACAGATGTCGATTACCATATTCAAGATCTCCTCCTGACGTTCCATCGGAGTCACTGAATCCACTTCATCAAAAGCATCCTGTTGCAGAATCACAAAATCAATCAACTCTGATTTCCAAAAGATTACATGATATTCTACAGGTACGCCATCATCACCCAAAATATTAATCTGTTCAGCAATTTCCTTACCACGCAACAATCTTGTTTTGATTTCGTTCACCTTACCAATCCATTCACCATTAATACGTTTGGCGATATATTCCTCAAATTCCGGATATTCCAGATATTTTGAATAAGAGTCAATCGGGTTCACAGCCGGATAACGCTTCCTGTCGGCACGTTCCTGCTCCAAGGCATAAAAGCAACGGGCCACCTTTTTAGTATTCTCTGTTACAGGTTCCTTCAAGTTACCACCTGCCGGAGATACAGTACCGATAAAGGTAATAGAACCGGTCTCACCATTATTCAGATGTACATATCCCGCACGTCCGTAAAAGTTGGAAATAATAGCCGAGATATCCATCGGGAATGCATCCGGACCAGGCAATTCTTCCATACGGTTGGACATCTCACGCAAGGCCTGCGCCCAACGGGAAGTAGAATCTGCCATCAGTAAGACTTTCAATCCCATAGCACGATAATACTCAGAAATGGTCATAGCCGTGTACACAGACGCTTCACGGGCAGCCACCGGCATGTTCGAGGTATTGGCAATAATGATAGTACGTTCCATCAGCTTACGTCCTGTATGCGGATCTACCAGTTCGGGGAACTCCGTAAAGATTTCCACCACCTCATTCGCACGTTCACCACAAGCAGCGATAATTACGATATCCGCTTCCGCCTGCTTGGAGATGGCATGCTGAAGCACTGTTTTTCCTGTACCAAACGGACCGGGAATAAATCCCGTTCCCCCTTCTACAATGGGGTTGACCGTATCAATAACACGGACACCGGTTTCCAATAATTTATAAGGACGCGGCTTTTCCTTATAATTAGTCATAGCCTTCTTTACCGGCCACTTCTGAATCATGTTTACCGGAATATCTTTACCTTCTCTGTCCGTCAGAACCACTACAGTATCCTCAATAGTATAATCACCTTCAGGAACAATGGATTTCACTTTATAAGTACCTGTCAACTGAAATGGTACCATAATTTTCAGTGGCTGGAAGTTCTCATCCACCTGTCCCAACCAAGCCGATGGACCAACTTCATCACCCATTTTCACCAACGGTACAAAATGCCACACTCTTTCTTTATCCAATGGATAGGTGTATTGTCCGCGTTTCAGGAACACTCCATCCATTTTATCAAGGTCGTTTTGCAGACCATCATAATTTTTAGACAACATACCCGGACCTAGAGTCACTTCAAGCATGTGTCCCGTAAATTCGGCTTCAGCACCAACTTTCAATCCACGTGTACTTTCAAACACCTGCACATAAACATTGCTGCCTACTACCTTAATAACCTCTGCCATCAAGCGGTCTCCGCCAGTCAGAATGTAACAAATCTCATTCTGTGCCACCGGTCCGTCAACGGTAAGAGTAACCATGTTGGCTATTACGCCACTAACAGTTCCTTTTGTTGCCATATATCTTTAATCTGTTTATTATCTGAATTCTGCGGGAATCTGTATCTCGTCCTTTAATTTATCAATAATCTGACGGAACAGTTCGCTTCCCTTTTCCTTATCCATAGAAATCCAACGGCCAATCATTTCCAGTTTCAACAAAAACACGAAAATCCGCTCCACAGTAAAATAGTTGAAAAAGACAGCGTCTTCCATCCAGTTCCATTTCAACAAATCTATCTTCTTTTCCCTTTCCACTAATTCTTCAATCTCGCTGATACGGAGTACCTGCTCAAAATATTCCAGCATCTCGGACAAACCGAAATCTCGGGCATTCGATGTACGAATCATCTCACTCACATCCGTCTTGCCCACTACTACCTGAGATACGTCCATTTTATATTTACGTGCAGCTAAGGCAGCCAGTATATTATTGATATTCAAATTAAATTCAAACCAGGAGGAAACAAATTGATTACCGCAGTTCATGGCATACGCATAATAGCAGGCAGATAACATATCTTCCGCACGATAGAGTTCCTCTGCGGAAAGAGCCAAATAAGCAGTAATAAATTCATAAAGATAAGATGGGTATCTCTTATCCGGAGCATCGCCTTCACGCACCGAACTGATAAGCGCCAGCAACTCATTCTGAGAATAATTCCCCTCAAAATCTGTCGTAGCTTCCTTATCTTTCAACAGTTTCAACAGGTTAGCATTATCGAATTTCAAATAGAACAAGTCGATTAACTTCCTATCCTTTTCCGATAATTCCGAATAGATTTCCGATTTAAAATTAGCCACTGTATAGTTCAGTTTGCCATCCTCCAACGAAAGATCCGGCAAACCGGCTACCAGGCAATAATAATTTGTCATAGTCCCGTTTTAAAACAACATTTCTACTAATTGAGGACGAAGGAAATCCTTGAAATAATTTTCAAATTCCTCTTCACCGAAGTTCACTTTGTAAGAGCCGTCAGCTGGTGAGATAGTAAAAAGTGATTTCGTTCCGTTCACTTCTTCTATTCTCACTCCTTTATCCAACAAAGCTTTTGCGTTCGCTGCAAAATATTTCTTAAGTCCTTCGGCATCTGCGGTAGAGATCACGATAGATTCGTTAGCAGACCATTGGGCAGCTAATGAAACTATAAACTTATTCAGATACTCCTTATCTGCCACAAATCCTTTCACACTTTCACTGACTACCTCATTGGTCAACAAGGTAGCTATTTCGGTCTTCAATGCATTTACTGCTTGTCCGGCAAACAATTTAATTTCTGATTGTGTATTTTCGGCAGTTTCCTTGGCTGACTTCCGAGCTACAGCGAGAATAGACTCAGCTTCCTTACGGGCATCCTCTACAATCTTTGCTGCTTCATCGCGAGCACTACTGATAAGTCGCTGTGCTTCTTCATTTCCTTTTTCCACACCTTCACGATAAATCTTATCGGCGCTTCGCTCGAAGCGGCCGACCTGAAAATCGACCCCGCCACCAAACGGTGGACGGCGTCGCGCTACATCACCCGCGAGTTCGACTCGCTGGGCATGGAGCGTTTCGAACAGCGCCGCGATCTGGATACGCTCATCAATCTGGACGTGACCGAGCTGGGGCGTATCAACGAGCTGATCCAGACGATGAAGATCGGCGAGTTGAACCGCTTTCTCGAACAGCAGCGGCAGAAGGGATCGGACTCGATCCGCATCATCGAGGTGGAGCGACACGCGCGGTTCGTCTACCCGATTTCGACCTTCATCCTGACGCTCATCGGCGTTTCGCTCTCGTCGCGCAAGGTGCGCGGCGGCACGGGACTGCACATCGGATTGGGCGTGGGGCTCTGTTTTTCCTACATCCTGCTGATGCGCTTCTTCGAGGAGTACTCCTACGAGGAGATCGCCGTCAAGCTGTCGCTGCCGCTCGGCACGGTCAAGACGCAGATCCACCGCGCCCGCGAACGCATGTGCCGCCTGATCGTCGAAAACGACAACCGATAACCCCGACCGCAACATGGACTCCGTTTTCCGCTATTTCCCCGATCTCACGCCGCGCCAGCGCGAACAGTTCGCCGCGCTCGGGCCGCTCTACGCCGAGTGGAACGCCCGCATCAACGTCGTCTCGCGCAAGGATTTCGATCAGCTCTACCTGCGCCACGTGCTCCACTCGCTGGCCATCGCCCGCGTCTGCGCCTTCGCGGCCGGCGCGCGGGTGCTCGACGTCGGCTGCGGAGGGGGCTTCCCCTCGGTGCCGCTGGCGATCCTCTTCCCCGAGGCGCGTTTTACGGCCGTCGACTCGATCGGCAAGAAGATCACCGTGGTGCGCGCCGTGGCCGAAGGGGCGGGCATCGCCAACCTCGAAGCGCGCAACTGCCGTGCCGAGCAGCTCGCGGAGCGGTTCGACTACGTCGTCTCGCGCGCCGTGACCGACATGGCGACCTTCACGGGCTGGGTTTGGCCGCTCGTCGAACGCGGACGGCGCGGCACGCTGCCCAACGGCATCCTCTACCTCAAAGGCGGCGATCTGACCGACGAACTGGCCCGCACCCGCCAAACGTGGCGGGAGTACCCGATCTCGGCATTTTTCGACGAAGAGTTTTTCGAAACCAAAAAGGTAGTCTACACCTCCCGCTGATCCGGTTTCCCGATCTGCGGGGATTTCCCCGAGCGCCCT
>ERZ772831.2824-NODE-2824-length-13538-cov-3.352444_pt1 | contig 13538 bp, 6 predicted proteins | sample MGYA00580858_ERZ772831 | MGnify/ENA primary metagenome ERZ772831 (study PRJEB29015, sample SAMEA2737694) | human gut metagenome | biome: human gut; feature: human-associated habitat; material: faeces | place: China | collected 2012 ... | reverse complement strand
GGAAAAACGCGAAGACCTCTTCAACCAAATCGACAAAATCGAGAAAGAGATATTGAAAAAAATAGAAGATGTTCTCGACGAATCGCTTCCCGAAGTTTTCGCTGTGATGAAAGAGACGGCGCGTCGATTCAGCCAAAATGAAACTGTCGAGGTTACGGCAAATGATTTTGACCGGAGCTTGGCGGTAGACCATGATTTTATACATATCGAAGGCGACAAAGCTATTTATGCCAATCACTGGATGGCCGGTGGTAATGAGGTCGTTTGGGACATGGTACACTACGATGTGCAGCTGATCGGCGGTGTCGTGTTGCATAAGGGTAAAATTGCCGAGATGGCTACCGGTGAGGGTAAGACTCTGGTCGCTACGCTCCCTGTATTCTTGAATGCTTTGTCGGGCAATGGCGTACATGTGGTAACCGTGAACGACTACCTTTCGAAACGTGACTCCGAGTGGATGGGACCGCTTTATATGTTCCACGGTTTGTCGGTGGATTGTATCGACAAGCACGAGCCGAACTCCGAAGCCCGTCGTAATGCATATAACGCCGATATTACATTCGGTACGAACAACGAATTCGGTTTCGACTACTTGCGTGACAATATGGCCAGCTCTCCGCTCGACTTGGTACAGCGCATGCACAACTATGCGATTGTCGATGAGGTAGACTCTGTGTTGATCGATGATGCTCGTACGCCGTTGATTATATCCGGTCCTACCCCCAAAGGTGATGACCAGATGTTCGAGCAGTTCCAGCCCAAAGTGGAAGAATTGGTGAAGATGCAGCGAAATTTGGTTACGAAGTTGTTGGCCGAAGCCAAGATTAAAATAGCTTCCGATGATAAAAAGATTCGTGAGGAAGGAGCCGTACTGTTGTATCGTTGTTTCAAAGGATTACCTAAGAACGGGGCGCTTATCAAATATTTGAGCGAACCGGGTATTAAACCTTTGTTGCTCGAAACCGAGGCTATCTATATGGCAGATAACAACCGCCGTATGCCTGAGATTACGGACGACCTCTATTTTGTAATCGACGAAAAGAATAACGGTATCGATATGACCGACAAAGGTCTCGACGTGATGACCGGGAAATCGGACGATCCTAATTTCTTCGTATTGCCGAATATCAGCGAGCTGCTTTCCGACCTTGAAAATCAAGGACTTTCTCCCGAAGAAAAACAAGCCAAGAAAGACGGAATCTTGCAAGATTACGCGATCAAGGCCGAGCGGGTTCATACGGTGAATCAGCTGTTAAAGGCGTATACCCTTTTCGAATTGAACGACCAATATGTGGTAATCGACAATAAAGTGAAAATCGTCGATGAGCAAACGGGGCGTATCATGGAAGGCCGCCGCTACTCCGATGGTTTGCACCAAGCTATCGAGGCAAAAGAGCACGTTAAGGTAGAGGCCGCTACGCAGACTTTTGCGACGATTACTTTGCAGAACTATTTCCGTATGTATCACAAGCTGGCCGGTATGACCGGTACTGCCGAGACCGAAGCCGGGGAGTTCTGGGATATTTATAAGCTCGATGTCGTGACGATTCCTACCAATAAGCCGGTAGCTCGTATCGATATGAACGACCGGGTATATAAAACCAAACGGGCGAAATACAACGCCGTCATCGAAGAAATCGTGAAAATGGTAGAAGCAGGTCGTCCTGTATTGGTAGGTACGACTTCGGTCGAAATATCGGAATTGTTGAGCCGTATGTTGACTTTGCGTAAGATTAAACACAATGTATTGAACGCCAAGTTGCACCAACGCGAGGCCGAGATCGTGGCACAAGCCGGACAAACAGGTACGGTCACGATCGCTACCAACATGGCCGGTCGTGGAACCGATATCAAGCTTTCGCCGGCTGTGCGTGAAGCCGGAGGTTTGGCGATTATCGGAACCGAGCGTCACGAATCCCGTCGTGTAGACCGTCAGTTGCGTGGTCGTGCCGGTCGTCAGGGAGACCCTGGTTCTTCGGTGTTCTTCGTTTCGTTCGAAGATACGGTTATGCGTCTGTTCGCTACCGATCGGGTAGTGAAAATGCTCGACCGGCTGGGGCTTAAAGAAGACGAGATGATCGAACACAATATGGTTTCCAAGTCCATCGAGAATGCCCAACGTCGGGTAGAGGAGAATAACTTCGGAATCCGTAAGCGATTGCTCGAATACGACGATGTGATGAATGCACAGCGTAATGTGATTTATACCAAGCGTCACCATGCTTTGATGGGAGAACGTATCGGCATCGATATTATGAATATGTTCTATGACACGATAGAGTCTTTGGCCGATACCTATGACGGTACGAGCGATTACGAAGACTTGTCGATGGAGATGTTCAAGATTTTTGCCGTGGAAATGCCTTTCGATGAGGAGAAATTCCGCTCCATGAAAAAGAGCGAAGTGATCGACAGCCTTTATGAGGCCGTTGTCGCTACCTTTAAGCGCAAAGGCGACCGTATGGCCGAGATCGCTCACATGAATATAAAACCGTTTGTGGAACAACGGGGATTATCCACGGGTATGATACGGGTGCCCATTACCGATGGCAAGCGTGTAGTCGGTATTGCTTGCGATATAAACGAAGCCTATAAGAGTGAGTCGCAATCGGTCGTTAAGCAATTCCAGAAAGCCGTGTTGCTTATGACGATCGACGAGGCTTGGAAAGAGCATCTTCGTGAGCTCGACCAATTGCGTCAATCTGTGCAAAATGCCAGCTACGAACAGAAAGACCCGCTGTTGATTTATAAACTCGAATCGTTCAATCTCTTCAAAGAGATGGTCGAGACGATGAACCGGAAAGCCATCGCTGTTCTCATGCGGGGACAGATTTATATTCAGGAGCCGCAAGATGTGCGTGAGGCAGCTCCCGAACGAAGGGAAGATTACAGCAAGTATCGTACTCAAAAAGACGATTATCCCGGTCAGTCGGCACAGGCTGCCGCTGCGGCTGCTCCTCAACAGCCCCGGGTCACCGAGCCGATTAAGGCTGCACCACGTGTGGGGCGTAACGATCCTTGTCCTTGCGGAAGCGGTAAGAAATATAAAAATTGTCACGGGAAAGGACTGTGATAGTCTTTTTTTGATAGTAATAAAGGCAGCCTTATTATTGGGGCTGCCTATAATATTAATTAAAAATTGTGTTTGTATGAAGAAAATTAATCTTTTTTTTGTAACGATTTTAGTTTTTTTACCACTGTGGGCACAAGCAGCAGCTCCGCTTGAATTACCTTTCTATGATTCATTCCCGACGAATGAAGATATTAAGGATGATAATTCAAAATGGGTTGTGTTAAATAACAACAATGATGGCTACATGTATGAGTGGAGAACTTATGCTGCCAGTGGATTTGCGGGGAAGCCGGGATTTGTATTATGTCAAGGTAGCAATACAGCAGGGAATGACGACTATTTGACGACGAAACCCATTTATTTGCCCAAAGGTAAGGTTAATTTGACTTTTTATTATAAAGGTGGATATTCTACCGATCAAATAGAGTCTATGGATGTGCTTTTTGGAAAGAGCACGGCAGCGGTTACGGCTTTGACTCCGGTGATGGAGTTGAATGGTATAGGTGAAACAGAATGGACATTTGCTTTCAAGGATATAGATGTACCTGAGGAAGGCTTATATTGTTTTTCTTTTCATGCAAAATCACCCAAAGGTGGTGGTAGTCAAATTTGTGTAGACGAAGTGCGTATTGAAGCGGGCGCCTATGTCCCTGTTACCGAGGTGGCTGCTTTGTGGGGAGTGTTGCCTCAATTTGGTTGTGCGCTCACGGCGGAGGAAAGTCTGGGATTGACTGTGACCAATGTTGGTACAAAAGCAGTGGAAACATTTACTGCGTCATACTCCATCAATGGAGGTAATGAGATAAAAGAAACATTTACTCAAAAGATAGAAGCAGGAGAAGAGGCTACTGTATATTTTTCGCAAAAAGCCGATTTGTCGGCTGCAAATACCGAGTTTAAAGTCATGATGCAGGCCGCTACTTCCGATCAACTTCATACCTTTAATGATACATGCTGGGCAACGACTCGGAATGTAGATTCGAAAGAACCTCCTTATAGCGTAGTGTTTGCCGAAGCATCAGGCTTGGATTTGTTCTGGTGGCCGATTAGCTCGAAAGAAGTAACGTGGAAAAAGAATGGTAATGCCTATAAACCTACGAAGGAGTTCGAACCTTTGGTATCGGGCTGTTTCGATTTGCAGCCAGCCAGCTATACTTTGACATTCAAATGGATGGCAGGTTCTTGGGGGTGGCCGGATAATATTACTGCCGATATTTCGATTTTGATGGGGCGAAGTAATACAGATATTCACACTTGGGAAACGGTTGCCGAGGTAAAAGATTTGTATACTAATGATAGTAAAGTTGATTGGAGCAAAGATATAACGATAACCACTCCCGGTTGTTATTCTTTTGCCGTTATGGTTACAAAAGAAGCAAAGACGGTCGAACTATATGGCATGGAGTTGAGCAAGGTTCCTTTTCACGATGTGACAATTGCTTCTATGTCGCCGGTGAGTTTCCCCCGTTTAGTTCCCGCCGACCAGTTGATGGGTACAAAAGTGAAAGTCGATTTGCTCAATCAAGGTGTGGAAGATGAAATCGTTACACTGGTTGTTAAACAAGATGGTAGGGTTCTTTATACTTCTACCCCGGTAACTGTACCTGTACAGAGTACAAGTGTATGTGAGTTACCTTTGTCTTATGTTGGCTTGGAAAATGGTAAAACGGTCAATATGGAAATAGAAGCCACAATTGCTGCCGAGGACATCACCCCCGAAAATAACCGTCGGGCATGGTCTTTCACGGTGTCGGGTACAGAATTGGCATATGACAATATTACTTCATTCGATCAAACTATCGGAGATAAACAATGGAGCTATGGGGTTGGTCATGTGTTTGATATTCAAGCGCAGGATACATTGACGGCGGTGAAGTTGGCTTTTGCAGCAGCCGACTCGATTGTGCCGTTTAAACTTAACGTTTACGAAGTGAATGATACTAATATCGCTCGTTTGTTATATTCCACAGAAATGACGCAAAAACCGGGCAATGCGTTTAATGACTATGCTGTGAATCCGTTACTGCTCAAACAGGGACGCTACTTTTTCGAAGTGGAACAGAAGATCGGAAAATATTTGGGATTGTGTACAGAAAAGGTAGAAGATGGCTGTTTCCAAGTGCGCAATAAATGGGAATATAATGAAACTTTTTTCAATCCCGATTCATTACAGACTGTGTCGGGTATTAACTTGGGTATTCGTCCGTTGTTTGATTCCAATATTGAGCCGGAGGCATTTAATGTGGAAGCAGTAGCTTACGAAGCCCCGCTTAATTCCAATTTGATGTGGAAAGAAGAACCTGTACGAGTGAAATATCGTAACTTAGGTTTTAAACCGTTGGATAATGTGACTTTTCATTGTTTGGTTGATGGTGTAAAAACTGCCGAAACACAAGTGAGTGCACCTTCCTATGCCACATCGTTTATGGTAGAGTTTACCGTAGACCTCACCGAGTTAGGCACACATGAATTGACCGTTTATCCGGTGTTGGAAGCCGATATGAACCATGCCAACGATACAATTCGCAAAACGGTGCAGAGCGTGGCAGCAACCGATCCTTATAAATTGGATTTTGAGTCTTGTGCCGATTTTGCAACCGATCGTATGAATCCTACGTGGCAGTCGATTGACAAAGATGGCGGCGTAACCGGAGGGTATGGTTTTGTTGGTTTTTCGGCTTATTGGCCGGGGAATGACAAACCATTCGGTTTTGTGGCTTTCAATCCTGATGAGACTGTGCCTTTGATCCCCGATTTCTTTACCGGATACAATGGGAAACGTTTTGGCGCTAGTTTCTTTGTCAAGAATGGAGATGTGGAAATTGCCAGCAACGACTGGCTCATTTCTCCGAAATTGGAATTGGGAGAAAATCCCGAATTGCGATTCATGGTTAAAAGCCAAACCGATAAATATGGACTTGAAGACTATAATGTATGGGTATCTGTCACTGGAACGGAAGAAGATGATTTCACGATGGTAGGTGGCCCGCGCCAAGCTCCTGTTCAATGGGAAAATGTCGTGGTAAAATTAGACGAATATAAGAACCAATCAGTGCATGTGGCTATTCAGTGTGTGAGCGAGAAAAAATTTATTATGCTCATTGATGATATAGAAGTGGTGAAAGATGCCAATTCGGGATTAAACAATTCCGAAATTCGGTCGAGCTTGGTATTTGTCGATCCGGTATCAAAAATGTTACATATCCATGCAGGGAATATACTTAGTGAGGTGGTGTTGTATAATGTTTCTGGACAACATTTGGATACAATTCAAGGTTTATCGGATAATTGCTCTATTAGTCTTGCTGGTTTCCCCGCAGGTGTGTATGTTTGTCATTTACGCACAGTAGATGGTTGTATGGAATCCCATAAATTTATTGTGAAGTAAGTTGTAGTTTCTTACGAATAAAAAAGCAAGTAGGGAAGTCTTCCTACTTGCTTTTTTTATTTATAAGGATTGCTTTTTATACCTGTGTAAAAATATTTTCTCACTTATCTTCTGAGTAACTTCTCCTTTGTGTTGCGAAACACAGAGGAGGAGTAATGCCTTTCTGTTACATTATTTAGAGAATGAGATGGATTACATTTCTCTTTTTTCTGGTGTTGTGGTAGCGATGTGGTAGCGCTACCGAAGAAACGGTAGTTTCTGAGGAGAGGAGTTAGAAAGATTTTATAAGTTTTTTGCAGTATGGGTTAACCCCTCCGTCCTACGGCCACCTCCCCTATATTTTGCTGAACAAAATACAGGGGAGGAGTTTAAATAACCCTCTATTCATTTGTATCACTTCCCTTATGTTTTGCCTTGCAAAACATAAGGGAGAAGGCTTACAGCCCTTCTATCGCATTATTTATCGAATCGTAGCATTATGGGGTGTGGCATTAGTCATATAGGGGAGGTGTCACGAAGTGACGGAGGGGGTTGAGAAGATTATATGGGGTTAGAGGCATAAACGGACAATCTCCATTAATTATCGACAGAACTGTTTTAGTTTCTCCTTTACTTATAAATCGAGATGAAAGAAATGTTTTGTACAAGCTGGATTTGTAAAATGTTTTAGTTGAAAAGAGCGAAATCTCTTTTCTTCTCTTATCTATTAGAGTATGGAAAATTGTATAACAGAGAAGGGCTGTTGTTTCTCTTGCCAATGAAAAATATATCGTAATAAAAATTTTTTAGAAAATTATTTGGTTTATAATATAAACCGATTTGTATTTGTGCTGTAATTATATCATGAAAAGAGAGTATATAGCTATATAGTTTATAAAATAAACCAATTTGTAAATCTAAAAATCGACTTATGGAAGAACAGAAAATGAATGAGAAAGAGAGTTTGGAACTCATCGCTCAGATGATTCGAGTTACAAAGCAAAGCATTGGGAGTGGCAGTGGAAATAAATTTTTGATGTATGGCTATACGGCTGCCATTCTATCGATCGTTATCTATGCTTTGGTCTACTTTACGGGAAACTATGCGTGGAGTGCCGGGTGGTTCTTGATGTTTTTGCCATTACTTTTCAGCGGTGTGCGGGAGAAAAGAGATAGACCGAAAGTGGTGACTTATACCGGTCGCATGATCAACGAAACATGGAGAGTCATAGGAGCATTGTTTGTGCTCACTGTCTTGACGATGACCGTATTGGGGTTTGTTATCGGTCGTGTCAATTTCGGGTTGATGATGCCGTTGGCTTTGTTGTATTGTGGTATGGGGACATCGATTACTGGTCTGGTTATCAAGGAATCCAGCCTTGTTTATCTCCCGTTGCTCGCGCTTGTCACGGCTATTTATATGTTTATGACGATTCCTTCTTTACATACGCCTATGGTGTGGCAGCTTTATTTCGGGGGATCGTTTGTCGTCATGATGATTGTTCCGGGACATATTCTTAATGCAAAGTGTAAAAAGATATGTTGAAAGAATTAGATCCATTGTTACACTCGCAGTTGAGGTTGGCTGTCATGTCGATTCTCTTGTCGGTAGATGAGGCGGATTTTGTTTATCTGAAAGAAAAGACCGGGGCGACTTCCGGAAACCTGAGTGTGCAGATAGATAAATTATCGGCAGCCGAATATATTCGGGTCAGGAAAGAATTTGTCGGTAAGAAAACAAGGACATCGTGCCAAATAACCGAAAAAGGAAGGGAGGCTTTCGAAGCCTATGTAAATACTTTGAAAGAGTATCTTAACTGGTAAAGAACTATTCTCTATTCCAAGAAAAAGAAACCCCTCGCCTATATGAATACAAGGCGAGGGGTTTATACGATTTTCTTTTCGGATTTTTACAGCAGCGCTTTGATTTTAGCTTCCAAATCGGCTTTCGAAGCAGAACCGACATGTTTGTCCACTAGTTTACCCTCTTTGAAAAAGAGCAAGGTGGGGATATTGCGAATACTGTATTCTGCACTTAAATCGGCGTCATCGTCAACATTGTATTTCCCGATTATCACTTTGCCTTCATATTCTTCTGCAAGTTCGTCTACCGAAGGTGCGATTGCGCGACAAGGTCCGCACCATTCCGCCCAAAAATCGATAACTACCGGTTTGCCGGAGGCAATCAATTCTTTTGCATTTTCATCATTGATTTTCAATGCCATAATTTTATTTTTTACTGTTTTATCGTTTCAATTTATTTTACAACAAAAGTAGGTAATCTCTGGTTGAGTCGCAAACGATTATTCATTTATTTTGAAAGAGACCTCGTCGTTCTCGCTTAAAAAATCGATGAGTTCTTCCGTTATCGTCGGTTTGCGCCTCGATCTCAGCCGTACCGATTTATCCAACTCCGAATCGTATATTTTGAAACTCAATTCTGCCTTGTGCTGGTGTGCCGGAGGCATAAATTCGGAAAGTGTCTGTATGAATCCGTTTTTTACCAATCGGGCCGGTAGCTCGATTGTGATGGAATTAAGTAAAGTACCTTTTAATTCGGATAGTAGCTTTATCTCCAAAATTTTCAAATCGATACGGCCGGGGGTGAATTTCGATGGTTGACAGCGTGCCCTTATCCACACGAAAGTTCCGTTATTGGCTCCATACTTTCCGTAGTCTATGAAGTCTTGGCCGAATAAAGGTATATCTTCGGCTCCCGAATAGTCTTCTATTTTAAGGAAGCCATATTGGCCGCCTCTTTTCCCGATTCCCGTTCGGTAGTCGACAACCACTCCTCCGAATGTCAGCTCTTTATTTAAGAGGGATTCTCGGTCTTTCAAATCGGTCATGCGGGTATTGCAACCGTACAATAATTCCAGTTTATAGGCATCGAGCGGGTGTGCCGAAAGGTACATACCAACGAGCTCTCTTTCCTTGTCCAAACGCTCGATGTCGGAGAGAGGCACGCCCCGTGGGATTTCGGGCGGGGTCGTTACGATGGGAGCTACGCTTCCGAATAAAGACGTAGCTTGGGACATTTTGTCATTTTGTACTTTTACACCGTAACGTACCAATGTTTCTAAGAAAATTTCTCCTTTGCTGTTCAATGCAGTGAAATCTTCCCGGTGAATTTCTTTGAATGAGTCGAAGGCTCCGGATATGGCCAATGACTCTATCGTTTTTTTACCACAAGCCGAAAGATTGACTCGTTCCACAAAGTCGAATATTCCCTTATACGGGCCGTTGGCTTCGCGCTCTTTGACAATGGCTTGTACCGCCGAGTCGCCGACTCCCTTGATTGCTCCTAATCCGAAACGGATATTCCCTTTCTTGTTTACCGAGAACTTATACTGGCTTTCGTTGACATCGGGACCTAAAACTTGAATCTTCATGGATTTGCACTCGTCCATGAATTTCGTGATTTCCGTGATGTTATTGAGGTTTCGACTCAGCACTGCCGCCATATATTCCGATGGATAGTTGGCTTTCAGATATGCCGTTTGGAACGCTACCCATGAGTAGCATGTGGCATGGCTTTTATTGAAAGCATAAGAAGCGAATTTCTCCCAGTCGGCCCATATTTTTTCGAGTACTTCTTTTTTATGTCCGTTTTTCTCGCCGCCCGAAATGAAAAGGGGCTTCAACGCATCCAGTTTATCTTTCAGTTTTTTACCCATCGCTTTACGCAATCCGTCGGATTGACCGCGTGTGAAATTGGCGAGCAAACGGGAGAGCAACATGACCTGTTCTTGATATACCGTAATTCCGTAAGTATCTTTCAGATACTTTTCCATAATAGGAATATCGTACACGATAGGTTCTTTCCCATGCTTGCGGGCGATGAATTGCGGTATGTATTCCATAGGTCCCGGACGATAAAGAGCGTTCATGGCGATGAGGTCTTCGAACGTCGTGGGATGCAACTCTCTCAGATATTTTTGCATACCGGCGGACTCGAACTGGAATGTTCCGGTCGTCCGTCCGGCACTGTATAATTCGTACGTCTTGGGGTCATCAATAGGAATAGAGTCGATATCGAGGTCTATGTGACGAGTTTGGCGAATATTCTCGACGGCTTCTTTGATAATGGAGAGTGTCTTTAATCCCAAAAAGTCCATTTTTATCAAGCCGGTATCTTCTATAACGCTGCCTTCATATTGGGTAACGAGCATTTTCTCTCCGGTCTCTTTATCGTCGGCCGTACTCACCGGAACCCAATCGGTTATATCGTCACGCCCGATGATAACGCCACAGGCATGAACGCCGGTATTACGCACGTTTCCTTCGAGCATTTGGGCATACTTCATCGTATTGGCCAATAGTTCGTTACTCGAATTGCAAGCCTCCTGCAATTCTTTCACGTTCTCGATGCAATTTTTCAGGTTTATTTTCTGGGCTTTCCCGTTCTTTTCGGGTAAACGGTCGGGAATCAAGCGAGTCAAACGATCCGATTCGGGCAACGGTAGTTTTTGGACACGGGCTACATCTTTAATCGCCAATTTTGTAGCCATCGTACCATAGGTGATGATATGCGCCACTTTTTCGGCTCCGTATTTTTCGGTTACCCATTGCAATACCCGCCCACGACCGTCGTCGTCGAAGTCCACATCGATATCGGGCAAGGAAATACGGTCGGGATTAAGGAAGCGTTCGAATAGCAGATCGTATTTCAGGGGGTCTATCTGCGTAATTTTCAAACAATAAGCAACAACCGAACCGGCGGCTGAACCACGTCCCGGACCGACCGAGACATCGAGCTCTCTGCGGGCTGCATTGATGAAATCCTGTACAATGAGGAAGTAACCCGGAAAACCCATCGTTTTCATGATGTGAAGTTCGAAAGTGATTCGCTCCATAATTTCGTCGGATAGTTCCTCTCCGTATCGTTCGTGCGCTCCTTTGAAAGTCAATTCTTTCAGGTAATCGGCTTCCAACTTGATACGGTACAGTTTGTCGTAACCGCCCAAATTTTCTATTTTCTTGTGTGCTGCGGCTTCGTTCAAAACGACATTCCCGTTTTCGTCCCGAGTGAATTCGTTGAACAAATCTTCTTCGGTAAATTTTTTTCGATACTCTTCTTCTGTACCGAAGTTTTCGGGAATCGGGAAAGTGGGCATCAAAGGCGGGTGGTCGATGGAATAAAACTCTACCTTGTCGAGAATTTCCAACGTATTGGATAGAGCCTCGGGCACATCGGAGAAGATGTCGTTCATCTCCTGTTGGGTCTTTAACCACTCTTGTTTGGTATATAGCATGCGATTGGGGTCGTCCAAGTCTTTACCCGTACTCAAACAAATGAGGCGGTCGTGAGCTTCGGCATTTTCTTCTTCCACGAAATGAACGTCGTTGGTACATACCAGTTTGATTCCATGCTTGCGAGAGAACTCTATCAGCCGATCGTTCACTACTTGTTGCAGCGGATATGTTTCGTGGTTGGCTCTCGGTACGGTAGCTTTGTGGCGTTGTAATTCGAGATAATAATCTTCTCCGAAGATATTCTTGAACCATAGGATAGCTTCCTCGGCTCCTTGAATATCGCCGGTAAGGATTCTTCTCGGAATCTCTCCACCCAGACATGCAGAGCAAACAATCAGCCCTTCGTGATATTTTTCGAGTTCGTATTTGTCGGTACGGGGACGGGAATAAAATCCGTCGGTCCAGCCTTTCGATACCAATTTGACCAGATTGTGATAACCTTTCAGGTTCTTTGCAAGGACAACCAAGTGATAACCACCCTCGTCGACGGCTCCCCGACGAATAGAAAAGCCCTCGACCTCGTTAACGACGGTAGTACGTATTTCCCTCGGTGTGGCTTCTTTGTCGGTAAGCCGGCGACGGGCTACGTACATTTCACACCCGAATATCGGCTTGAATATTTTGGCTTCGAGTTTTGCCTTTTCTTCTTGCAGGGAGGCCAATTCTTTTTCTTTGTCTTCTACCTCTTCCGCACCGCTTTCGATGGCTTCGATTCGTTTCTGTACACCTTTAATGGCATCTTTTGTTGTTCCGTTTTTCTTTTTTACCAGATTGAAAAACTCTTTTATCCCGAACATATTACCGTGGTCGGTCAATGCCAAACCTTTCATTCCGTCGCGTATAGCCTTATCGACCAATGCCGGAATCGAAGCCTGACCGTCAAGAATAGAATATTGGGAGTGAACGTGCAGATGAATAAAGGGTTGCATAAACAGATAAAATTTAGTTTCAGGGGCTTAAAGTTACGAAGTTATTCGCAGAGAAAAAAGGCACAACGATAGAAAATCGGCGGGGTTGCATCTTTATCTTTTACCCACGTTCCTATTTTTATAGAGCGGGGATAACGGATAATGCATTTTAACCTCCTCCACTGCGTACTATAAGTGCGATAGGGGAGGTGTCACGAAATGACGGAAGGGTTCAAAAAGACATTTTTACGATAAAGATACTATTTCTATCGGAGCGTTCGTAATGGCCTTCATGCCTTCGGGTGTGACCGTATAGGTATCTTCGATTCCAACAGCGCCTACATGGGGTATGACAAATTTCGGTTCAAGAGCTATGACTTGATTTCCTTCTAAAATATCTTTCGAGCGCGGAGCTAAGACCGGAGCTTCATTAACTTCGATACCTACACCGTGTCCGATAAATCCGGCCTTCTGGGTATGTCCCATAAAGTAATTTTCCAATCCGGCCTCTTTTGTTATCGACATTGCTAGATTATATAAGTCGGCCGCCTTTACGCCCGGTTTACCCATTTGGCTTACAGCACGATGAATATCGATGGAACATTGGTGGGCTCGATGAGCTAGGTCGGGTAATTCCCCCACCGAATAGACTCGGGTCATGTCAGTCATGTATCCGGTGAAATTGCCACACATGTCTACCATCACAGCCATGCCCGGACGAATGAGTGAACCATTGCAACCTACCGGTATCGAGCAGCTCAATCCGGCTCCTCCCATAGCAAAATCGTACGGTGTGGGAGTTGCTGATAGGAATCATGGGACTTCTGGCACTGGTGATGCGGGCCGTGATTTTGTTTTGATAAGGGAATTTTAACAAAGAAGAATATAAAAAAGGCAAAAAATACGTATAAGTTTGGATTACAGGCATGTATTA
>ERZ772831.2823-NODE-2823-length-13540-cov-5.370708_pt1 | contig 13540 bp, 12 predicted proteins | sample MGYA00580858_ERZ772831 | MGnify/ENA primary metagenome ERZ772831 (study PRJEB29015, sample SAMEA2737694) | human gut metagenome | biome: human gut; feature: human-associated habitat; material: faeces | place: China | collected 2012 ... | reverse complement strand
TGCACGGTGTCAAGGGCGGCATGACCAACTGCCAGAACGAGATGAAGAAGGCAGTTGAGGCCGGTTACTGGAACCTGTTCACCTTCAACCCGGCAAACAAGGCTCAGGGCAAGAATCCGTTCACCCTGACCTCCAAGGCTGTGGATAACGAGAAGTATCAGGCACTGCTGGCTAACGAGACCCGTTACAGCCGCCTGACTCGTGCATTCCCCGACCGTGCTAAGGAGCTGTTCGCACGCAACCAGGAAGTTGCAAACGACCGCTACGAGCACCTGACCCGTCTGGTCGACCTGTACAAGTAAGCATTCTTCTGCGCTTTGGATGCAGATATTTGCGGCACCTTAGCCCCACAATGCAAGAGGGCGGCTGCCCCGTACCGGCGGTTACTGCGCAATGCAGCGGTACGAAGCGGAGAAACGCATCCATCCATGCAGGTAATGTGCTGAAGTACAGCATTCGCCATACGAGTTCTATCTGATTTCACTTCCCGGGCGGTGCTTTGTTCCGTGCGAAGCACCGCAGCGGGATATGAGATACCAAAGCGCCCGCGAGGGTCCTTGAAAGCACACCCCGCGTGTGTCAGGAGCATAAGGTCTGGCAACAGATACCTTGCTCCGCCTGCTGCATAAGACCTGCCCTGCAGGGATCTTGCCGCAGTCAAAAACGAATCCGTTTTTAGCGCCCCGCTCACTTTACAGTGAACGGGGCGTATTTTTGTGTAAGGAAACAGAAGCCGCTGTACGGAATGTTCCATACAGCGGTTCTCTCATCCATATACTATTTTGCGGGAGCAGGAATGAATTCAATTTTGACCTGCATTCCCATACCGGCGGCAAGGCGCTGCAGCGTCCGCAGAGAAGGATTTGCGTTGCCGTTTTCCAGCTTGCTGATGTCTGCCTGAGCAATGCCGGTACGCTCCGAGAGCTCCTTCTGGGTCAGGCCGCTTACCTTCCGGGCATCGATCATTGCTTGTACCAGTGAAAGCTCTGGCTGAAGTGCCTCCCACTCCGCTTTGAATTCAGGGTCTTCCAGTTGTTTGTTGAGAAAATTTCGAAAATCACTCACGATATCTTCTCCTTTCGTTCAAGATAGTCTGCACGATATTTTTTGGCCAGGGCAATTTCCTCTGGTGGCGTTTTTTGCGTTTTCTTGATAAAGCCGTTGGTCAGAACAATGCGCTTTCCAATGTAAAAGAAATACAGAACACGTGTGATATTGCTGCTCTGCTTAGCACGGATCTCAAAAATTCCGTCCCCAATAAATTTGGAGTAGGGCTCCCGCAGCTGCGGTCCGTTGGCTTCCAGCAGTGCGACAGCACCCAATACCTTTGCACGCATTTTGGTGTCAAGGGATTCCAGAAAATCGTCTACCGGACAGTCGCCATTCTCCTTATGGTAGAAGTCTACATCGTAACATTCCAAGCGGCAGCCCTCCTCTATGGGATATATCCTATTTCTATAATATATAATATATCCCATTTTGTCAAGGGTGCGATAAAAATATCTTCTCGCTATTTTACAATTTCTTCATAGGATTTTCATGCAAACCCGTGCTTTTGGTGCTATACTACTGACATAAGGAACCGGGGCCGCAACCGATTCCTTGTACATGATTCCTCCTCACACCAAGGCAATATCCAAACAGAAAGCCCCTTTCAGTGGTCCGCAAGCACTGGAAGGGGCTTTCTGCGTGTTTTGGTGGAAATTCCCGCCTGATTCGGTGCATTTAGGGTTGACCGGCCTTTTGGGCGGCGCTATAATAAAAAGTGGAAAAGATCTTTAGGAGGTGAACGCAGGACAATGGACCCGGATCATAGTCGAAGATGCGGTTTTGGTGCGATAGGACGGGACATGGAGCAGGCTGCGTTCGCCTTTTTTGCCCGGTAAGAGGTGCTGTTCGGGCACTTCTCAGCGGGGAGAAAGGGCGCGGCTTTGTGCGCGTGGAAGCCTTGGCAAGGGGTGGATGCGGGCCGTTGGCGGCGCTTTTTGTTTTGCCCTGTACCAACCGCCGGAATACGGTAGGAGGTACGCAAAATGGAAATGGAAGAAAAGAAAAACGAACTGACCGAGGCCGCCCTGCCTGTGCAGGAGCTGCCCGCTGATATCCCGGACGAGGTGCGCCAGAAGCTGGTCAGAGATCTGAACGAGGAAGCCACAGAGGACCTGAAGCAGGACATCCGGGAGGCCGAGAAAGAGGAAGCCCGGGACGAGGAGGTCAAGGCTGACCCCGAGATGCTGACCAAGAGCCGCCTGCTCAAGATGCTGGTAAAAAAGCAGTACGTCAAGCTGCGTGAGGTCACCGAGGAGGAGCAGCCCGCCGACCTGGCAGAGCTGCTGGAGGAGCTGGACGAGAACAACCGTCTGGTGGTGTTCCGCCTGCTGAAAAAGGAAGTGGCCACCGAGGCCTTTGCCTATATGTCCGACGAAGCCCGTGACGATCTGGTCAACGCTTTTTCGGATGTGGAGCTGGTGAGCGCCATTGAAGAGATGAGCCTGGACGATGCTGCCGACCTGCTGGAAGATATGCCGGCCGGTGTGGTCAAGCGGGTGCTGGAAAAGTCCTCCAAGCAGACCCGTGAGAGCCTGAATAAGCTGCTGAATTACCCGGAAAGCTCCGCCGGCAGCCTGATGACCCCCGAGTATGTCCGCCTGCGCAAGGACATGACCGTGGGCCAGGCATTTGACGCCATCCGCAAACAGGGTGAGAACGCCGAGACGGTGTACACCTGCTATGTGGTGGAGCGCAACCGCCTGCTGGGCGTCGTGTCGGCCCGCAGCCTGCTGCTGTCTGACCCCTCTACCCCCATCGTGGACATCATGGACGACAATGTCGTCACCGTGAAGGTCACGGATGACCAGGAGTTCGTGGCCCGCGAGATGCAGCGCTACGACTTCACCGCGATGCCTGTTCTGGACAACGAGGGCATGTTCGTCGGTATCATCACCATCGACGACGCGATCGACGTCCTGACCGATGAGAGCACCGAGGATATGCAGAAGATGGCAGCTATTCTGCCCGACGACGATGCCACCACCTACTTCGGCACCAGCGTCTGGACCCACGCCAAGCAGCGTATCCCCTGGCTGCTCATCCTGATGCTCTCTGCTACCTTCACCGGCATGGTCACGACCCACTACGAAGAGGCTTTCGTCAGCCTGCCCCTGCTGGTCTCCTTCATGCCCATGCTGATGGATACCGCCGGCAACTGCGGCAACCAGATCAGCACCCTGATGGTCCGCGGCCTCGCTCTGGGTGAGGTGGAGCCCAGCGACTTCCTCAAAGTTCTGGGCAAGGAACTGCGGGTCTCCGCCATCGTCGGCGCGGTGCTGGGCCTCGTCAACGGTCTGCGCATCTACCTGATGTACACCTACCTCTACGCCGGCCAGTATGACAATGTCATCGGCTACGCAGTGGTCGTCAGCGTGTCGCTGTTCTTCAGCGTCATCCTCGCAAAGCTGGTGGGCGGTATGCTGCCGCTGGCCGCCAAGAAGCTGGGCGTCGACCCGGCCATCATGGCGACCCCCTTCATCACCACCATCGTGGACGCCTGCAGCTTGATCCTCTACTTCCAGATCGCACAGGCTGTCTTCCGCGGCATGATGTAAATACACAAAAACGCCCCTGCTCAGGAAATGCTGAGCGGGGGCGTTCTGTTTCCCAGATACAGCAAGGCCCCCATCTGGCGCTTGCGGCGACGCCAGAGGGGGCCTTGCTGTTTGGGGTATTGCTTTGGTGTGAGGAGGAATCATGTGCAAGGGGCGGTTGCGGCCCCGCACCCTTGTGAGCTATAGTATACCCGAATTACCGGCCAAAATCATGTCTTTCCTGTGAAAGATTTGTTAATCGGCCTGTGAAATTTTTGGGAGAAAGATGCTTACTTTTCAGCATGAGAGCCCAGCGCCGCGTGCTGACGGCCCATCTCCACATAAGCTTTTGCGTTCTCGATGTTGTGGGCCAGCTGGTCGTCCCGGATGGTCTTGATGACCCGGGCAGGCACGCCTACCGCCACCGAGTTGTCGGGGATGACCATTCCTTCAGGCACCAGCGCCCCGGCCCCGATGATGCAGTTTTTGCCCACGACGGCGTGGTTGAGGATGGTAGCGTGCATCCCGATGAGACTGTTGTCCCCCACCGTGCAGCCGTGGACGATGGCGCTGTGGCCTACTGTGACGTTTTTGCCCAGAACGACCTGCCCGCCGGGGTCGCAGTGGAGCACGGCGTTGTCCTGCACATTGCTGTTCTCGCCCAGTATCAGTGCGCCCTCGTCGGCCCGCAGTACAGCCCCGTACCAGATATTCACGCCCCTGCCCAGTGTCACGTCGCCCAGCACCGTCGCATTCGCCGCCACAAAGACAGCGCCCTCATCCCGGGGCATTTTTCCACCAAAGGAGAGCATCATTGTTGAAAAACCACCTTTCTCTTTTGCTTCATTTATGGTATTCTTTATTATAGCTCTTATTGTCGGAGCAAGGAAGCCCCCAGGCTTCCGAAGGAGTATCAATTTATGCAGTTTCATCCCTTTGCGCGGCGGCTTCTGGCTCTGGCCCTGACCGCTGCATTCATGACTACAGCGGCACTGTCCGGTTTCGCCGTCTACGCGATGCCCATTCAGGCCGCCTACCCGCAGGAATCCATCTACCTCTTCGATGCCGACACCGGCGAAGCTCTCGTGGAGCAGAACCCCGACCTTCCCCGCTGCGTCGCCAGCCTGACCAAGATGATGACGGCCCTTCTCGTGCTGGAAAGCGGCACCGACCTCAATGCCAGTATCACCATCCCGGCCAGCCTCACGCCGGAACTTCAGTCCATCCGGGCCAACCGTGGCCACACCATCGGCCTGCAGACCGGCGAGACGGTGCGCCGCATCGATATGATGTACGCCATGCTCCTGCCCAGTGCCAACGACGCAGCCAGCGTGCTGGCCGTCGATACCTCCGGCAGTCTGGCCGCCTTCGCGGCCCAGATGAACGTCCGGGCCGGTCAGCTGGGCTGTACGGCCACCCATTTCACCTGTCCCCACGGCCTCTACGACGGCGGCAACTACTCCACGGCCCGTGATATGGCGAAGATCGCGCTGGCCTGCTATGCGGACCCGACCTACCGCCAGATAGCGGACACAATATCCTATAAACTGCCCGCCACCAACGTGCATCCGGCCCGGACGGTCACGACCACCAACAAGCTTTTGCAGCCCGGCAGCGGCTATTACCGCAGCTATGCCCACGGCATGAAGACCGGCTTCACCACCCAGGCCGGGCGGTGCTTCGTCACCTTTGCCCAGCAGGACGGCCATACTTACGGGCTGGTCATCCTGGGCTCGAACTCCCAGAATATCTTCCGGGAGGCGGCAGAGCTGTTCGACTGGGCCTTTACCAGCCCCGAACTGCACCCCGCCCCGGCAAAGCCCGAGGCCGAACCCGAGAAGCACGGGCTGAGTGCATTCTGGCACAAAGTGTTTGGCTGATGTTTGAATGTTAAGGAGGACAAGCCTATGAATCGACCCACCTTCCTGCGCCGGAGCACGGCGCTGCTGCTCACGCTGGTGCTGATGGTCTGCGCCGCCCTGCCTGGGTTTGCCGCTTATCAGATGCCCATCCAGACGGCCAGCGACACCGAGTCGGTCTATCTCTTCAATCTGGATACCGGCAAGCCCATCCTCAGGCAGAACTCCGACCAGCAGCGCTACATCGCCAGCCTCACCAAGATGATGACGGCTCTGCTCTTCCTCGAGAGCGGCAAGGACATGAACGCTGAGATCACCATCCCCACCAGCCTGACCCAGGAGTTCAAGGACATCCAGAACGCCAACGGCTCCACCATGAACCTCCGCATCGGCGAGACGGTGCGCCGCATCGACCTGCTCTACGGTCTGCTGGTGGCCAGCGCCAACGACGCGGCCAGCGTCATCGCCAGCGATGTCTCGGGCGGCGACCTGACGGCCTTTGTGGCCCAGATGAACGCCCGCGCCAAGGAGCTGGGCTGCACGGATACCACCTTCTCCTGCGTCCACGGCCTGTACGACTACGGCAACGTCTCCACGGCAGAGGACCTTGCAAAAATTGCCGCTGCCTGCTACGCCAACGAGACCTACATGCAGGCCGCGAACACCCTCACCTATACGCTGCCCGCCACGAACCTGCACCAGAACGAGCGGACCATCAAGTCCACCAACCTCATGCTGGACCCGGAGTATGCCTATCACCGCGACTATGTCCGGGGCATGAAGACCGGCTTTACTACCCTCGCAGGCCGGTGCTTCGTCACCTTTGCCCAGCAGGACAGCCACACCTACGGCCTCGTGGTGCTGGGCAGTGATATGAACAACATCTACCGCGAGTGTGCGGAGATTTTGGATTGGGCCTTCTCGAGCTTTTCTGACCGTCAGCTGGTGGACACGGAGACGGTGCTCACCACTATCCCGCTGACCAAGTGCCGCACGGAGGAAGCCGTGGAGCTCTACGCCGCCAGCGGCCTCAGCGGCTACGGCCACGCTGACGATGAAGTGACCTTCGAGTTCTCGGTGCCGGAGAGCACTTCGGCCACCGTCAAGGAGGGTGCTGTGCTTGGTACGGCCACCGTCTACCTCGACGGCTACGAGATGGGAACGGTGGACCTTGTGACCCACAAAGAATATGTGTCTGACTTTCGCACCGACACCAAAACGACTCTTCTTCTCATGGCCGCGCTCATCGGCATCCTCATCGTGCTGGGCTTCCTGACGATGGTGACCGGCGGCGGTTCGCTGAACCTGCGGCGGCGGAGTCGGTCCCGCAGAAGATAATAGGATCAAATAGCAATAGTAAAAGCTCCCCGGAAGGGGAGCTTTTGCTTTATCCAAGCTTCGCTGCAAGAACGGAAAGCGTGATCTTGGGGTTCACCTGTGCGGCGAGCCGCTGAATGGCCGCATCGGCCAGCGAGAGGGCGCGGCGGGCGGCGTCACCCGTCAGAGGGGTGCTGGCACACCCCCGGAGTCCGGCGGCGGCCACGGCCCGGAAATCGCCCAGCAGGGCCGCTGCTGCGGCCTTGTCCTTCTCGTACCCGGCCAGCAGGACGGCGGCGGCATAGCTGTCGTGAGCCGCCGCGGCCTTGGCCAGCGTCAGGGCCTTTTCCACCTGTTCCCGGCGGGCGTCGTCCCGGGCGGCGGCAAGCACTGTGCCGATGTGGCCGTCGAACAGCTCACTGTAGAGCCGGGCCTGCTTTTTGTCCACGCCCTGCCCGATGCACCACCGGGCGCATTCCTCGGGGCTGACCGGGGCCACGGCGAAGCTGACGCAGCGGCTGCGGATGGTGGGCAGCACACCGGCCAGCGAATCTGCCGTCAGCAGGAAGAGCACGCCTTCCGGCGGCTCCTCCATCACCTTCAGCAGGGCGTTGGCGGATTCCTCGTTCATCCGCTCCACATGGTAGAGCAGGACGGCGCGGCCCTCGGCAGAGAGGCTCGTATTGAAAATTTCGGTGCGCATGGCCTTGACCTGGCTGACGAGATACCGCCCGCCTGAGCCCATGCCGGTGACGGAGATGGCCTCCCGCACCACGCCGGTCTCGATGCGGCCGCTGTCGCGGTCGCCGGCTTTGCCCACGGCACGGCAGCATTCGCCCCGCAGAAGGGCCTCAGCAGGTGCGCCGCCTGCCGGGTAAAGATAGTCTGCCGCCACGCACCGGGCCGCGTAGCCCGCGCCCAGGCCCGTCTCGCCCACCAATAACACGCTGTGGGTCAGGCGGCTGCTGCCCAGCATCAGGCGGACGCTGTCTTTCAGGGCCGCATTGCCCGCAAGGCGGTCTATCATCATGAGCGGCTCACCTCCGGTTCTTCCGCTTCCACTGCTCCCGACGTATCCACGCCCGGACGCTGCGCAGTGCCTGCGGCCCGAAGAAGAGCACAAACCCCAGCATACTCAGCAGATAGCTCACCTTATACAGCCACCCGGCAGTCAGGAAGCTGAACAGCCACATGGCAGCGGCGAAGAGGCCGAAATACTTCACCCTTACCGGGATGACGAAGAACAGCAGCACCTGCACCTCGGGGTAGAGCATGGCGAAAGCCAGCAGCAGCGACAGCGACAGGCAGTAGGTGTCGGCGGGGATGCCGGTGACGAGACAGCCCAGCGCGGTGCCGATCATCCCCAGCAGAAAGTAGAGATTGAAGCGGAAATCGCCCCATTCCTTTTCCAGCGCCGTGCCGATGAACCATGTGAAGTAGATGCCGAGGATGACGCTCAGCGGCCCGCCCCCCGAAAACGGGATAAAGACGAAGGTGATGAGCCGCCACACCTGCCCCATCAGCAGCAGGCTCCGGCTCAGGCCGAGATAGACTGAGATGAATTGGTTGACGAACAGCTCGATGGCGTAGACTAAAATCTGTCCGCCTACGATGATAGAGATGAGGTTGGGGATGCAAAAGCGGCCGTATTTCCGCTCAAGGCGGGAGATCCAGTTCATAGGCAGACGCCTCCGTGAAAAGAATTTTTGCGGCCCATATCCGGGGCCGTTTTCTGTCTTTCATTGTATCATGTTTGCCCGGACCATTCAAGAAAATCCGTGGGAAGAGAGACTCCATTTTGGGGCGGGTATCGGAAGAGTATCCCATCTGGAATGATTTTTTAACTTTTTCCACTGGGTTTTCCACCGATTTTGTGAAAAAGAAGTGGGGTTTCCCACAGTGTTTTCCACTTTTTCCACTGAGTTTTCCACAGAAAATTGAGCTTTGGGTTATACACGATGTATTCCAAAACGGGAAAAGAGGGAAAATCTGGGGAGAAAAGGGGGCGAAGAGCCTTTTTTTGAAAAGAAAGTCGAGGCCAAAAATTTATTTTCTGCGGCGTTTCGCGCTTGGGGCAAAAGCGCCTCTCCCCTCTGGAATTTTTGGCGCAGGAGTTTTCCACAAACATTGCCCGGCAAAAACCATGTGTGGAAAACCGTGGGAAAACCCGAGTTTTCCACAAACTTTGCAGGGAGAAAAGAAAAGCGCCCCCGAGGCCGGACGGCCTGCAGAGGCGCTGGAATGCTGGAAAATTTATACGGCCCCGTAGATGCCGTGGACGGAGACTTCGCCGGTGAAGACCTTCTCCTCGCCGCTGTCGGTGCGGACGATGAGCTGGCCGTCGGCGTCCACATCGATGGCTGTGCCGCTGCCTGTGCCGCCGCCCGGCAGATCGAAGGTGACGTGGCGGCCCAGGTTGACGCAGGCCGCCTTGTACTCGTCCCGGAAGGGAGCGAAGCCCTCCCGCGCGAAGGTGTAGAGCGGACGGTCAAAGCCAAAGTCCGTCAGAGCCTCGGCCAGCCACTGGGGGTCGGCGGCAAGGTCCACTTTCGCGCCCTGCAATTCGAGGGAGGTGCCGTTGGGCAGGTTTGCGGCGTCGAAATAGCTCTGGGGCTGTGCCAGATTGATGCCGATGCCGCAGACGATGCCCCGGCCCTGCATCTGGAAGCCGTAGCTGACGCTCTCGCAGAGGATGCCCACGATCTTCCTGCCGTTCAGCAGCAGGTCGTTAGGCCATTTTATCTGGCAGTCCACGCCGTAGCGCTGGGCCAGCTGATCGCGGACGGCAAGGCTTGCCAGCAGCGGCAGGGTGGCAGGCTGGGCCAGCGGCTCCCGGATGACCGCCGTATAATAGAGGGCGCGGCCCTCGGCGTTCACCCAGCTGCGGCCAAGACGGCCCCGGCCTGCGGTCTGATTGGTGGTGTATACCGCGCCCACCGGGCCGAACTCTTCAAAATGCTCTTTTGCGTAAGCGTTGGTGCTGCCGCACTCGGACAGCCAGCGCACCTCGTTGATGCTCATGCTTTGGGTACCTCTTTGTGCTCGTGGCTGACCACCTTGCCGTCGGCAAGGGTCAGGATGCCGTAGGTGTTGGGGCCGGTATAGCACCGGCCGCAGGAGCCGGGGTTGAACAGGAACACCCCGCCCCGCTCTTCTGCCACCGGAATGTGGGTGTGACCGAAGAGAGCGACGTTCGCGCCCCGGGCTGCGGCTGCGTCAGCCAGCGTGTCGAGGTCGTATTTCACCCCGTACATATGGCCGTGGGTGTAGAAGACGACCACCCCGTCAAAGGCGGCAAGCCCGTCCAGCGGCTCCAGCGCACCGAAATCGCAGTTTCCGGCTACAGCATAGGCCCGCAGAGAGGGGTAAAAGGTGAGCGCCTGCTCGAGGTCGCGCAGGCCGTCGCCCAGAAAGACGAGCGCGTCGATGCTGTCCGCCTCGGCGGCCAGAATGTTTTCGATGGCCAGACGGCTGTTGTGGCTGTCGCTCAAAATCAGAAGTTTCGTCACGGGAAAAGGATCCTCCTCAAATTTTATTCCGGGTCGCGCTGCTGGATGGTCAGCAGTGCCTTATATACTTCGCTCTTGGAGTAGGGCGTCCCCTGGGCTGCGGCCTTGGCGGCGGCAGTGGGGCCGAAGCCCTGTCCGGTCAGCTCGAGGGCGCGCTGTGCGGCCTGTTCGAGGGTCAGTTCTGCTTCCGGCTCTGTGGAAGCTGGCGCACCGGCCATGACCAGAACATACTCGCCCCTCGGCTCGTTGGCGGCGTAGTGGGCCTGTGCCTCCCCGAGGGTGGTCTTCCAAATCTCTTCGTGGAGCTTGGTCAGCTCACGGCAGAGGGTGATGCTCCGCTCCGGGCCGAAGGCGTTCACGAGGTCGTCCAGCGTCGTGCGCAGCTTGTGGGGTGCTTCGTAGAAGATGACGGTCCGCTTTTCACCCAGAAGCTCAGCAAGACGCTCTTTTTTCTGCTTCCGGTTCACAGGCAGGAAGCCCTCGAACACCCAGCGGGAGGTGTCCTGGCCCGAGACGGCCAGCGCCGTCACGCAGGCGGACGCCGCCGGGACAGGCACGACTTTGATGCCCCGGGCCAGCGCGTCCCGCACGATGACCTCGCCCGGGTCAGAGACGCAGGGCATTCCGGCGTCAGAGCAGAGGGCGCAGTTCTCACCCGCCTCAATGCGGCGCAGGATGCCCTCGCCCTTCTGCAATGCGTGCTCGTAGTAGCTGACCATCGGCTTTTTCAGGCCCAGATAGTTCAGCAGCCGCATGGTCACGCGGGTGTCCTCGGCGGCCACGAAGTCCGCCGCGCCGAAGGTGGCGGCCACGCGGGGCGGCATGTCGTCCAGATTGCCGATGGGGGTTGCCACGATATAAAGAATACCGGCCATGATTGACCTCCCTGATGTTGTTATTTTACTTCTCCGTACATCGCCGCCCCGGCGGTGATGAGCACATCCGGTTCGATGCGCAGGCCGGTGCGGCGGTTTTTCTGGGCTTCTACAAGGAAAAGCCACGGCGCGGCGCTGGGCTTATTCTTCACAAAGGCCAGACGCTTCGGCTCGAGGCGGTGCGCCCGCAGCACAGCCAGCACCTCGGCCAGGCGCTCGGGCCGATGGCAGAGGGAAAGCTTTCCGCCGTCTTTCAGCAGGCGGAAACCACAGGCGCAGACATCCTCGAGGGTGCAGTCCGTCTCGTGGCGGGCCGTGGCACGGCCCGCGTCGGTGCTCCGCGGCCCGGCGGTAAAATAGGGCGGGTTGCAGGCGCAGACATCGAACTGGCCCTCCCCTTCCCGGAAGGTGCGCAGGTCGGTGAGATAAGGGGTGATGTGCTCGATGCCCTGCGCGGCCACAGCCTCCTGTAAGAGCGCACTGGCCTCGGGCTGCAATTCCACGGCGGCGCAGAGGCCGCGATGGCCCCTGTCGTGCCACTCAAGGCTCACGATGCCGCAGCCGGAGCACAGGTCTGCTGCCTTCTGGCTGCGCCGCGGCTCGCAGAAACGGGCCAGCAAAAGCGCGTCCGAGCCGAACCGGTGGACGGTGGAGCAGTATACTTCTGTTTTATTATACAAAATCTCGGTAGAATGTTCCATACGCCCAGCCGAAATCCTCCGACAAAATATTGTGTCCCGAAAGATGAAAAAATTATGCAAGAAAGAAAAGCAGCAGACCCGCCTGGCAGGTCTGCTGCTTTTGATGCGTTATTCGCGCGCTATCTGCTAAAAATTATTCAGCGGTGATAGCACCGGTGGGGCAAGCGCCCTCGCAAGCGCCGCAATCGATGCAAGCGTCTGCGTTCACAACTGCAACGCCGCCCTCAACAGCGACTGCACCAACGGGGCAAGCGCCCTCGCAAGCGCCGCAGCCAACACATGCGTCAGAAACCTTGTGTGCCATAATAGAACTCTCCTTTATCTCCCCGTGCTCAGTATTTATGAAGAAATCTGCCCCTGCACGGCTCTGGCAGACCCCTCGGAAATCATATCCTTGACTGCATTTTAACAAAGCCGTTTCAAAAAGGCAAGACTAACCGTACCCACCTAAAAGCAATTTTTCGTTTTTTGGTGGGTTGCACAAAAGCACAGGCTAACTTTTGGAGAAATTTGAAGAGGTTTTTTGGCGAAAATCACGAAGCAAAGTTAGTTTTAACAGACTAACTGCTCGGAGACCCCGCCATTTCCAGCCTCTTATTTTTTATCTTTTCTGCCGGTTTTATAAATACCGTGCCCTCGTTACCATTTTCGGCATTTAACACACACGAAATATATCTGCGTCCCTGAATGGCATCCACACAGCCTTTATTACAATTCAGGCATTCACGGATACATTCTCCTGATGCTGCTTTATTTGCAATATCCGGATCTGCAAGCATGGAGCGTCCATATGCAACAATATCAGCATCCTGATCTTCAAGAATCTTTTCACCTGCTTCCAGACTGATAACCCGTCCGACTGTTGCAACCGGAACCGATACTGCCTTTTTCACGGCTCTGGCTGCCGGCAGTGTCCAGTTGTAATCAACATCACCCATTGGCGGAATGGTATCCCCCATATTGCCGGTATGGTTTGCCTGTGCCACCTGAATCATATCAACACCGGCTTCTTCAAGCAGCTTCGCAAAAGCTACGCCTTCTTCAGCTTCAAGTCCACCTTTGCCCCGCAGTGAACCGTCTGCATTTTTTGTAATAATCGGCAATTTATATTCAATCATCAAATCCGGAGCAGCCTCTTTAATCGCTTTTACAACTTCCAGTGCATACCGGGTGCGGTTCTCAAAGCTGCCTCCGTATTCATCTGTTCTGTGGTTTAAGACCTTTGAACACAGCGAGCCGACCAGACGGTCACCATGGACTTCAATTGCATCAATTCCCGCACTTTCAGCTCTTTTAGCACATGCTGCAATGCCTGTTTTGATTTCCTCTAGCTGTGCAGCCGTTGCTTCACTGACAAAATGCTGCATATCATGATGCAGTTTGGCATATGCATCTTTAGTAATCTGCTCTGCAAGCTGTGTCTGTTTTGCGGCTTCCTGTTCATCGCCTTCTTCCCGGGCTTTTGCCGCAGCCTGTCTTGCCATGCCTGCCTGCATAATCATTTTCCCGACACCCGGCACGTCATATTCCGGGTGAAAAATCTGCAATGCCACTTTACAATCATACTGATGCAGCGTATCTGCCAGTTTTTTGTATACAGGAATCTGGCTGTCATCATAAAGTTTCGGTGTCGGCGATGCCGTTCTGACCGGTGCCACATCACCGATTACTATGTAACCGGTTCCGCCCTTTGCA
>ERZ772831.2819-NODE-2819-length-13570-cov-5.682205_pt1 | contig 13570 bp, 10 predicted proteins | sample MGYA00580858_ERZ772831 | MGnify/ENA primary metagenome ERZ772831 (study PRJEB29015, sample SAMEA2737694) | human gut metagenome | biome: human gut; feature: human-associated habitat; material: faeces | place: China | collected 2012 ... | reverse complement strand
TTGCGGAGCTTCTTGGCGGGACAAGAAGCTCCCCGCCGGAGGCACCCAGCCGAAAGCTTCGACAGGACTTCCGTTAAAACGTAATAAATCGCAAATTTTCCCTAAAAGGAGAAATAAAAATGCTGGAAATTATCAAACCTATGGACATCGAAAAGCGCAGCTTTGAGATCATCACGGAGCTTTTGGGGGATACGCCCATTGCCCCGGAGAATGAATTGGTTGTCAAGCGGGTGATCCATACCTCTGCCGACTTCGACTATGCCAAAAACCTGACCTTCTCCGAAGGGGCCGTGGCCAAGGGCATTGCCGCCCTGCGGGGGGGCTGCGATATCGTCACCGATACCCAGATGGCCAGGGCCGGGATCAACAAGACCATCCTGGGTAAGCTGGGCGGAGAGGTGCACTGCTTCATGTCCGACCCGGATGTGGCCGCAGAGGCCAAGGAACGGGGCATTACCCGGGCCATCGTCTCCATGGAAAAGGCGGCGAGGCTGGAGAAGCCCTGCATCTTTGCCATCGGCAACGCCCCCACGGCCCTGATTGCCATCAAGGAGCTGATGGAGGCGGGCAAGCTGCACCCGGCGCTGATCATCGGCGTGCCCGTGGGCTTTGTGAACGTGGTGGAGAGCAAGGAGGAGATCATTGAATCGGCCCTTGCCCCCTATATCGTGGCCCGGGGCCGGAAGGGCGGCAGCAATGTGGCCGCCGCCATCTGCAACGCCATGCTCTACCAGATCACAAGATAATGGAACAGTTTGTTGTAAAGGACGGCAAGCAGCTGCGCCTGGGCTACACCACCGGCTCCTGTGCCGCCGCAGCCGCCAAGGCGGCGGGCTGGATGCTGCTGACGGGCCGGGAGAAGAAAACCATCGGCCTGCATACCCCCAAAGGGATCGATCTGACGCTGCATGTGGAGGAAATCACCCGGGGAGCGGATTCTGTGTCCTGTGCCATTGCCAAGGACGCGGGGGATGACCCGGACGTCACCGCCGGTGCGCTGATTTTTGCCAGGGTTGCCTTGAAAGCGTCCCCGGGGGTGGACATTGACGGTGGCTTCGGCGTGGGCCGGGTGACCAAGCCGGGCTTAGACCAGAGCGTGGGCAATGCGGCTATCAACTCCGTGCCCAGGGCCATGATCCGGGAAAACCTGCTGGAAATCGCCCGGGAGCTGGATTACCCCGGGGGCTTCACCGTGGAAATTTCCGTTCCCCTGGGAGAGGAACTGGCGAAGAAGACCTTCAACCCCAGGCTGGGAATCGTGGGCGGCATCTCGATTCTCGGCACCACCGGCATTGTGGAGCCCATGAGCGAGCAGGCCCTGGTGGATACCATTCGGGTGGAGCTGCGGCAGAAGCGAACCCAGGGGGACTACGTGCTGCTGACCCCCGGCAACTACGGTTCGGATTTCATCCGGGACAGCCTGAAAATCGACCCCAAGACCGCCGTGCAGGTGTCCAATTTTATTGGCGTTTCTCTGGATATCTGCAAGGAGCTGGATTTCAAGGGCGCGCTGCTCATCGGCCACATCGGCAAGCTGGTGAAGCTGGGGGGCGGCATGATGAATACCCACTCGAAGTACGGCGACTGCCGCACGGAGATCCTCTCCGCCATGGCCGGCGCCGAGGGGGTGGACGCAGGAACCATCCGGGCCATGCTGGAGTGCGTCAGCTGCGACGACTGCCTGCGCCTGCTGGGGGACCGGAAGGAAAAGGTCCTGCTGCGGCTCATGGAGCGCATCCGCTTTCATTTGCAATATCGCGCCGGAGATATGGAAATCGGCTGCGCCATGTTCTCCAAGGAGTACGGGCTGCTGGGAAAGACGGAAAATACGGAAGCACTGATCGGGAGGATTCTAAGCTTCCCCTCCGGGGAAGCTGGCAGGGCGAAGCCCGCACCTGTGAGGGGCGGCAGGCAGAACCAATGCAGAGCCAGCCAAAGCAATTCTATTCTTACTTGATAGAACATAACTGCAGAGATTCCTACTTACTGGTTCTGCGTTCCTCCCCTCATCCGACCCGCCTACGGCGGGCCACCTTCCCCCAGGGGAAGGCAATTTCTCAAAATATATAGGAGGTAACATATATGGTACATTTTGTCGGCGCCGGGTGCGGCGCGGCGGATCTGATTACGGTGCGGGGGGCAAAGCTCCTGAGCGAGGCGGACGTGGTGATCTACGCCGGTTCTCTGGTAAATCCGGAACTGCTGAACTACTGTAAGGAAGGCTGCGAGATTCACAACAGCGCCAAGATGACCCTGGAGGAGACCACTGCCGTCATCGTCAAGGCAGAGGCGGAGGGCAAGACTACCGTCCGGCTCCATACCGGCGACAGCAGCATCTACGGCGCGGTCCGGGAGCAGTTTGACGAGCTGATTCCCAGGGGCATCGAATACGATGTGACCCCCGGCGTCAGCGCCTTCTGCGGGGCTGCGGCCTCTCTGAAGCAGGAGTTTACATTGCCGGATGTGAGCCAGACCGTCATCATCACCCGGCAGACCGGCCGGACCAAGGTCCCCGAAAAGGAGAGCATCCGCTCTCTGGCGGCCCACCGGGCCACCATGTGCCTGTACCTCAGCACCCGGCTCACGGAAGAGCTGCAAAAGGAGCTTTTGGAGGGCGGCTACCCCGGCTCTACCCCTGTGGCGGTGGTGTTCAAGGCCAGCTGGCCCGATGAGCGCATCTACCACTGCACCGTGGATACCCTGCACAAGACCGTGACGGAGAACGACCTGACCCGTACCAGCCTGATCATTGTGGGCGACTGCATGGGCGAGAAGTACCAGAAGTCCTTCCTCTATGACCCCAGCTATGAGCGGCCCTTCCACGAGGCGGCAACGAAATGCGACTGAGCATTCTGGCCTTTACCCGCCGGGGATGCTGTTTGGCAAGAAGGGTAAAGCAGGCCCTTTCTCCGGCGGAATGCCGGATGATGACCATGGAGAAATTCGGGGAATCGGATTTTGAAGCCTACCGTCCGCCTCTGACGGAGGCGGTGGGGAACTTGTTCTCCTGGTGCGATCAGCTGGTATTTATCGGCAGCACCGGCATGGCCGTCCGGGGCATTGCCCCCTGGGTGAAGGACAAGAAGACAGACCCGGGGGTTCTCGTCATTGACGAGGGGGGAACCTACGTCATCTCCCTGCTCTCCGGCCACATCGGCGGGGCCAACGCATTGACAGTTTCCCTGGCTGCCGCCATCGGCGCCCAGCCCATTGTGACAACGGCCACGGATGTGGAGGGCAAGTTCTCCGTGGATGCCTGGGCAAAGGGGCAGGGGCTGCACATCGGCAGCATGGCCCTGGCCAAGGCCGTGTCCGCCGCCATACTGGAAGGGGACGTGCCCATCTGTGCCGACTGCCCCCTGCCGGAAAAGCTCCCTGCCGGGCTTGTAAAAGGCGAGGAAGGGGAGCTTGGCATCTACGTGGGCACCCGTGCCCGGCGGCCCTTTCGGCAAACCCTGGTTTTGACCCCAAAGGTACTGACCCTGGGCCTGGGCTGCCGGAAGAACACCCCGGAGGAGGCCATAGAGGCCCTGGTTTCCAGGGTGCTGGCGGAAAAAGACCTTTCCCGGGCGGCCATCCGGGGGGCGGCCTCCATTGACTTAAAAGCAAGGGAGCCCGGGCTGCTGGCCTTCTGCGGTCACCGGGGCATTCCCGTGAAATTCTATTCCGCCGGGGAATTAAAGGCCGTTCCCGGGCAGTTCACCCCCTCGGCCTTTGTCAGCTCCGTCACCGGCGTGGACAATGTCTGCGAGCGTGCCGCAGCGGCAGAGGGCGGGAGAATCACCGTTCCGAAAACCGCCGAAAACGGTGTGACCGTTGCAATTTCCGAAAAAGAATGGGAGGTATCCTTTTGAAACTGTATATTGTGGGCATTGGCCCGGGAAATTATGAGAATATGACCGTCCGGGCAGACCGGGCGCTGCAGGAGAGCCAGGTGATCGTTGGCTATCCCGTGTATGTGGACCTGGTGAAGGACCGGTATCCGGACAAGCAGTACCTGTCCACTGCCATGACCCAGGAGGCAGAGCGCTGCCGTATGGCCATTGAGGAGGCCGAGAAGGGCAAGACTGTTTCCATGATCTGCTCCGGCGACAGCGGCATCTACGGCATGGCGGCCCTCATCTATGAGCTGCTGGGGGAGAATTCCGGCGTAGAGGTGGAGGTCGTCCCCGGGCTCACGGCTGCCTGCTCCGGCGGTGCGGTGCTGGGAGCACCCCTGACCCATGACTTCGCGGTCATCAGCCTGTCCGACCGGCTGACCCCCTGGGAAAAAATCGTCACCCGGCTGGACTGTGCCGCCAAAGCGGACCTGTCCATTGTGATTTATAACCCCAAGAGCCACGGCCGCCCGGACCATCTGGCCAAGGCCTGCGATGTGCTGCTGAAAACCCTGCCCGGGGACCGGCCCTGCGGCGTGGTCCGCAACATCGGAAGGCAGGGGCAGAGCAAGACCGTTCTCACGCTCAAGGAGCTGCGGGACTTTGACGCGGACATGTTCTGCACCGTGTTCGTGGGCAACGCCATGACAAAGGTCATCGATGGCAACCTGGTGACCCCCAGAGGCTACCGGGATGTATAAGCTCTGTGTATTCGCCGGAACGGCGGACGGGCGGCAGCTGGTGGAGCGCCTGGCGGGGCAGGCGGAGATTCTCGCCTGCGCGGCCACGGAATACGGCGGCGAGCTGCTGGAGGAGATCCCCGGTGTGGAGGTGTCCGCCCAGCGGTTGGACGAGAATCAGATGGAGGAGCTGTTCCGGCAGCGGCAGTTTGACTGCGTCATCGATGCCACCCATCCCTATGCCCCCATCGTAACGGAAAACATCCGCTCTGCCTGTGAGAAAACCGGCACCTCCTATCTGCGGCTGCTGCGGGACGGCGGCCTGCCGGAAGGGTGCCTCTTTGCGGATTCCACCGCCCAGGCTGTGGAAATGCTGAAAACCCTGCCGGGCAACATCCTGCTGACCACCGGCAGCAAGGAATTGGCTGCTTATGCAGCCCTGCCGGACTACGCCCAGCGGGTCTATGCCCGGGTGCTGCCGGTGGAGGCCAGTGTGGCCGCCTGCCGGGAGACGGGGCTGCCCGCCGCCCATATCTATGCGGTCCAGGGGCCGTTCCCGGAGGAGCTGAACGTCGCCATGCTCCACGCCTGCAATGCCCAGATTCTCGTGACCAAGCAGACCGGCAGCAAGGGCGGCTTCTTTGAAAAGGTCTCCGCCGCCCAAAAGGCGGGGGTGACCCTGCTGGTCATCGGCCGCCCGGAGAGCGCTCCGGGGGTCAGCTTCGGCGAGGCCATGCGTTTGCTGCAGCAGCGGTTTGATTTCCGCATGACCCCCCAGGTTACGGTGGTGGGCATCGGCCCCGGGGACCGGGACCATGAGACCGTCGCCGCCGCCCGGGCCATTGCCCAAGCGGACTGCCTCATCGGCGCGGACCGGATGCTGGAGGCCGTGGCCGCCCCCGGACAGCTGAAAATTTCCGCCATTGCCCCGGAGGCCATCCGGGACGCCATTGCTGCCCATCCGGAGTGCGGCCGCTTTGCGGTGGTCATGGCGGGGGACGTGGGCTTCTACAGCGGCACGAAAAAGCTGCTGCCTCTGCTGACGGATTGCAAGGTGCATCTGGAGCCGGGGCTTTCCAGCTTGCAGTGCCTCTGCGCCAGACTGGGGGTATCCTATGAGGATGTGTTCTGCCTGAGCCTCCACGGCAGGGAGGGGGACGCTGCCGCCGCCGTGCTGCGGCACCCCAAGGTGTTTGCCCTGGTGGGCGGCCAGGACGGCATGAAGAAGCTCTGCGCCAGCCTGCTGGATGCGGGGCTGGGAGAGATTTCCGTGGCCGTTGGGGAGCGCCTGGGCTACCCGGATGAGAAAATCACCCGGGGCACCGCTGCGGAGCTGGCCGGGAAGGACTTCGACAAGCTCAGCGTGGCCCTGCTCACCGGCGGCGGCTTCGGCACCGTGACCCACGGCCTGCCGGACAGCGCCTTCCAGCGGGGCAGCCATGCCGACGGCACCGTGGTGCCCATGACCAAGTGCGAGGTGCGGTCCGTGGCTCTGTCCAAGCTGGCGCTGACGCGAAACGCCGTCTGCTGGGACATTGGCGCGGGCACGGGAAGCGTATCCATTGAGATGGCCCTCCAGGCGGACCTGGGCCACACCTATGCCGTGGAGAAAAAGCCGGAGGCGCTGGCGCTGCTGCAGGAGAATGCCAGGCGGCTCCATGCTGCCAATCTGACGGCGGTTTCCGGCCTGGCCCCCGAAGCCTGCCTTGACCTGCCGGCTCCTACGCACGCCTTCATCGGCGGCAGCTCCGGCAATATGGAGGCCATTTTGAATGCCTGCTGGGATAAGAACCCCCATTGCCGCATTGTGGCCGCGGCGGTGGCTCTGGAAACCGTGGCGGAGCTGACCCGGCTGAGTAAATTGCACCCCGCCGAGATCCTCACCCTCACCGCAGCCCAGGCCCACAAGGTAGGCCCCTATTCCATGATGCAGGGCCAGAATCCCATCTACCTGTTTACATTTGACGGGAAGTAAAGAAACCTTCCCCAACGGGGAAGGGGGACCGCCGCCGCAGGCGGTGGTGGAAGAGGGGCGTTGCGAGCGAGAGCGGTTTGCAATTCGCTTTGCAGCTTGTGCGGGGATTACCTACTGCTCTCGCCCATAACGCCCCTCCTCAGTCTCGCTGACGCGAGCCAGCTCCCCCGAAGGGGAAGCTTTTTCAGATTTCATATAACAAAGGACAACATATGCGAAACGAAATTTTTCTCTCCCTCCTGCTGGGCTTTCTCCTGGACTGCCTGGTGGGAGACCCGCACAGCATTCCCCATCCGGTGGTGCTCATCGGCAAGCTGATCTCGGCCCTGGAAAAGGGCCTGCGGAAACTGTTTCCCAAGACCCGGGCAGGGGAGATGACCGCGGGGGGGATTCTGTGGGTGCTCACCGTGGCAGTGAGCTTCTGCGTGCCTTTGGGGCTGCTGTATCTCTGCGGCCTGGTCAGCCCCTGGCTGCGGCTGGCGGTCAGCTCCGTGATGTGCTGGCAGGTCCTGGCGGCCAAGAGCCTGAAAACCGAGAGCATGAAGGTCTATACCGCCCTGAAAACCGGAACGATCGAAGATGCCCGCTACGCCGTCTCCATGATCGTGGGCCGGGACACCCAGGCGCTGGATGACAAGGCCGTGGCCCGGGCGGCGGTGGAGACCGTGGCGGAGAACTGCTCCGACGGCGTGATCGCCCCCATGCTCTATTTTGCCCTGGGGGGCGCGCCCCTGGCCTTTGCCTATAAGGCGGTCAACACCATGGATTCCATGCTGGGCTATGTGGAGATGCCCTATAAGAATATCGGCTGTATTCCGGCAAAGCTGGACGATGTGTTCAATTACATCCCCGCCCGGCTCAGCGGCCTTGTCATGCTGCTGGCAGGCGGCATTTTGAAGCTGAATTTCAAAAACGGCTGGAAAATTTTCAAGCGGGACCGCTACAACCACGCAAGCCCCAATTCCGCCCAGACCGAATCCGTCTGCGCCGGGCTTCTGGGCCTTCGTCTGGCCGGGGACGCCTGGTATCACGGCGTTCTGCACAAGAAAAAGTACATCGGCGACGCCCTGCGGGAGATCACCCCGGAGGACATTCCCCTGAGCTGCAAGCTCATGTATGGAACCACCGGACTCATGCTCCTGCTGTGCCTGGCGGCGCAGACGATATAAGTTGACAGTTGACAATTGACAGTTGACAGTTTGGGAATTTCCTCCGGAAATGAATCAAAATATTTTTCAGACCGTCCCGAAGGGACACCATAACTGTCAACTGTACACTGTCAACTCATAACACATCGGGCCTTATTTATTCTACCAGATTCGAGGAACGCAACATGCTCTATGAAACCCCCAACCCCCACGGCGGGGAAGTGTACGCCCGGAAAATCGATCTGGATTTTTCCGCCAATATCAACCCCTACGGAACGCCCCAGGCCGTGAAGGACGCGGTAGCGGGGAGCGCAGAGGCCCTGCGCTGCTACCCAGATCCCTATTGCCGCAGACTGGTTTCTGCCATTGCGGATTTTGAAAAGGTACCCGAAAAGCAGGTTTTCTGCGGCAACGGCGCGGCGGAGCTGATTTTTTCCTGCTGCATGGCCCTGCGGCCGAAAAAGGCCATGGTCCTGTCTCCCTGCTTCAGCGAGTACGAAACGGCCCTGAAGGTCTTCGGCACGGAAACAGCGCACTATCTGCTGAACCGGCAGGACAACTTCGCCTTGACGGAAGCATTCCTGCGCGTGCTCGAGGACTTTGACGGGGAAATGCTCATGCTCTGCAACCCCAATAATCCCACAGGCCAGGTGATTGGGCGGCCCCTGATGGAAAAAATTCTGGACATCTGCCGCCGGAGAGGTATTTTCCTCTTCATTGACGAGTGCTTCCTGGACCTGACCCAGGGGGGAGAGGCCTTAAGCATGAAGCCCTTTTTGGGCAGCACGGAAAATCTGCTCCTGCTGAAGGCCTTTACCAAGAGCTATGGCATGGCGGGTCTGCGGCTTGGCTACTGCCTTACGGGCAATGAGAATCTGCTGAAAACCATGGGTAGGCAGGTGCAGCCCTGGAATGTGTCCATCCCCGCCCAGAATGCGGGGGTTGCGGCCCTTTCTCAGGTGGATTTTTTGAAAAAGGCCAATGACTGCATTCACACCCAGCGCCCCATCCTGGCGGCGGGGCTGGAAGAGCTGGGCTTTGACGTCATCCCCTCCCGGACCAACTACATTCTGTTCCACGCGGACCGGGAGCTCCGGGAGCCCCTGCTGGAAATGGGCATCCAGATTCGCGCCTGCGCCAATTACATCGGCCTGGGGCAGGGCTGGTACCGGATAGCCGTGAAGCTGCCGGAGGAAAACAGGCAGCTTCTGGATGCCTTGCGGGAAATTTGAGAAAATACGAGTTGACAGTTGACAGTGTACAGTTGACAGTTATGGTGTCCCCTCGGGACGATTAAAAATAATGAATTCATTTCCAAAGGAAATTTCTGAACTGTCAACTGTCAATTGTTAACTGTCAACTGTTATATTGGGAGGAACACACATGGCAAAAAATATTATGATCCAGGGCACCATGTCCAATGCGGGCAAGAGCCTGCTGGCGGCGGGACTTTGCCGGATTTTCAAACAGGACGGCTACCGGGTGGCGCCCTTCAAGAGCCAGAATATGGCCCTGAATTCCTTTATCACCGAGGCCGGCGGCGAGATGGGCCGGGCACAGGTGGTCCAGGCAGAGGCGGCGGGGGTAAAGCCCGATGTGCGCATGAACCCCATTCTCTTAAAGCCCACCACCGATGTGGGCAGCCAGGTGATCGTGAACGGCGTGGCCATGGGCAATATGCGGGCCATGGAGTATTACCGCCGGAAGCGGGAGTTCATCCCCCAGATTATGGAGGCCTACAACGGCCTGGCGGCGGAAAATGACATCATCGTCATCGAGGGCGCGGGAAGCCCTGCGGAAATCAATTTGAAGCAGCAGGACATTGTGAATATGGGCATGGCCGAGCTGGTGGATGCCCCGGTGCTGCTGGTAGGCGATATCGACCGGGGCGGCGTGTTCGCCCAGCTCTATGGCACCATCGCCCTGCTGGAGGAGCAGGAGCGCAAGCGCATCAAGGGCACCGTTGTCAATAAGTTCCGGGGAGACCGGGCTATTTTACAGCCGGGCATTGATATCCTGGAAAAAATCTGCGGCGTGCCCGTGGCGGGGGTCATCCCCTATACCCATGTGGACATTGACGATGAGGACAGCCTGTCCACCCGATTCACCCGGGAAAGCAGCCGGAAAGCCATCGACATTGCGGTGATCAAGCTCCCCCGCATCTCCAACTTCACGGATGTGAGCCCTCTGGAGCGGTTCCCCAATGTGTCCGTGCGCTATATCGAGCGGCCGGACGACCTGAAAGAGCCGGACCTGATCCTGATTCCCGGCACCAAGAGCACCATCGCAGACCTTTTGTGGCTGCGGCAGAGCGGCCTGGAGGCGGCCATTCTCCACTGCCACGACCGGGGCACCATTGTCTTCGGTATCTGCGGCGGCTTCCAGATGCTGGGCGCCACCGTCTCTGACCCGGACCAGGTGGAGGCGGCGGGCATTACCCAGGTAAAGGGCATGGGCCTGCTTCCCATGGATACGGTCTTCCGGGGGGACAAGGTCCAGCGGCAGACCGAGGGGGTGCTGCCCACGGTGGCAGGTCCCCTGCACAGCCTCTCCGGCCTGGGCTATAAGGGCTACGAAATCCACATGGGCCGCAGCGAAACGCCTATCCCCCCCATTTCCGTAGGGGAAAATGTCTACGGCAGCTATATCCACGGCATTTTTGACGAGGGCGGCATTGCCCAGGCCATCGTTGCGGACCTGTGCCGCCGGAAGGGCCTGAACCCGGAGGAGGCGGAGACCTTCGATCTGGATGCCTACAAGCAGCAGCAGTACGACATCCTGGCCGATGCGGTCCGCAGCGGCATGGACATGGACTTTGTCTACAAGGTCCTGAATCGGCAGGTGTAACCATGGTCCATATCTATTGCGGCGACGGCAAGGGCAAGACCACGGCGGCCATGGGCCTGGCCCTGCGCATGGCAGGGGCGGGCAAACAGGTGCTCATCGGCCAGTTTTTCAAAAACGGCAGCTCCGGGGAGATCAAAATCCTGAAAACCGTCCCCGGGGTGACGGCCATCCACTGCCAGACGGTGCCGGGCCGCTATGTCCACATGACGGATACGGAAAAGGACCAGGCCCGCAGAGACTATACGGCCTACCTTCTGGAACTGCTGGAACGGGGGAAAGCTGCGGACCTGCTGGTGCTGGATGAGGTCATTTCCGCCCTGAACCGGGGGATCGTCCCCATGGAGCCGGTGGCTGCCTATCTGAAAGCCTGGGGAGCCGAAAAGGAAATCGTCCTGACCGGCCGGAACCCTGCCCAGACGCTTGTAGACCTTGCGGACTACGTTACCGAGATGCGCAAAGAAAAGCACCCCTTTGATCAAGGGGTGCGGGCGCGAAAGGGAATTGAGTATTGAGCGGCATTTCACTTTGAAGCTGCGTATTTTGAAATTTGAAAACACGCAAAAATTGCGTAAAAAATTTTTTAAAAACACGCAATTCTTGCGTATTTCACTTGCGGCTTTCTGAAAATTCTGACAAGCCGAAAAAAGTCTGCCTCGAAAGGAACCTGACCTTCCGAGGCAGACTTTTTTATTCAGCGAACAGCGTCAGCACAGCTTTGCGCCGGCGGGGATGGCGTCGGAGAGCATGACCAGGTTCAGCTTCTCCTCGCCGTTCTCCTTGTGGACGGCGCTGAGGAGCATACCGGCAGACTCTCTGCCCATCATTTTCCGGGGGGGCAGGTTGGTGATGGCCACCAGGGTCTTGCCCACCAGCTCCTCGGGCTTGTAGTATTTGGCAATGCCGGAGAGGATCTGGCGGTCCGTGCCGGTGCCGTCATCCAGGGTGAATTGCAGGAGCTTGTCGCTCTTTTTGACGTTTGTGCAGGCCTTGACCTTCACGGCCCGGAGCTCGTTTTTGCAGAAGGTGTCGAAGTCCACGCTTTCCTCGGTGTAGGGCTCGATTTCCAGCGGGGGCAGGGCGGGCTTGTTCAGCGCTTCCAGTTCGGCCAGCTCCTTTTCCATGTCGATTCTGGGGAACAGGGCGGGACCGGCCAGGGTGGCGGCCTCCCGGGGCAGGGCGCCGAAGGCATTCAGGCTGTCCCAGCTCAGGTCCGCGCCGCCCAGCCGCTTGGCGATCTCGGCGGCGGTGTCGGGCATGAAGGGCTGCAGAAGGCCTGCACAGATGCGGACGGTCTCCAGCAGGTTGTAGAGCACGCTTGCCAGCCGGGGCTTCTGGGCTTCGTCCTTGGCCAGCACCCAGGGGGCGTTCTCGTCAATATACTTGTTGGCCCGGGAGATGACCTTGAAGATTTCATTCAGGGCGTTCTGGAAGGCGTACTTCTCCATCTGCTCTTCGTACTTATCCCGCAGAGAGGAGGCCATGGCAAGGAGCTCCGCGTCCTTTTCCCCGTCCTCTGCCTGCTGGGCGGGCAGGTGTTCGCCAAAGTACTTCTGGGCCATGGCAACGGTCCGGCTGACGAGATTCCCCAGGTCGTTGGCCAAATCCACATTGATGGTGGAGATCAATGCCTCGTTGGAGAAGTTGCCGTCGGAGCCGAAGGGGAAGGTCCGCAGCAGGAAGAACCGCAGGGCATCCACGCCGAAGCGCTGGGCCAGCACATAGGGGTCAACCACATTGCCCTTGGACTTCGACATCTTGCCGCCGTCCAGCAGCAGCCAGCCGTGGCCGAAGACCTTCTTGGGCAGGGGCAAACCTAAGCTCATGAGCATGGCGGGCCAGATGATGGAGTGGAACCGGACGATCTCCTTGCCCACGAAGTGCACATCCGCAGGCCAGAACTTCTCCAGATCGTGATAGCGGTCATTCTCAAAGCCCAGGGCGGTCATGTAGTTAAAGAGAGCATCGATCCACACGTAGACCACATGGCCCGGGTCGAAGTCCACGGGCACGCCCCAGGTGAAGCTGGTCCGGGAGACGCACAGGTCCTCCAGGCCGGGCTTGATGAAGTTGTTGACCATTTCGTTGACCCGGCTCCGGGGCTCCAGGAAGTCGGTGTTCTCCAGCAGGTCCTGCACCCGGTCGGCGTATTTGCTGAGCCGGAAGAAATAGGCTTCCTCCTCCGCATCCTGTACCTCCCGGCCGCAGTCGGGGCACTTGCCGTCCACCAGCTGGCTCTCGGTCCAGAAGCTCTCGCAGGGCTTGCAGTATTTGCCCTTGTAGGTGCCCTTGTAGATGTCGCCATTGTCATGCATCTTCTTGAAGATCTTCTGGATGGCGGCCACATGGTAGTCGTCGGTGGTGCGGATGAACCGGTCGTAGGAGATGTTCATCAGCTTCCACAGGTCCAGCACGCCGCCGGGGCCTTCCACGATGTTGTCCACAAACTGCTGGGGAGTGACACCGGCCTCCTTGGCCTTGTCCTCGATCTTCTGGCCGTGCTCATCGGTGCCGGTGAGGAACATAACGTCGTAGCCCTGGAGCCGCTTGTAGCGGGCCATGGCGTCCGTTGCCACGGTGCAGTAGGTGTGGCCGATATGGAGCTTGGCGGACGGATAGTAAATGGGTGTGGTAATGTAGAACTTTCCTTTGCAGGCATTACACATAGAAAAACCTCCTTAAAATCGAAAAATCGCCCTTGGCAAAACCCAAGGGCGACAAGAATTGACGCGGTACCACCTTGATTTGCAGAAAAATCTGCCTCGTTGACGCGGTAACGGGCGCACCCGGAGAGGCCTACCTATCGACCCCTCGGCTCCAAGACCATGTTCCGCCGCCTCCGCGCACCCTTTTTCACCGCCCAAGGGCTCTCTGAACGCATCCGCAGCGTACTCTTCTCTTCATCGCCGGTATGATTTCCCATTATAGCCCGTAATAAGAAGATTTGTCAAGGAGTTTTTCGGGCAGGAGGGAGATTGAGACCGGTGGTTTACGAGTTGACAGTTGACAATTGACAGTTGACAGTTAAGGAATTTCCTTCGGAAA
>ERZ772831.2815-NODE-2815-length-13578-cov-17.985062_pt1 | contig 13578 bp, 11 predicted proteins | sample MGYA00580858_ERZ772831 | MGnify/ENA primary metagenome ERZ772831 (study PRJEB29015, sample SAMEA2737694) | human gut metagenome | biome: human gut; feature: human-associated habitat; material: faeces | place: China | collected 2012 ... | reverse complement strand
TAGATGCCCACATGGGACGCGCCTGCGGTGTCGTAGGTCTTTTCAAAAAAGATCAGGTCGCCGGGACGGGCGCTTTCCGGGGAGACATAGGCGCACATGCCCCGCAGCCCCTCCGCGCCCAGCCTGCCGAAGCTCCAATGCAGGCCGCAGTTGTTGTAGACATACGAAACGAAGCCGGAGCAGTCGAAGGAGGTGTCCGGCGAGCTGCCGCCCCAGATATAGGGGTAGCCCAGATACTTCTCCGCTTCCTTGATGATGGCGGCGAACTGTTCATCCGCCAGCGCTTCCGGGGGTATCTCGTACTTCTCATACCTGGTATAGTAGTAGCGGTTCACATACGGGGAGCCGGGGAACAGGTCGGGGCGGTTGCCAAGCACGCTCATATACACGGCGTACATGGAGAGCTGATCGTGGGACATGATATGCACCGGCACATGGGAGAGGTTGAAATTTTCCAGCTCCACATGGCAGATATACCAGGTGTAGGGAACCTCCGCCTCGTACTCGTAGCTTTGCAGATTGCCGTTTTCGTCGGTGTAATAGCCGATATGCGTTTCGGTGCGGTATCTGGTTTCCGTGGTGACGGTTTCCGTTAAGATATACTGCTTTTCAAACAGCGTCTCCAGAATCCCGCCTATTTCGTCAATCGTCCATTCTCCGCCCTTGAGGGCGGTAATCATGGAAATGAGCACATAGGGGTCGTGCTCAATCTCGTCCAGGTCGAAGTGGTACTCGTCGTAATCGTGGGTGCTTTCGTAGCTGTTCAGGTATTCCCGCAGCTCGTCCTCCATGGCGCAGTAGGCGGCTTCCGCCGCCAGCATATCCGCATCCTCCAGCGGATAGGTGGAGGCCGCAATGCCTGACGCCCCGCCCTGAAACAGCGTGGAGCAGGAGGAAATGCAGGTCATGAGCAGCAGTATCGCGGCGGCGATACCGCCCGCGATGAGGAAGCCCTTCTTGTGCCGGACAAAAAAGCTGCCGGCCTTTTTGCTTCCCTCGGCGGCGCGCTTTGCCGCCTTTGCGGTGGTCTCGGACGCTTTGACGGTATTCCTCGCGCCGTTCCCCGCTTTTGCGGCGGCGTATTCCTTTTTAATGGCCTGCTTCTGCTGCCAGCGGGAATAGGGATTGGAAGCCCTGCCGTATTCCTGCTCGTACTGTTTGTTCAGCGCCTTGAGATTGGCTTTGTCTGCGGCGGCTTCCGCCTTGTCCGCTTTGCGGTAGGGCTTTTCCGCATGGGAGCGGTGCGCCGATTCCGCAATGCGCCAGGTGCGCTCCGCCGTCTCGGTCAGGGTGTTCGCCGCCTCCGTGCCGGGGTTGTCATCGCCCTCCTCCCGGAGCTTGCGGTGGACTGCGCTGCGGACGGTATCCAGCGGCGCTTTCCTTGCGGCGTGCGCCAGCTTGGAGGGCGGACGCTTTTTGTCCGCCTCCTCAAAGAAAAGGCGCGTCGTGACCTTGCCGCTCTCACTGTCCACAACGCGCTTTTTGACCTTAACGGTTTTCCTGGGAATTTTCGCTTCGGCCTTTTCCAGCTTAACCGCCGCCCTGTCCGCCTTGCGGACAGCTCGTTCCAGCTCCGGCAGGGCGCGTTCTTCCTCGGTGAAAATCAGCCTTGGCGAGCGTTTTGCCATATTCATCACCTCGATTCTGTGGGGATTGGATCGTCATACGCACGCGGCAAAGACGGCCTGTTCGCTGGCGTCTTTGCCCTCTGCAACCTCACGGGGCTCCCAGACGCGGATTTTCTCCGCGATTTTCAGAAAATGCGCCTTTCCGGCAGGCGTGACGAGGGTGTATTCGCTTTTTGTGCCGTTGGGAAGGTAAAAATCTCTGGTCACAAACAGCGGGTCGTTGCGCTTGCCGGCTCTGACAAATACACGGTCGCTGCGGTGACGGTCTCTGAACACATACCCCTTTTCCAGCAGGTAGCCGATAAATTTCTTCTGCGGAACGCCCAGCTCCTTGGCGGTATAGCGGAGACAGGTCACGCTCTCAACGCCCACAAAGGAATCGTAGTAGCTGGCCTTCGGAGCCAGCCGCGCGTTCTCGGCTTCCGCCTTTTTCAGTGCCTCCCGCGCGGCGTTCGCCTTTGCGTTTTCCGCACGGAGCTTGCCGATATACTCCGAGATCAGCTCGGGGTGCTCATCCATCCGGCTAAGAAGCGCATCCGTCATATACGCGCCGTGCTTGCGGATGGAGGGCAGCACCTCGGCTGTCACCCAGCGCTTGAACTTCTTTGCGCGCTCCAGCTTGCTGGAGAGGATGAGACTGTAAAGGCCGGATTCGCTAATAAAGATAGGTTTCTGACCTCTGCCGATGGGGTCACGAATCGTTACCCCATCCAATTTGTCCTCCCCATCAACATGGTCGAGCAAGGCTTTTCGGTGGTTGCTGTAACCAAGGCTGGAAGCCACGTCTTTACCGACAAACCACGGTTCGCCGTCGATCAGGATGCTGCGTACAGCTCCGAACTCCGGGTTTTCAAAGATCATCAGGTTGTTTTCCATATTCTCACGTCCTTTCTCAGGTTGATTCTGTCTGCACCTGCTCAGATAACTTGGTCGTGATGATTTTGTACAGCTCCGTATCCTTGGGGAAGCGGTCTACGAAGGGCAGGATCACGCTGCCGTAGAACAAAAGCCCCTCGCCCTCGGCGGATTGGGTCACATACGAGAGCTGATGGGGCGAGATGTTGAGCTGCTTCGCCAGAATCTGCCGGTCGCCGGAAGCCTGGTTGAGCATATACACATAGTCGGAGTTTTCAAAGATGTTCTCCACCTCACGGCTGGAGAGCAGGTCTTTGACGTTCTGCGTGATGCCCGTGGGAACGCCGCCCCACTTGCGGAAGCGCTTCCATATCTCCACCGTATAGGCGGCGGTCTGCTCCTCCTTCAAAAGAAGGTGCATCTCGTCGATATAGTAGCGGGTGGACTTGCGCTGTTCACGGTTGATCGTGACGCGGTTCCACACCGCGTCCTGCACCACCAGCATCCCAATCTTCTTTAACTGCTTGCCCAGCTCCTTGATATCGAAGCTAACCACACGGTTTTCGATATTCACGTTGCTGCGGTGGTTGAACACGTTGAGGGAGCCAGTGACGTAGATTTCCAGCGCCGTGGCGATATACTGCGCTTCCTTTTCATCCTGCCTGCGAAGCTCGTTGTACAAGTCCTCTAAAATAGGCATCTTTTCCGGGCGTGGGTCGCTCAGGTATTCCCGGTAGACAGAGCGCACACAGCGGTCGATGATGGTCTTTTCCACCGGCATGAGGCCGTCCTTGCCGCCCACGATCAGCTCGCACAGGGACAGGATGAAGTCGGATTTCAGGCTCAGCGGGTTTTCATCGTCGCTGTAATTCAGGTTCAAATCCATGGGGTTCAGGTAGTCGGTGGAGGTGGGCGAGATCTTCACCACCTGCCCGTGCAGGTGCTCCACCAGCGGGCCGTACTCCGCCTCCGGGTCGCAGATGATGATATCGTCATTGGTGACGAGGAACACGTTGGCGATCTCCCGCTTGGCAGAGAAGGACTTGCCGCTTCCGGGCGTGCCTAAGATCAGCCCGTTGGAGTTTTTCAGCAGCTTTCTGTCTACCATGATGAGGTTGTTGGAAAGGGCGTTCAGCCCGCAGTAGAGGGCTTCCTTCCCGTCCTGAAACAGCTCCTGGGTGGTAAACGGCACGAAAATCGCCACGCTGGAGGTGGTCAGCCCCCGCTGGATCTCGATCTGGTTATACCCCAGCGGCAGCGCGGACATGAAGCCCTCCTCCTGCTGAAAGTCCAGCCGCGTGAGCTGGCAGTTGTACTTCTGGGCGATGGAGCCCGCCTGAAAGACGTTGTTGCCGAGGCGCTGCCTGTTGTCCGCCACGTTCACCACAAGGAAGGTCAAAAGGAACATACGCTCGTTGCGGCTTTGCAGCTCCTGCAAGAGCTTTTTCGCCTCCGTGCCGTAGGTGGCAAGGTCGGAGGGGATAATATCCATATCGTAGCCGGAGCGCACCGCCTTTTTCTGCTCCTCAATGGTCATCTTCTGCAAGTCGGTGATCTTGCGCTTGATGGTCTTGATGGCCTTCACCTGATCCACGGACTGGACGTGCATACTGACGATAAGGGAGCTTTCCATATCGAGAAAATCCGCCAGCATCCGGTCGTTGAGTTCCGGCGCTAAAATCTGCAAGAAGGATACGCAGCCGGTCTTGCTGCCCACGCCGAAGCTGCTGCCGGTCTTGAACTCAAAGGCGCTGGGCGCGATGAAGTCCTTCACCGACAGCCCGGAGGGAGCCAGCCAGTCCCACGAAAAGCGGAAGGGCTGCGGCTCGTCCATGTGGAGCATCCCGTGCAGCAGGCGCAGGCGCTCCATTCCGTTCAGGGCTTCCGCCGTCACGCCCAGACGGCGGAAGTTATTGAGGATATCCGTCTCGATGCGCTCCAATCGGGGCTTTGCGGCTTTCAGGCTGTCCGCCTCCACGCCAAAGGTCAGGTACTTGGTCTTAATCAGCCCGTTGTTGCCGCGGGCAAGCTGGCTTTGCAGCATCCCGGTGTACTCGGTGCGTAGCTTGTCGAAGCAGTCGCCCTGCAAGGGGATGGCGATGCGCCGGGCGTAGGTATCCCGCGTGGCGGAGAGGTTGATGAAGGAGAGCTGGAAGCGGATGGAGGAATCAAAATAGTTGAGGAAGTCGCACCAGCCGTCGAAAATGGCGGTCTTGTCCTCGTTCTGGTTGAGCTGGTAGTTGATATCCTGAAACTGCACGGTTTTCGTGTAGTAGCTGTCCGTCACGCGGCACACGCCGTCGGGGTACATCCGCTGAAAGGGGATGCTGTCCTGGGCGGACTTCTTTCGTTTATCCTGACGCCTGGCTCTTGCAATCGCCGCGTCGATCTGCTTTCGCTCGGCTCGTGTGAGCTTTCTTGCGGGGGTTTTGTTTGTGGACAATCGCGTAGACCTCCTTATCCAAAATATCCTGCCGGTTCAGCAGGTCGTAGAAATTGTTCGTCCTGTACGGGCGCTGCTTGGGGCGCAGGAAGCATACCCGCACGATGTTGCGGATGAGCTTCTCCGGCGGCTGACCGTTCTTTTCGTACATAGCCAGCAGGAAGAAGGGCAGCATGACCAGCATCATGCAAAGGGCCGCCGCGCTGCTGCCGATATGCCCCTTGAGCAGAAAGAAAAGCGGTACGCCGATGAGCGCGCCGCCGCCAAAGCACAGAATCTGCCGTTTTGTTAAATTGAACATGACCTTGGTTTTCACCGCGTTCAAGTCCTTGGGTACGGGAACGTATGCCAAATTTCATCACCTCCGTCAGTGAGCGTGGAACAGGCTCTTGGCAAGGGAGCTTGTCTTAAACAGCGTGAAGCACAGCAGCACCGTATACCCCATGCACGTCCATATGGCCGCCGAGACGCTGCTCTCCACCACGATGTTCTGGATCAGCACAGCATAAATCGCCACGCAGACGATGATGAGGAAGCCCTGAAAGCCCAGCGCCAGCAGGCTTCTGAGGTAATTCTGACCCATCTGTCCCCATTCCCGGTTGGCCATGGTCGCCATGGGGATGGGCGCAATGGAGGTCACGCAGTAGATCTCGATCATTCTGCCGTAGCAGATGATGAAAATGCAGATGGTCAGCGCCCACATGGAAAGATGCACGACCACGGACTCCAGCCACAGCCCCAGCAGCGACCATACCTCCATTTCCGCAAGCGCTGCTTCAAATCCCGCGATATGCTCGTTGAACGTCAGAGACGTGTCCGATATGATGATGCCCGACGCGCTGTTGACGACGCTCTGAGCAGCTTCGAACACGCCCATGACGATGTTCCATGTGTTGGTGACGATGAGCACGGCGCAGGCGGTCTTGAATATCCACTTGAAGAACATCCAGGTGTCCACGTCGTGCATGTTGTTCTTTTCCGTAATGAGCTGAATCAGCTCCAGCGTCATGACAAAGGCCAGGACAACGCCCGCGATGGGCAAAATCACATTGTCCGACAGCGTTCGGATCATGCCGTAGACGCCGCTGTTCCAGCCCTGGGGCGTAGCGCCCACCTGTCCGGCGATGCCCGCCACGCGGCTGTTCACGTTGTCAAACAGTCCGTTCACGTTGTCCATGATGCCGCTGACCAGCAGCTCCTTCAGCCATTCGGTGAATTTCTGCCATATCAAATCCAATGGGCTTTACCCTCCTTTCCCGCAGCGCCCGCCCCGAGGGGCGGACGCCGCGAAGGATTTGTGCGGGCGATTAACCGAACAGGCCGGAGAGCAGGGGAACGAGAATGACGCCGATGAGCGCCACGCCGCCGCCCGCCATGAGCTGTTTTATCCCCAATTAGGTGTAAAACTCTGCTCGATGGCGGGCGGCGGCGTGTCAAAAAATATATGAAGTTTTCAGAAGTTCCCCGACGTGGGGCAGATCATCCCGTGACCTGCTCTACTTCCGGCAGGGGCTTGAGATTGAAATGAATTTCGATAGAAATGTGTCTTGTCTTGTCGCTGTCAATGGTTTCATGGACAACGATTTCTTTGATAAGGCGGTTTAGAGTGGCAGCGTCAAGCTCCGCAATGTCCCGGTATTCCTGTATGGATTCCACCCATTCCCTTGCGTCCACCGCAAGGCGGACTTCATCGTCCAGCCGCTTCCGGGCTTCTGCGGCCTTTTCCTTTAGCTCGGCCTGTTCCTTCTGCGTCTTTGCCAGCAGGAGATCGAAATTGTTTTCCGTGATGCGTCCGGCTACCATGTCCTCATAGAGCCGCAGCACCATCTTTTCCAGTGTTTCGATCCGTTCCTCATCCTTTGCCAAAGCCCGTTCCATTGCTTCCCGCTGCCCTTTCTGCTCGGCCTCGCAGTTGCCGGTCAGCCTGTCGGCTACGGTCTCGCTGTCCATCAGGGCAGCGGCGGCGCACTCCCGGATTTTGTGCAGCACAAGGCTTGTGAGGGTGTCATACTCAATTCTGTGCTGGCTGCAATGATGCTTCCCAAAGGCATTGTAGGTCTTGCAGGAATAAATCCGCTGCGGGTGCTTGGCATTGGTGTAGCGGACGGTCAGCGACTTCCCACACTCCCCGCATTTGAGAAGCCCCGCGAACAGGCTCGGCTCGCCGGAAGCCCCCGGACGCTGGCGGGATTTGAGCTTGCCCTGCACGATGGCAAAGTCTCTCTTGTCCACCAGCGGCTCATGCGTCCCCTCCACCACGATCCAGTCCTCCGGCCGCTTACTGCCGATAGTCCCGATCTTGAAGCGGTACTCCGTTTTCTGCGAAGCGATCGCCCCGGTGTAGACGGGATTCATCAGCAGGTCTTTTATCACGGAGAAGTCCCAGATATATTTCCCGTTCTCCGGGTCTTGCTGCTCCCACCGGGTGCGGACGTTGCGTATCCCGCGCTCCCTGTTCCACCATGTGGGGCAGGGGAGCTTCCGTTCCTCCAGCCTGCGCCGGATATGGTTCGGGCCGTGCCCCTCCAGTGCGTACCCGAATATCAGCCGGACAATGGGGGCTGTTTCCGGGTCGATCAGCAGGTGGTTCTTGTCCTCCGGGTCTTTCCTGTATCCAAACGGAGCGACGCAGCCGGTAAACTGGCCTTTCTGCGCTTTCAGCAGGTAGGACGAATGGACTTTCTTGGAAATGTCCTTGCTGTACATCTCGTTTAGGATATTTTTGAACGGCGCAATGTCGTTGTTCTCCCGCAGGGTGTCTATGCCGTCGTTCATGGCGATATAGCGCACACCGTTCCTTGGGAAAAATTCCTCAATGAGATGCCCGGTCTGCAAGTAATTTCTGCCCAGCCTCGATAAATCTTTCGTTATCACAAGATTTACCTGCCTGCGCTCGATGGCTTTCATCATTCGTTTCAGGTCGGGGCGTTCCATGTTCAGCCCCGTATAGCCATCGTCTTGGTAGACTGCCACAACCTCCCATCCCTGCTTCTCGCAGTAGGTTTCCAGCATATCCCGCTGGTTGGCGATGCTGGCGCTTTCCCCTTGCTGGTCATCGTCCTTGCTCAACCGGCAGTAGATAGCTGCCCGGAAGCCCCCGGCAAGCGCCGCGCTCATCACATCATATCCGCTCATCATAACCGTTTTACCCGCACAATCCAGACGGAGCGCCGGTTACCTGAACCTTGTCTTTAGTATAGCATAAATCTTGCGTTTTCGCAAGATTATTCTTGCCGGATTTCTCGCTGGATTTCTGCGAGTGCTTCTGTGCGATCAGGCTCACAAAAACATCGGTAGCGTCCAGCTCCCCGTCAAAGACGGTAATCACATCGATTCGGGTCTTGTTTTTCGCCATAGGCAGTTACCTCCTTACATGAAAATAGCCAGACAGGGGAGCGTCGGCAACGAAGTCCGGCAACGGGCTTCAAAAGACCTTGCAAACAATCCCTATCTGGCGGGTTGGCTACTATTTACTTTTTCTTTTATTTTTCTGTTGTTTTGGTTGTCAGAGAGGGGAAAAGCCTTGCGGCTACAGCATTTTCCCCGGCAACGGGGTCGGCAACGGGATAGCAACGGGGTATGCAACGGGCTGTGATTTCCCCGGATTTTTCAGAATGGAAGCTCCATCTGTTCTGTGACCGGCACAAAGCCGTCGGGGATTTTCTCGTCCTCGTTGCCGGTGTCCGTTGTCGCATTCTCCCGTTCCCAGCCCTTTTGCCTGCCGTACTGTGGGAACATACGGGGGTTGGAAAAGTAGATCCAGCCGGTCACGCACTGGTTCATGATCTCGTTGATCTCCCGTATCTCCCATTGCTTCGGCTCGTCAAAGGGGTGGTTCAGGGCTTCCCTGTATAGCTGCTTGGAGCAGACCGCATTGCCGGTGCAGCGGTCGAGATAGGCAAGTATCATCCCCGCCTTGGTGTCCTCCGGCATGAAATCCCGCTGGTGGTCTTTCAGGTAGCGTACCAGCTCCGGGCTGAATGTCAGCTTCCATCTGCCCGCCCGGTAAAGCACCATTGCCTCTGCCCATAGCTGGCTGATATATGCCCGTGAAGCGGCCTCGTCCTCCAAAATGTGTACCTCCGCCTGCTCCGGGTTTACCAGCACCGGGAGAAAACGCCGGTTGCCGCTTCGGTCAAGGGGCAGGAAGTCCAGCGCGTTGGAAGTGCCGCCGAACACGCATTGACGGGGGCGGTCTGCCGGGTGGGTTTCATAGGGTATCTTGTAGACCTCCTTCTGTCGGCTCAAAAATGATTTGATTTCTTCGATGCTCTTTGCGTTGGCTGTGGCGATCATTTCCGACATTTCAATGATCCAGTGGCCTTGCAGCTTTCGGTAGACGTTATCATCGTCCAGCCTCCGCAGGTCGTCGGAAAACCATTCGTCCCTTACCGCCAGCAGCCGGAAAAAGGTGGACTTGCCCGCACCCTGACCGCCCACCAGACAGAGCATGACCTCAAACTTGCAGCCGGGTCTGTATGCCCGGTGGATCGCGCCCAGCAGAAAGAGCTTCAGGGCTTCGCAGGTGTAGGTGTCCGCTGCGGCTCCCAGAAAGTGCCGCAGGCAGAAGCGTATACGCTCCGTCCCGTCCCATACCAGACCGTTCAGATAGTCCCTTACGGGGTGGTAGCTGTTCTGATGGGCGGCAAGGTCGGCAGCGTCCGCAATCTTCCTCTCGCTGGTCAGACCGTAGGTTTCTTCAAGGTACAGCCGGATATATTTCATATCCGTGTCGGTCATGGATGTACCGGGTGGACGCTGGCAGCCGATGGGCTTTACAAGGTCTGTTCGGTCGGTCAAAAGGTTGTAGGCCAGCGCCCCGGCAAGCAGGGGGTCATACTGGAATACGGTCAGGCAGTTCCTTATGCTGTTGCGGACGCCGCCTTTTTCGGTGGTGTCCAGCATCGCCTTTACTTCCTCAACGCTCCGCATCGGCGCGGCGCTGTCCGGCGCGTTCCTCACGGCCTCCCGGACCTGCGGCGGCAAGTCCTGAAATTCTTTGCTCAATCGCTCTCACTTCCTTTCCGTACTCTGTGACGATGGCAGCCCGTTCCCGCAGGTCATCGGACAAAAGCCCGTCCAGCAGGTATTCGATATAGTTCAGCCTTTGCAGGGCTTCCACAAACAGAGGATGCCACGCCTCATCTGGCTGGCAGGGGGCGTGTTCCTCCCTCCATCGGCGCAGCAGGTGATAATAGTCTGCAAGCACCTGAAAGCAATGCTGCTCCATGCGCCTGTATTTCTGTTCCTCGGCTTCCAGCCGCAGCTTCTTCACGGCAGACTGGCGGGGTGCGTCCGTTCCGTCCCCGCAGAGGATGGAGAAATCCCGCGCCAGCATGAGGGCGGCCTCCTTCGCGCTTATCCCATGCAGCAGGGAAACAAAATCGATCACGTCCCCGGTCGCTCCGCAGCCGAAGCAGTAATAGCGGCAGTCAACCTTCATGCTTGGGTGTCTGTCCCTGTGAAACGGGCAGACCGCCATGCCGTTTCTGTTCACGTTCAATCCGTATCGCTCGGCAGCCTGCCTTGTGGTGACAGACTGCTTCACAGCTTCAAATAAATGCAATCGCAGCCTCCTTGAAATGAAAAAGGCACCCGTCATTCCAGAATTGAAAATGGCGGGTGCCTGATGTTAAAGTTAAAGCTCCATATCCTGTTGTTTCTGTGCCTGGGGCGGTTGCTGCCGTTTCTCCTGCTCCTGCCGGATACGCTGCTCCCGGCCTTTCAAGCCCTCCACTATGGATGGCTTTTTCCCCGGCTCGGCGGTCTGGCGGTACTGCTCCGGCGGCAGCACCTGATTGAGCCAGTGCCGCACGTCCCGCAGCGTCCGCACGTCTGCCTGTACCGCTTCCAGCTCCTCCCGTTTGCCGGGCAGAGCGGCGGCAAGGTCTTTGCGTTCGGCCTCCAGCTCCTTGCGGCTGTAGGACGTGCCGGACAGGTGGGTCTTGACATACCGGGCGGCTGCCCGGTATGCGTCCAGCTCGCCCCTGTGGGCTTCCTCGAATTTCTCCTTCTGCTTCTTCCAGCCGATGGCGGCATACTCCTTGTAGACCGGCTTGTACTTCTCATAGTTCTCAATGTGGGAGAGCAGGGTGTCGATGTCCTTGATCCGGCGCTCCGCTTTCCTCATGCTGTCACGGATGGCAACGGCGGTTTCGCTGATACCATCAAGCTGTCTGTCAAGGGTTTCCACGGTGGAGATTTCTTTCTGCCGCAGAAACTCCATTGCTGCCTGCACCTTGTTGAAGTCGGAAACAGCGCCCTTGAGCTTGCCCTTGGAAGTCCAGTCGGCGCGCTCCTCGCCGCGCTGCTCCATGTACCGGGCAAGCAGTTGTGGGATGGTCGGCTCGCTGGCCTGCGCCCGTGCCTCTGCCAACGATTCCAGCAGGGCGGCCTTTCTCTCTTTCAGTTCCGCGATCCAGTCCTTTAGGCCGCGCACAAGGCGGCGGATTTCCCGCAGGATACGGTTCGCCGCCTTGATGTTTCGGTTCATCTCCCCGCGCTCGGTCACGATGCCTTTCTTCTCCATCTGCGTTGCCGATACGCCCACATGAACGGTGGGGATTTGCTCTATTCCTTGTCGCTCATAGCTGCGGTGGTCGATGCGCTCCGGGCGGTTGTTCTGCGCTAAAAACTCGTTGGCAAGGTCAGCCCACGCCCTGCGCCAGACCTCGGCGTTCTCCCGGTTGTTCCAGTCCACAAGGTCAACCTTGCGGGTCTTGTACCTGCCGCTGGGCAGACGGATTTTCTCGCCGTTTTCGTCCAGCACATATTCCTTTTTGGACTTCGGAAGCCACGCGCCCCTTTCGTCCAGCGGGCGCATGGTCAGCAGGATATGGGCGTGCGGGTTGCCGCTGCCCGTGTCGTGCAGATTGAAGTCGGCGATCATGCCCTTGGAAACAAATTGAGAGAAACAATACTCCCGCACAAGGCGGGTCTGTTCCTCTCTGGACAGCTCCACGGGCAGGGCGATCTCCACCTCCCGCGCAAGCTGGGCGTTATTGGATTTTTCGGAAAGCTCCACGCTGTTCCACAGGGTGCTGCGGTCAGAGAAAGCGGGCGGGGCGTGTGCCGGGAGCAGTATTTCCGAATGGACAACGCCGCCCTTTTTCGTGTAGTCGTGGGTCAGACCGTCCCACTCGTTCGTCAGTTTTTCGCCGCTTCGGTAGGCGGCTGCGGCTACGGCGGATTTGCCTTTTCCCCGGCTGACGATCTTGATGCTGCAATGGTAGATTGCGATGGTATCACCTCCGTTTCGCTCGTTCGGACTTGACGGGAGAGAATGGCTTGCGGCGGCAAGGCGTTCCCTCGCGGCAAGTGTGCAAAAGGGTAGACGGCGCAAGCCGTCGCAGGGAAAATGCAGTTTTCCCTGTTCGCGGCAACGCCGCCAAGCTCGGAACACGGCAGGGCTGTGTGGAGAGTTTCAGCCCTCGGCAGAGCGCACAACGCCCGTCAGGGTGTATAAGTGCGCCCTTGTTGCCAAGGGATTATTCAGCTTGTCGTTTCCTCGGCTCGTTTTCTCAAAAACTCCCGCGCCGGTTCACTCGTCAAGGCAAGTCGGAAAAAGGTCTGCGCGTCCTCGTCCGTCATGGTGATAAGCTCCGGCACGATGCTTTCAATAAAGCCGCCCCGCGAACAAAGGCGGTGGTTGCGCCCCTTGCGCTTCTCAATGGCAAGCCTGCGGTCAAGCATCTTGCTTCGGTTCTCATACTGCCGGATTTTCTTCTGCGTGCGTTCCAGCTCGGCGTTGCATTCCTCGATGGTCTGCGGCGTTTTCTTCTTTGTCATGGGTGGTCGCTCCTTTCTTGATTTTGGGTAAAAAAAGACCGCTGACTGTACGCACACGGCGCGGGTCAGCGGTCTGTTTTTCGGTGTGTGGTTATTGCGTCACTGATTTCTTCACGAAGGACAGTAGGGACAAGCGCAATGCTGTGCTTGCACATTTTTAGTCCATATCAGGATTTACTGATTTCAGAATTTGGTATGATGTTTCAGCATCAAGATCAACTCCCGTGTGAAATCATCAACAATTCCTGTGTTGAGTCCCAAAGGGAAACACCCTCCAAGTTTCGGCTTGATGTGCCTTTCGATCGCGATACTGTACTTAACATAGGTGGACTCCTTTACTTTGGGCTTGCAGGCCTGAAGCCATGCATCACAATAAAAAGCGAACCGGTGCCGAGATTGTCTTGGCCCAATTGGTGTTCCGCTGGCAACTACGGACTTGCATTGCGTTACTTTTTCTTTAGCCTCTTTGTAGGTCTTTCCGTAGCAGAACCCATACTTAATTTTGCCTGACAGCTCATATCCTCGGATGTATCTGGCCTCCCAACGACCATCCTTCCTCTTGAAAATATTTTCTCCTTTTGCCATAATAAACCTCCTGTAGATTGTAATAGTAGGAACCTAACCTATTTTACTTGATTGGTAAATCCATTGTTGACTGCGTATTTGACTGCGCTGATATATGCACTGTGGAGAAATGTGTCGCTCCAAGACACACGAAAGTATGATATGACGATGAATTTCGGATTTTTCTTCCATTTTCTCTATTAGTTGATATTGATTTTTGTCCATCCAAATGCTATAATGTTTTCGAATATAGCAGACAGGCTCTCACATAGAGTGGCAAACTCTGCAAAAAATATTGAC
>ERZ772831.2813-NODE-2813-length-13592-cov-3.533722_pt1 | contig 13592 bp, 7 predicted proteins | sample MGYA00580858_ERZ772831 | MGnify/ENA primary metagenome ERZ772831 (study PRJEB29015, sample SAMEA2737694) | human gut metagenome | biome: human gut; feature: human-associated habitat; material: faeces | place: China | collected 2012 ... | reverse complement strand
AAAACTGAGCGGTCTGACTTCGAAACTGGTGCACATGGTAAATCTGGATTATGCATTATTTATTGAAATATTGGCTTTGAAGTGCCATCCTGTGTTTGGCACTTCAAAGATAACAGTTTTTAATTTACCCAAGAATTAATCCCAGTTCGGATTTTGCTCCAAATTAGGGTTCAAGACTGTTTGGTTATAAGGGATCGGCCATAAATAATCTCGTTTCGGATTAAAAGAACGTTTCACGACTTCTATTCCATCATAATTATGCATCATACCATTATTTTCTTTCTCGGCGGTTTTCCAGCGCAAGATATCCGAATAGTAGAGTCCTTCAAAGGTCAACTCGATACGGCGTTCACGGCGGATTACCTCACGCATCTGATCTTTCGTCAAACCTTTTGGTACTTCCGGCATATTGATATCCGGGCGCCTACGCAATTGGTTGATGGCATCATAAACTGACTGATCAGGACCACTCGCCTCATTCTGCGCCTCGGCATACGTCAACAGAACTTCCGCATAACGAATTAAAATGAAATTGAAAGCCGAACGTTCTACTAAAGGAATCGTTACATCATCCTCATAAGAAGTGTATTTCTTCACACCGAAACCCGTAGTCGCCACATCTTCTTTTGTGATCGTCTTTCCTAAATACGGATAACCGATGCAAACGATCGATTTCAATAAACGGGGATCTCTGTTCTCATACGGACGAGCCGGATCATAAAGCGGTGACTCTTCTATCGTCTTCCCGTCAATACAGAGATATGTATCAACCAGTTCCTTCAAGGGAGCCGGACGATTCAAGCGCCAGATATTCTGATCATAATCCGTTGGATACTCCGGCAATTTCGCTTCTATATCAAAGATTACCTCACAATTATATTTATTATCTTCGCTAAAGAAATGACGATAATCATTGAATAATTGATAAACGCCAGACTCTATTACCTGCTTAGCAGCTTGGGCCGCCTCCGCCCAACGAGAATTATATAATAAAGTACGGGCTTTTAACGCTAACGCAGCACCTTTTGTCGCACGTCCCAAGTCTGAGCTAGCATAGGTGTCCGGTAGCACGGCAGCGGCCTCCTCCAAATCCTTGACAATCTGATTCACTACCTCTTCCTTGGAATTGCGAGGTAATTCGGCTTGCTCATCCGCATTGGGAGCATCTATAATCAGCGGTACACCTCCGAATTTATCGACCAGACTTAAATAATAGAAAGCTCGTAAGAACTTGGCTTCACCCACCATCTTCGCCTTCTCCGACTCATCCATATCGACACCTCCGACATTAGCGATGAAAGTATTCGTACGGCCAATACCAACATAACAGTTCTTCCATAAACTTCCGATTAGAGCCGTAGTAGACAAATGTTCACCCTTTCCAATCGCTTGCGTACCATTCGCCTCGTTATAAGGCATCGCATTCGCTGTCAACATATCGAATTCCATCGTATGCAATGAACGCCAAGGTTTCAATGCGTTGTAACATCCCATTATACCGGCACTCGCATGCTCTTTTGTCTTCCAGAATGTTTCCGTGGAATATTGATCGGAAGGATCTACATCCAACCAGCTATCGCAAGCGGTTAAACTCATACAAGCGACAGCGACACATATCATCTTATATATTTTACATCTCATATTATTATTCCTTATTATTTAAAATGTGACATTAACACCTGCCGTATAAGTCCGTACAGACGGATAGGCATACCAGTTGCTTCCCTTCAAGTTCTTCTCCGGATCAAAATCCTTCATCGGAGAGAACGTGAATAAGTTTTGCGCATTGACAAAGACCTTCAATCTCTTAACAACACCGCTTTTCAAGAAAGAGACCGGTACGTTATAAGAAAGTTGCAAGTTCTTCAAACGTAAATAAGAGGCGTTTCTCAACCAGAAATCATTTGTACGGAAATTCTCGTTCAAGCATCCTTCATATGTAGTCAAGATAGGCAATGTAGCGCTGGTTCCCCGCTCGGGAGTCCAAGCATCCGTCAACCATTGTTCCGGCAAACCACAACCAAACCATAAAGGAGTAGCACCAATGCGGTCTCCATATGTATAGACATCAGTTACACCTTGGAAGAAAGCGCCCAGATCCCAATCCTTATATCCTAAGTTGATATTGAATCCATAAGTTATCTTTGGAATCACACCACCACGTATCTGGCGGTCATCTTCGGTAATTTTCCCATCTCCATTCGTATCCTCAAACTTCAGATATCCCGGTTTAGTAGCCGCGGTTTGATACGGACTATTCTTGATTTCCTCCTCAGATTGGAAAATACCGATAGCATGAAGCATATAATAAGAATCGATAGGCTTTCCTTCTTCCAAGATAAACATTCCATCAATGATTGTTTGCCCCTTCAAGCTAACGATCTTATTTTTGATAAAGGTCATATTTCCATTTACCTCGTAACGGAAGTTCCCGATATTGTTCCGATACCCCATATTCAACTCGAAACCTTTATTGCTCACCTCGCCGATATTACGGATCGGCCCATCCAGACCACCTACTTGATCCGGCAAAGTAACCTTACGCAAGATGTCGGAAGTACGTTTATCAAAGAACTCGAAAGAGAAATCCAAGTTTCCGTTTAATAAGCTAGCGTCAATACCGACATTCGTCATGGTCGTTGTCTCCCATGTAATGTTCGGATCGTTATAAGCGGTAATAGCCGCTCCGGATTGCATCGCTCCATTCAACGGGTAGTTATAATCCGTGATTGAACCATCATTTTTTATCACCTTCAAGTTCATTAGGTCCACGTAGCGGAACAAATCGATACGCTCGTTACCCAATTGTCCCCAAGAAGCTCTCAATTTCAGATTGTAGATCCAAGGAATATCTTTCATAAATTCTTCCTCGCTCAAACGCCATCCGGCAGAGAATGAAGGGAAAATACCCCAACGATTTCCTTTGGCAAAACGGGACGAACCATCATAACGAAAGTTACCCTCAAATAAATAACGGTCTTTATAACCATAATTCACCCTACCAAAATAAGACATCAAGACTGATCTCGAGGAAGTGCCCGCTACACTCGGATTACTAGAACCTGCGTTTAATTCGTGCAACTCGTTCCCTAAGAAACCTTCTACCTTAGCGGAAAACTCAGTCTTATCATCGCTCTCAAAACTATAGCCAGCCAATACTTTTACGTCATGGGCATCATTGAACTTCTTGCCCCAAGATAAAGTATTGAATACTGTAACTGCCAAGTCATTCTTATCACCTTTATAGGCATGGCGTGTATTCTGACCGTCATAAACCACTCGTTTCTCCTCATTGGTCTTCAACTGATATTCGTATACATCAGGCGCAAAACGAGATTGCAGATAATCATATTTGTTTAAACCGACATTCAAGTTATAAACGATATCAAACGGAAGCTTATATTCCGCAGACAAATTCGCCAACATACGCAAGGACTTATGCTTGTTCTCGCCCTCATCGGCCAACGCCAACGGATGGCGATAGATATTATGCCCAGGAGTACGGATAAAGGTATCCGCATAGCGACCATCGGCCGTATAAGTCGGGTGGAAAGCCTGCGCTTTATAAGTCATCTCCACTAAGTTTGCCACACCCGCTACCGGCTCATTATAGATCTGATAATGCGCATTGATATTAGCGCCGATCTTCAAACGGCTATTTACCTGAGCAGTCGTATTCACAGCTAAGGTATATTTATTGGAATCCGTTCCACGCAATACTCCATTTTGATCACCATAGCCTAAAGATACGGAATACGTATATTTATCATCACCTCCGGAGAAACGTATGTTATGCTCCATAATAAAGGCATTATTATACATAATATCCAACCAATTATTCTGCGGATACATAATCGGGTCTGTTAACATACCTTGTTTGTACTCCTCGATTAACGCATCAGAATAATCCACCGTTAGTTTACCTTCGTTCCGTTGCGCTTGGTTTCTCATTTCCATAAACACGACCGGATCATATATGAAGTTAGGCAGATAGGTAGCCTGCTGCACGCCGAAATAGTTATTATAATCGACGGTAAACTTACCTTTCTTTCCCCCCTTTGTCTTTACCAAGACAACGCCATTCGCCGCACGAGAACCGTAGATAGCGGAAGAAGCCGCATCTTTCAATACGGAAATACTCTCAATATCATTCGGATTTACCGCTTCCAACGGGAACTCGATACCATCCACCAAAATCAACGGGTTATTATCGTTCAAGGTTCCCTGACCACGAATACGAATCGTCGCCCCGTCCGCTCCCGGCTGAGCACCCGCTTGATTTACGTAAACACCTTGCGTACCTTGCAACGCTTGGGTCGAGTTGGTGATCGGACGATTCTCCAACGTCTCCGCATCCAAAGAGGAGATCGCTCCCGTTAAATTCACTTTCTTCTGCGTTCCGTAACCTACGACCACAACCTCATCCAACTTCTGGGTATCCTCGGACAGGCTAACCATTACTTTCGAAGAATTACCGACCTCGACCGTACGATCCGTATAACCAATATAAGAAACTACCAAAATCGCATTGTCCGGTACTTCCAGACTGAAGTTTCCATCGATATCCGTAATCGTTCCGTTCGTAGTGCCTTTAACGACAACATTCGCCCCGATAATGGGTTCTCCCAACGCATCTTTTACTTGCCCGGTAATCTTTCGTGGCGAAGACTGGAATAAGGCATTCGGATGTGAGACACTTGAAACACTCTTTGACTTAATTATAATCTGCCGGTCTACAATCTCATATTGGTATCCCGTATTTTTCAAGGCTTGCTCTAAGACCTCCTCTAACGAAGCATTATTTGCTTTTACACTCGTTTTCCTATTTACATTTACTTGATTATCATTCAAGAAGAACGTGTACTCACTATTTTTCTCTATTTCTTTTAGCACTTCCGATATACTGCAATCCTGTTTATTCATGGAAAGCTTATAATTCTGTCCATAGGTAGAAGCGGATACAGTGCATGCGAAAGCCAAGGATAACAACGCACTTATCTTCATGACTCGGTTTACTTTTCTGATTTTTTTCATAACTTTGTAATGTTTCTGATGAATAAATTAGCAGGTGTGTCGGCCTCTCAACTCCTAACGCCTGCCGTCAAGAACATTTGATCAGGAGGAGAAACCTAGTTTTTCCTCCTGTTTTTTTATTAGACTCAAGAACTGTTAACAAGCATATCTCTTAGAATTTAACGTTAGACACTCATTTATCTCCCTTTATATATAGTTCATATTCATTGTCTTTCTCTCTGTATTTAATGGGCGACGTATTGCTCAGCATAAACAGGATTCGCTCCAAGGACTCATCCCGTACCTTAAACGTAAACCGATATTTCTCCGCTATCTCCTTCGGGCACTTTATCTTCCGCCCGAACCAAGGCTCCAGACGGGTAAGGATCATGCTCAAGCGTTCGTTCTCAAAACTGAGGACACCGTTACGCCAACCCGAATACTCCTCGGCATTAACCGTCTTAACTCTAACGGTATTCGCTTGTTTGTCGAAAACCAACATCTCGTTCGGGTTCAATATCACCTCACGCCTGTTCTTCACATTGGGACCTCCCAAGCCAATCTTCACCTTACCGTTTAACAGGATCGTCTCCAACTTGCTCTCGGAATCATAATTGAAAACCTCGAAGGCCGTGCCCAAGGCCGTTACATCCATGTTCTTGGTATGCACGGTAAATGGTCTTTCCCGATCTTTCGCCACGTCGAAGAAGGCTTGCCCTTTTAATTCCACATCACGGGTCTTGCCATCGAAACTCTTTGGGTAGATCAATTGGCTATTCGGCCCCATTCTCACGGTCGTGCCGTCCGATAAGGAAACCGACTCTATGCAACGGACACCGGAGGCCATTACATATATATATTGATCTTCTTTCGTATGAGACCAATAAACTACGCTTCCTACACCTAAAAGTAGCAATATGGAGGCGGCTATCGCCGTAATCTTATAGACCCAGAGTTTACGGACACCGTTTGTCGCCATTGTCCGGGCTATGATTCGTTCCCACATGCGATTCCCCACCACGGGATTCACGCGATCCGCAGCCTCGTCCCATTGGGAACGCATACGCTCTTCCACTTTGGGGTCACACAGCAAACGTTGCCGATCTTTCTCATCCAGAGCATCTCGCATCAACTTCTTCAATATCGTTCTCGTATCTTCGCTCATGTTTATTATTCTTGTTCTATTTATAAATACACGCCACGACTCCCTCCCCCCTATTGGAAGATAAAAAAATTCGCTTAGGTTAATCAAATTCAGATAAGATACCCAAATACGATTGAAAAATAATCATGCCTAAAGCCTCAAGTACAATTAAATGTCCATTACTTATAGGTACTCTTTAAAATTATCTTTACGAAATTGTATTTTATCAGTATCTTCCTTGCTTTCCATCCTTATATTTCCGTCCTTTGTATTCAATGAAATTGGTTGCCGACGGTGTCGGCAGTATTTCCGACGCCGTCAGCAATATTTCCGACAGCGTCAGCAGCATTGCCGAGGGCGTCGGCAACCGATTTCATCAAATAGAAACGCCAAAGAGATAAACGTTAAATCTCCGAGGCATCCTATACATTATCCATTTAAATAACGAGAAAATCATGGGAAAACCAAGAAGGGGCATCCAAGTCAGTATTTATAATACACCGGGCAATGAACAACGCAGGCCAACATCCTGCGCACGAGTCATCACCAGAGATACCAAACGCATGAACGATATATGTGAGTATATTTCCGAATGCTCATCCGTCACCTCCGCCGACATAAAAGGTGTATTGGAGGCGCTTACTTCCTATATCGGCAGGGAATTATCCTATGGGTACAGCGTGGAACTGGAAGGATTGGGACATTTCTCGCCATCGGTAAAAAGCAAAGAAGTAACGGACCAGAAAGGAAATACTAAATCAAGCGCTAGCATACACGGCGTTAACTTCCGCTGCTCTCCCCGACTGAAGGAGATGGTAAAAAAGAACGCCCCCATCTTGGTTAAACGGGAAAATCTGCCCAAAACGGGAATCGAGGGAAGGAAGACTAAGATGTTATCTTATCTAGAAAGAAACTCATATATAAATCTCACCGATTACGCCGGCTTGAACAATTGTACCCGCTACCGTGCGAGCGAGGATATCAAGCAATTTATCAAGGATAACGTAATAGCCAGCGTAGGATATCGAACACACCGGATTTATGTGCTGCCTGAAAAAGAAGACGAGCAAAACTAAAACTTAAGACGCAGTGGCACTTCCGGACTCTACAAATACGTGACCTAGGAAAGCGCTAGATAAACCAGATAAGTAACATGATATTTTTCTTCAAGAACTTCAAGGCTTCGCTGATTTGGTTCTCAACGGTCTTCTCGGAAATATTGAGTTGGAAGGCTATCTCTTTATAGCTTTTATGCTCCTTCCGGCTTAGATTAAAGATAACCCGGCGTCTTTCCGGCAATTCCTCTATCAAATGATCGATATACTCCCCCAAGTTATAGGCGGTGATCTCTTCCTCTAGGTCGTAGGAGGTCTCCATAACGGACAAGACCGTCATTTTATAAAAGTCCTCGTTCACGTTCTTCCGGTGATGATTAAAGATCAAGTTACGGGTGATGATAAACAGAAGACCCTTGAAGTTATCATCCTCCCGGATGAATTCCCTCGACTCCCAGACCTTGATAAACACCTCTTGTACCACATCCTCGGCCACATCCCGATTATTCAAATAAAGCCCGCAGAAATGATAAACCTTTTCCCAATATTGTTTATACAACATCGAAAAAGCCTCCCTATCTCCTTCTTTCAACGACTTTATAATTTGTCTCTCTTTCATTTAGCATCACATATCGTTTCGCGAAGATAATAAAATCATATACTAATAAAAGTTAATGACATCCCAGTTCTCCCGGACTTCTTTGTACTATTAATATAGCACGAGAAATAATGGAAGAAGAAAACAAACATATAAGCGATTTATTAATCCGATACGTAAATGGACTCTATACACGGAACGATATAGAGACCTTGCGGAAGCTAGCCGCATCCATAACGAAGCGAGCAGAATTAGAAAGCGAAATGGACCGGGTCTGGAACGAGGCGCAAGACTTACCTCAATCCGATTCCCATAATCATCTGCTTTATAAGAAGGAGGCGCAAGACCTGTTGGATAAGACACGTAAAAGAGAAAGAAGAATCTCCCTATCCACTTTCATCAAGTACGCGGCGAGCATAGCGATTATCGTTTCCATCGGATTCGGAGCGAAACTATACCTAAATCATTCAGCAAAGCAGCATACATCTGCCAGCGACCATCTCCTAACGGAAATAAGCGTCAATCATGGCGAACATAAGCAAGTCACCCTTCCCGATGGCACGGTCGTTCATCTAAACGCCGGTACCGTCATGCGATACCCAACGGAATTTACCTCTGACATCCGTTTGGTAGAAATGGAAGGAGAAGCTTTTTTCAATGTCATGAGAGACGAGGGCAAGCCCTTCATCGTCCGTACCCGACAAGCCGACGTAAAAGTACTCGGAACCTCTTTCAACGTAAAAGCCTATCAAGAGGATGAGTTGATGGCCGTCAGCGTTCGGACCGGAAAAGTTGAGGTGGATATGCCCGAAAGCGTAATGCGCCTATTACCGAACGAGCAAGTAATCGTGAATAACGCGAATGGAGAGATCCTTAAAAAGAACGAGGACGCCCAAAAAGTAACGGCTTGGCTGCAAGGCGGCCTTTATTTCAACCGGACACCTATCAGTAGCGTTATACACGATTTGGAGCGAATGTATAATCAAGAGATCGTACTCGATCCGAATGTCGTATTCGACGATTACATCTATGGCGAGCACGACAATAAAAGTCTGGAAGCCGTACTGAACGCAATTCAATATTCAACCGGCATCCGATACCGGAAAGAAGAAAGTCGGATCGTGTTATATAAAACGAGTCATTAACCTTAAAATCGATTTGCCCATGAAAGATACGACATAAGCTTAGCCACATAAAAAAGGGAAACCGACCTCTGACCTTCGATCTCCCTTTATCTTTCCCGATATGTACACCCTTGGATTGGACCCCCTTGGAGATTACATAAATCGGACTGTTTTTAAAAGTGTATAAAAACAACCTTTAAACATACAAAATTATGAACTTTCCAACTATTACTAGGAATAATTGGATGTGTTGTTCTATTATTTTAGTTTTTTTAGCGTTAGGCTCCCCTGAACCTCTGCAAGCGCAAGAAAATCAGAAAGAAAGAATAACAATTCAAGTCAAAAACCAACCCATACAGAAAGTCTTTGATGATTTGTCGAAGCAGACAGGATTAAAATTTTTCTATGGAGAAGCCATCGCGAACCGGAACGTACAGGTTAACCTAAAGTTCAAAAACGCTCCCGTCAACAGCGTATTGAACGAGATCACCCGGCAAGCCAATCTTTATTTTAAGCGGGAGAATAACACGATAGCCGTCAGTCTCGGAAACGCGGGCAACGCCTCCGTTCCGGTGACGCAAGACCGAAAAGTGACCGGTATCATTACAGATGAACGGGGCGAACCGATCATCGGAGCGAATGTCGTGGTAAAAGGTACGTCAAATGGTACAGTTACCGACCTGAACGGTCAGTACAGCATCGAGGCGAACGGTAAATCGATCCTACTCATATCCTACATCGGCTATTTATCGGAAGAAGTGGCCGTAGGCAACAACAAAACCCTCAATATCCAGCTAAAGGAAGACACCCAGAAGCTTGATGAGGTAGTCGTGATCGGTTACGGAACACAGAAACGAAGCAATCTTTCCGGAGCGATCTCGAAAATATCCTCCGAGGTAATCGACTCTAAGCCGGTTACAAATGTCCTGTCCGCCTTGCAAGGAGAAATTCCCGGTATGGTCGTTCAGCGAACATCCGGACAACCGGGTAACGAGGAATTCGACTTGAACGTGCGTGGCGCCTCCTCCACGAACGGAGGGAATACCCCGCTAGTCTTGGTCGACGGAATCCCCGGGGATATGAATATGATCAACCCGCAGGATATCGAGGCTATATCGGTATTGAAAGATGCCTCAGCCTCCATATATGGTTCCCGTGCCGCCGGAGGTGTTGTATTAATCACGACTAAGAAAGGAAAGAGCGGAGCACCGAAACTTACTTACAACGGGAACTTGGCGATCACGAAAATGACCGGAATCATGAAAGCCCCGACAAATTATGAGATGGCGATTATGGATAACGAGGCGAACATACACAACGGTGCCGCCCCACTCTATACCCAAGAGCTTCTGGATCGCATCTTAGCGAACGATCCGAACCCTATCGACCATCCCACCCAACCCGGCTGGAAGCTCTTTTTCACGAACACGGACTGGATGGACGAGTTGCTGACCAATGGCGTACAACATCGCCATAACCTAACAATCTCCGGTGGAGGCGAGAAGTCTAACTATTACCTATCCGCCGGCTACAGCAAACAATTTGGCGTGGTAAAATATGCAGACGATAATAATACCAAATACAATCTGCGTATGAATTATGATTATCGATTGGCAAAGTGGCTAAAATTAGAGACAAAGGTATCTTTGGATAACCAGAAACGTACGGACATAGGAAGTAATGGCGCTTGGGTGATCGGCGAGGCGATGTTTGATATGCCGAACTTCCCGATCTATAACGCCAACGGAGAGTTCTTCACGCAAGGAGGCTGGAGCAACGCGATAGCGCTGGCCAAGGAAAGCGAGACCGCCACGTTCAATACCCGGGAGATGAACGGTAACTTTAGATTGATCGCCGATATCACGGACGGACTCGTGTTTAACGCTCAAGTGGGCTTAAACTACAAAAACAAGAATAACGAGGATATAGCGAAAGCCATCCCGCTCTATACATGGGACGGTGACATCAATTATTATACGGGAGCAGGTAGTCCCGAACAATCCGCTGTAGATCGTACGACCGAGGAAACCATCTATCAAAATTATACGGCTTACTTGAATTATAATAAGAACTTCGGACTGGATCATCATTTAGATGCCATGTTAGGTATGGCTTATGAGGCAGAAGAGGTCCGTATGTTCATGGCACGCCGAGATAATTTCATCACAGACGAATTATGGGAACTCAACCTTGGTGGCACCGGAAATATGAAGAACGACGCCAAAGCTGAACATTGGGCGACAAGCTCGGCTTTCGCCCGTATCGGATACAGCTTCAAGAATAAGTATATCTTGGAGACAAACTTCCGCTACGATGGTTCCTCCCGCTTCGCCCCGGGTAACCGTTGGAGAATGTTCCCCGGCGTATCCGCTAGCTGGCGTATCTCTCAAGAGGAATTCCTAAAGAGCTCTAAGGTATTCAACGAATTGAAACTAAGAGCTTCTTACGGACAAACAGGTAATCAAGAAGGTATTCGTCTATACGATTATATCCAGTTGCTAAAATTCAGGGACGACGGTTGGGGAACTAAATTGACCTATCCTTTCGGCAGCGGTTCACAAACACAAGCGATGGGGCTGGATGTCTTAGCCGGCGTAAATCGCACATGGGAGATCTTGGAGAATATCAACGCAGGTATTGATGCCGCTTTCTTAGACTCCCGCTTAGGATTCTCTTTCGACTACTTCGTGAAGATGAACAATAATATGTTGATCCCCGTAACTTATCCCAGTATGCTAGGGGCAACTCCCCCGGATACGAACTCGGGCAAATTGCGTACGAATGGCTTCGAGCTTACCTTAAACTGGACGGACAAAATCGGTAATGTCGAATATTCCGCACAATTCCAATTGAGCGACGCTAAGAACAAGCTCGTGGAATACGGAGGCTCGGACACTTATGAGCTAGGCTTGAACAAGACGAGAGAAGGATATCCCATCAACTCCTATTTCGCCTATGTATATGATGGCGTAGTCAAGGACCAAGCGGATCTGGACGCTTACAAGAAGCTGGAAGGCGTACCCTCTAATATCGGTATCGGCGATGCCAAATTCAAGGATCTGAACGGCGATGGGAAAATCTCCACTTACGGTGATAAGGAAGGGGACGACGGCGACGCTAAGTATGTCGGCTCAACCACTCCCCGATATACATTCGGATTAAACTTGGGTGCCAAGTGGAACAACTTTGATATCAGCGTATTCTTCCAAGGAGTTGCCAAGCGCACCTTGTTCCGTGAAGGAGACTTCGCCATGCCTTGGAGCGACTGGTGGAGATATCCGCCTCAGTTCTATTACGGGCAAACCTGGAATGAGGATCGTCAAGACGCATATTATCCTCGTCTGACCCACGGCGATATCAGGCATTGGAACTACCAAGCGTCTACGATGCAAAAGATCAACGCCGCTTACGTACGCCTAAAGAACATCCAGATCGGATATACCCTGCCGAAAAGCTTATTGCAGAAGATCGGTATCGAGCGGACCCGTTTTTATGTAAGCGGACAAGACTTATTCGAGATACACGGGGTAAAAGGCGGTTGGGACCCAGAGTCTGACACCGGAGGTTTCAACTATCCGTTCCAACGTTACTACTCATTTGGTATCGACTTGACTTTCTAAGGTTTTCTATTTAATAAAACGAATATTATGAAACGATTCAATATAATTATCACGTTATCCGCCACCTTAGGACTATTCAGTTGTGAGCTGGATAAAATGCCAATGGATCAAGTGTCGGACGCTGTATTCTGGCAAAAGCCGGCCGACTTTGAATTGGCCGCCAACGATTTCTATTTTGGGCTCCAAGAGGTCTCCCAATATATAGACATGAACTCGGATATCGCCTTTGGTTCCGGCACGAACGATGTCAGCGACGGTTCCTATCTGGCCCCGGTCAACTCGGATGATTGGGACAACCCATGGAAATTTGTCCAATCTACCTCTTATTTGCTTAAGAAAGCGGAGGAATCCGGTTTGTCGGACGAAGAGATCGGACGTTGGAAAGCAGAAGCGCATTTCTTCCGTGCCTACAACTATTGGAAATTGGTGAAAACTTATGGAGGAGTACCCAAGATAGACATCCCGTTAAATACCTCCTCGGAGGAACTTTACACACCTCGTTCCAGCCAACAGGAGATCATCGATTTTATTATCGAGGACTTGGATAAGGCCATTCCTCTCCTTCCGAAGCAAAGCGGACTGACCGCTGAGGAATTAGGACGTACCACGCAAGGGGCGGCATTAGCTCTCAAGGCCCGTGCGGCCTTGTTCGAAGGAACTTGGCAAAAATACCACGGGATGGCGGACGCAGGCAAATACCTCGACCTAGCTATCCAAGCGGCCCAAGCCATTGTCGATTCCAAGGAGTATGAACTATATCGCGAGAAAGGAGAACTCAGTTACAAATATCTTCATATCCTAGAAGGCGACGACAGCAAGGAAGTCTTGTTGGCAAGACGGTATTACAAATTGAGAGCGACTCATAACTGGACCCGGGAACTATTATTAGGTGCCATGGTACCGACAAAGAACCTTGCGGACGTATACCTTTGTACCGATGGTTTACCTATCGATAAATCCAAGTTGTTCAAAGGATTCCAAACCCAGACAAGCGAATTTGAGAACCGGGATTCCCGGATGGCGCAAACGTTTGTCGTA
>ERZ772831.2807-NODE-2807-length-13627-cov-4.905688_pt1 | contig 13627 bp, 13 predicted proteins | sample MGYA00580858_ERZ772831 | MGnify/ENA primary metagenome ERZ772831 (study PRJEB29015, sample SAMEA2737694) | human gut metagenome | biome: human gut; feature: human-associated habitat; material: faeces | place: China | collected 2012 ... | reverse complement strand
AGCGTGAAGACAGCTTTCCGCGGCGTTCGCAAGCGGTTGCAGAGCGTGAAGACAGCTTTCCGCAGCCCCTGCCACTATAAAAAGAGATCGTAAAAACAGTTTTCACTCCAAAAAACAAAAGAATTATGGCCACACAAATCAAAACCTTCGCTTTGAGCCAGCTGACCATCGGCTCGTGCAGCCAGTTCCACAGCATCGTATGCAGATTCATTGACACCGCCACGCCTGCCGCCCTCCACATCGAGGCGCTGGAACCGGCCTACAAGTCGGCAGCCGCCACGCTGTCCTCCATTGTCAACCGCCAGGCCGCCTTTGTGGCCACGAAAGAGATGAAAGCCGCCGACGCCCGCCGCGACAGCGCGGCCGGTACCATCAGCAGCGTGGTGAACGCCTACCTCACGACACCCGTCGACGAAAAACGCGCGGCAGCCAACCTGCTTTCGCCCAAGCTCGCCGCCTACAAAGGCATCCGCAAGCACGAATACAGCAAGGAGACGGCCGAAATCAAAGGCATGCTCGGCGTGCTGAGGGCCGAGGGGAACGCGGCCGCCGTCACCCTCCTGGGCCTCGACGCCGAAGTGGAAGCCCTGAGCGAGGCAAACGACCTCTTCGAAGCCGCCTTCCTGGACAAAGGCAAGGAGGAGAGCGAGCGCATGGATGTGAGCGACCTCAAATCGGAGGATGTGGTGAACAACGCCAACAGCCTCTACGGGCAAATCGTGCAGATAGTGAACGCCTATGCCATCGTCCAGCCGACGGAAGCCATCACGACTTTCATCACCGACCTGAACGGTATCATCAAGGCGTATGTGTCCATCATCGACGGCACAGCCTCGGGCGGCTCGGCCGCGGACGGCGACGGCTCTACCTCCGACCCCACGCCCGAACCCGGCGGCGACGAAGGCGAAGGCGGAAGTCCATTGTGATTTCAGAGTTATAACGGAGAATGGAAAAGCGGACGGACGCGGACAAAAGATTTTGAAGAATGAAACGCTACGCAGCAGAGGAATAGACATTACACGTATTTTTGCATAAAAAGAAAGCGATGCTTTTTGCCCGACAAAACTATGACTTGCCGAACAGAAAGCATCGCTTTCTTGTAGACACGGAACTGAAATGCGCAATCCTTCGAGTCTCCTTCGTCACTTGTAGAACACGAAGTAGACGGCCAGTACCAGGCAGACGAAGGCGGCGAAGTGGTTCCAGTGCAGCGCCTCGCCCTTGAAAAAGACGGTGGTGAAGAGGGTGAAAATCATCAGCGTGATGACCTCCTGAATGACCTTGAGCTGCATCAGCGAGAAGGGGCCGCCGTTCTCGACGAACCCGATGCGGTTGGCCGGCACCTGGAAGGAATACTCGGCCAGGGCAATGGCCCACGAGAAAAGGATGACGGCGTAGAGCGGCCAGTTGGAAATGACCTTCATCTCCTGCAACTTCAGGTGGCCGTACCAGGCGAACGTCATGAAGATGTTCGACACGATGAGCAGGAGGATGGTGTAGAATGCTTTCATATCTATCAATATTAATTGTTACTATCAAATCTTGGGCGGGAGAAGCTCCTCCTGCACGTTCGTCATGCTGGCCCAGAGGCTATAGCGTGCCTCAGGGTTCATCTCCTCTAGGCGGCGGAGGACGTCGCGCATGTCCGAGCGGTGAGAATCGTGCTCGTAGGGGCAGTTCTTCACCTGCTTGCGGTAGGCTTGGGCGGCGGCCAGTGCCTCGAGGTCGGCCTCGTGTACCAGGCAGAGGGGACGGATGATGGTCATGTCGAACTTCTTCATCACCAGCCGCGGCGGCATGGTGGAGAAGGCGCCCTGGAAGGTCTGGTTCATGAGGAGCGTCACGAGGATGTCGTCCATGTGGTGTCCCAGGGCGATCTTGTTACAACCCAGTTCGTGGGCAACGGTAAAGAGCTCCTTACGACGGTTCCACGAGCAGAGGAAGCATGGCGACTTGCGCGTATCGGTCGAAGCGTCGAACTCCGCCTGGCGCAAGACGAAGGGCACTCCCCTCTCCTCGCAAAAAGAGCGCAGGTAATCGGCATCGATACTATAAGGAATATTACGCATGGCCACGTGGACGGCGGTCAGCGTGAAGCGCGGACGGTAGATGCGCGCACGACGAGCCAAAAGCTCCGTCAGGGCAAGCGAGTCCTTGCCGCCCGAAAGGCCTACGAGAAGGCGGTCGCCGTCCTCAATGAGGCCATAGTCCACGATACCCTTCATCAGACGCCGCTCAATGCGGAGCATCAGTTGTTGTTCTTCCGTCCTTTTTGCCATAACCTTCGATTTGCGGGCGCAAAAGTAGTGCAAAAGAATGAATTGAGGAAGAAAAGGAGACGCGAAGGGATATTATTTGGGATAAATTCGTATCTTTGGACGCAAATGACCTATGACTTCCACATATGAAAAAGATATTCAAGAATTCGATGTGCCTGTTCGGCCTGGCACTGATGCTGGGCGGCGCAGGCGCCTCGGCGCAAAGCCTGAACGAAGCCAAAGCCTGGTATGAGGCTGGGCAATATGCCGAGGCCAAACCCGTGATGGAACGCTACTACAAATCGCAACCCTCGAACGGCAACTACAGCCTCTGGTACGGCGTATGCTGCCTGGAGACGGGCGATCCCGAATCGGCCGTGAAACCCTTGGAAACAGCCGTCCGCCGCCGTGTGGCCAGCGGCCAGTATCACCTGGCACGCGCTTACGACCGCACCTACCGATACGACAAGGCCGAAGAAGTGTGTACAGACTACCTGGACGAGTTGAAACGCCGCCGTCGCGACACGGCCGAAGCCGAACTCCTCCTCTCCGCCATCCACACCCACTCGCGCATGCTGAAGGGCGTAGAACGCGTGTGCGTGGTCGATAGCTTCGTGTGCGACAAGCAAGACTTCCTCGAAGCCTACAAGATAGGGCCCGAAGCTGGTACCCTGAGCCGCTATGCCGACCACTTTGCAGACAACGGACGCACAGGCGGTACCGTCTACGAGAACGAGCTGGGCAACAAGCGCTACTATAGCGAGCTCCAGCCGGACAGCACTTTCGGCATTCTGAGTAGCGCTCGCCTCTCCGACGGATGGAGCAAACCCGTCCTCCTGCCAGGCAGTATCAACGAGGGTGTCAATGCAGGCTATCCCTTTGTCATGGGCGACGGTACTACCCTCTACTACGCCGCCGACGGCCCCGAATCGATGGGCGGAACCGACATCTTCGTCACTCGCTACAACACCAATACGGACACTTACCTCGTGCCCGAGAACGTGGGCATGCCTTTCAACTCGCCCTACAACGACTACATGTACGTCGTCGACGAATACAACAACCTGGGATGGTTTGCCTCCGACCGCTACCAACCCGAAGGCAAAGTCTGTGTCTACGTCTTCATCCCCAATCCCTCGAAGCAAGTCTACGACTACGAGAACATGGACGAAGAAGCATTGCGCTGCCTGGCCGCCCTGAAGGACATCCGCCTGACGTGGACGGACACCACACTGGTGGACGAGGCACGCCAACGACTGGCCGCCGTGGCCGAAAATGACAAGCAGGTGAAAAAGCCCGTCCGCGACTTCGAATTCATCGTCAACGACGACCACACCTATTACCAGACCACAGACTTCCGCTCGCCTCAGGCCAAAGCCCTGTTCGACCAATACCGCCAGCTGGAGCAGAGCTTCCGCCAGCAACGGGAGCAGCTGGACAAGGCCCGCCAAGCCTATGCCGACGCCGACCGCACGGAGCAGGCACGCATGGCACCCGCCATCCTCGACCTGGAGAAGCATGTACAGAAACTGGCCAGAGAAGCAGAGCAGGCCGCCAAAGCCGTCCGCAAAGCCGAACTGGAAGCTATCGGAATCCACTAACCCTTTATACGCTAAGCATATGGACATTGCCATCATCGCCGTGCTGCTCATAGCGGCCGTCATCCTGTTTCTGGTAGAACTCTTTGTCATCCCCGGCATCAGCATTGCGGGCATTCTGGCAGGAGGTTGCTACCTCTTTGCCAACTACTACGCCTTCACCCGACTGGGCATGACGGGCGGCTTCGTCACGCTGGGCATCTCGGCCGTGGCGTGTGTGGGGTCGCTCATATGGTTCATGCGCTCCAAGACGCTGGACCGCATTTCGCTCAAAACCGACATCCCTGGCTCGGTAGATCGCTCGGCCGAACAGAGTGTGCAGGTGGGTGATACTGGCATCACACAGACCCGCCTGGCCCTCGTAGGTCAAGCCAACATCGCCGGCCATCTGGTAGAAGTGACATCGGCCGACGGCTTTCTGGACGAAAAGACACCTGTCGTAGTAGTACGCATCACAGGCGGCACCATCTTTGTCAGCCGAAACGCGTAATTGTGATTTGTGATTTGTGATATTCGAAACTCAATTTGTCAACCTCTAAATAAGACTGAAAATGGACACAAGCTCTTTGTACCTGACCGCCTTCCTCGTCGTGGGAGGCATCATCTTTCTGATTCTGTTTTTCCATTATGTGCCCTTCTTCCTCTGGCTCTCGGCCAAGGTATCGGGCGTCAACATCTCGCTGGTGCAACTCTTCCTGATGCGCATCCGTAACGTGCCTCCCTACGTCATCGTGCCAGGGCTCATCGAAGCCCACAAGGCAGGCCTGAGCAACATCACACGCGACGGCCTCGAAGCCCACTACCTGGCAGGCGGACACGTCGAAAAGGTGGTACACGCCCTCGTGTCGGCCGCCAAGGCAAACATCGACCTGCCCTTCCAGATGGCCACCGCCATCGACCTGGCGGGGCGCGACGTCTTCGAAGCCGTTCAGATGTCGGTCAACCCCAAGGTCATCGACACTCCGCCCGTGACCGCCGTAGCCAAGGACGGCATCCAGCTCATCGCCAAGGCGCGCGTGACGGTTCGTGCCAACATTCGCCAGCTGGTGGGTGGCGCAGGCGAAGACACGGTGCTGGCTCGTGTAGGCGAAGGCATCGTTTCGTCCATCGGCTCGAGCGAAAGCCACAAGTCCGTGCTCGAGAACCCCGACTCCATCTCGAAGCTCGTGCTCCGCAAGGGACTTGACGCAGGTACGGCCTTCGAAATTCTCTCCATCGACATCGCCGACATCGACATAGGCAAGAACATCGGTGCTGCCCTCCAGATGGATCAGGCCAATGCCGACAAGAACATCGCCCAAGCCAAGGCCGAAGAGCGTCGTGCCATGGCCGTGGCCAGCGAGCAGGAAATGAAGGCCAAGGCACAAGAAGCCCGCGCCAAGGTTATCGAAGCCGAAGCCGAAGTGCCCAAAGCCATGGCCGAAGCCTTCCGCAACGGCAACCTGGGCATCATGGATTACTATCGCATGAAGAACATCCAAGCCGATACGGACATGCGCGAGACCATTGCCCGCCCCACTACGGGTGGAAGCAATACGCCGCTGAACAAATGAGATAAAAATAACAAGTAACCCATTTTTAAACCCATTCCGAATATGAAAAAATACTTTCCTTCTTCCGAACTGATCATCAACGAAGACGGCTCCGTCTTCCACCTGCATGTGAAACCCGAATGGCTGGCCGACAAAGTGATCCTCGTGGGCGACCCCGGTCGTGTGGCCCTCGTGGCATCCCACTTCGAGAGCCGCGAGTGCGAGGTAGAGAGCCGTGAGTTCCGCACCATTACAGGTACCTACCAGGGCAAGCGTATCACGGTGGTGTCAACAGGCATCGGATGCGACAACATCGACATCGTGATGAACGAGCTCGACGCCCTGGCCAACATAGACTTCCAGACGCGCGAAGTGAAGCCCCAGCTCCGCCAGCTCCAGGTGGTACGCATCGGCACGTGCGGCGGCCTCCAGCCCAACACACCCGTAGGCACCTTCATCTGCTCGGCCAAGTCCATCGGCTTCGACGGCCTGCTCAACTTCTACGCAGGGCGAAACGCCGTGTGCGACCTCGCCATGGAACGCGCCTTCCTGAACCACATGGGATGGACGGGCAACCTCTGCGCCCCCGCCCCCTACGTCATCGATGCCGATGCCGAACTCGTCGAGCGCATCGCCCGCCAGGACATGGTGCGTGGCGTCACCATCGCCGCAGGAGGCTTCTTCGGCCCTCAAGGACGCGAACTCCGCATCCCTCTGGCCGACCCGCGACAGAACGAGAAGATTGAGCAATTCGAATACCAGGGCATGCACATCACCAACTTCGAGATGGAGAGCTCGGCCCTCGCCGGCCTGTCACGATTGCTGGGACACAAGGCCACAACCGTCTGCATGGTCATCGCCAACCGCCTCATCAAAGAGGCCAACACGGGCTACAAGAACACTATCGACACGCTCATCCAGACGGTGCTCGACCGCATCTGAGAACAGAATACATCGTCAACAAAGAGAAAATGAATCAAGATACCATCTGCGCCATCGCCACCGCCCCAGGCGGAGCCATCGGCATCATCCGCGTGTCGGGCCCCGACGCCATAGCCATCACCGACCGCCTCTTCACACCTGCCTCGGGCAACCCCCTGGCAGAACGGGCCGCCTACACCCTGACCTTCGGCCAAATCCTCTCGCCCGCAGGCGAAGTGGTGGACGAAGTACTGGTCAGCCTCTTCCGCGCGCCCCATTCGTACACGGGCGAGGACTCGGTGGAAATTTCCTGCCACGGCTCGGCCTACATCCTCCAGCAGGTGATGCAACTGCTCATCGGCCAGGGGTGCCGTGCCGCAGGGCCAGGCGAATACACCCAGCGCGCCTTCCTCAACGGCAAGATGGACTTGAGCCAGGCCGAAGCCGTGGCCGACCTCATCGCCTCGACCTCGGCCGCCACCCATCGCATGGCCATGAACCAGATGCGCGGAGGCTTTAGCCGCGAGCTGGCCCTGCTTCGCGACCAGCTCCTGCATCTTACCTCGCTCATGGAGCTGGAACTGGACTTCAGCGACCACGAAGACCTGGAGTTTGCCGACCGCTCGGAGCTCGAGGCCATCGCCGCCCGTGTGGAGCAGGTCATCGCCCGCCTGGCCGACACATTCAGCGTGGGCAACGCCCTGAAGAACGGCGTCCCCGTGGCCATCGTGGGCGAGACGAACGCGGGCAAGTCCACCCTGCTCAATGCCCTGCTCAACGAAGAACGCGCCATCGTGAGCGACATCCACGGCACCACGCGCGACGTCATCGAGGACACCCTGAGCCTGGGCGGCATCACCTTCCGCTTCATCGACACGGCCGGCATCCGCCAGACCACCGACACCATCGAGAGCCTGGGCATCGAGCGGAGCTTCCAGAAACTGGAGCAGGCGGACATCGTCCTGTGGGTCATCGACGCCACCCGCGCCCGCGAGCAATACCGCCAGCTGCGTGCCGACATCCTGCCCCGATGCGAGGGCAAGCACCTCGTGCTGGTGCTCAACAAGGCCGACCTCCTGCCCTCGACCGACGCCCCTACGCCTGCGTTCGACGACCTGCCCGACAACGCCCTCGTCATGTCCCTCTCCGCCAAGCAGAAAGACGGACTGGCCGACCTCCAAAAGCGGCTGGTGGACTTCGCCTCCCTGCCGGACCTGTCGCAAACGGACGTAGTGGTGAGCAACGTGCGCCACTACGAAGCGCTGACCCGCGCCCTCACGGCCATCCGCCGCATACAGGACGGGCTAGCTTCGGGCCTCTCGGGCGACTTCGTGAGCCAGGACCTGCGCGAGTGCCTCCACCACCTGGGCGAGATTGTGGGCGGCACCATCGAGACGGACGAGGTGTTGGGAAACATCTTCAAGCACTTTTGCATAGGGAAATAAGCCACAATATTCCTATAGACTTGTCAATCATAAGTCTATAATTATAACGACCAAGTCAATAAATAAAAGACTTGTCACTTTAACTTGCCCAACTTTATCAGACGACTGTAGATGGCGCCACGGGTACGTTCGAAGATGTCGGCCAGCAAGCTGATGCTCTTCCCCTCGTCATACATGCGGCACAGCACCCTGTCCGCCTCTTCATTCCAAGGGATGTAGGCATTACCATGCTTCATACGCCTTTCTTCCAAGGTAACAGGCATCTTTGGGGGAGAAGCATCCTCCGCCTCGTCCTGCCTGGTTGTATAGTGTTGCTTGGCGGGGATTACACCACGCACCCCTCCCTTGGGGTTCTCCACGTCCCCCTTATAGCGGGGAATCAGATGCATGTGAACATGAAATACTGACTGGCCGGCAGCTTCATTGACGTTGATTCCGATGTTATACCCATCGGGGTGATAACGCTCGTCCACCTTTTGCTTCACGAACTGGAGCATCACATTCATCGCTTCGCGTTCATGATTGGTCAAATCGAAATAAGAGGCGACATGACGCTTGGGAATTATCAGGGCATGGCCGGGCGAAACGGGATAACCGTCATAGAAAGCCACGCATGTGGCCGTCTCGCAAATCACCTCCACCCTGCGCGACAGGCGGCAGAAGGGACACTTTTCTCCTTCTTGACGTGGAAGTTTGTTGAAGTGGTTGTATTGATACAGCTCGTAGCTTGCATTGCATTCCAGGCTCGGAAAGGGCAGGCGGACGTTGCACTGGTAGGTGTATTGCCGATGGACGGCATGAAGCCTGAAACCTTCCTTCTCCACGTCGCGGCGCACGGCGAAGTAGGCGGTTCCCAAGGGCGAAAGCAGATGGGACACGTTCATCATCACTTCGGCCTGGGCATACGGCTCCAGCACATTCAGCACATAGACACAAACGATGGTGTCAAACTTGCCTTCGGGGTATTCTGTACGATAATAATAATCATACCCGGTAATGTCATATCCGCGCCGCTTCAACTCGTCCGTATCATACCCGAAGCCGCAACCGAAATCGAGGATGCGCCCCTTCAGCAAGCCGCGTTGCAACAGGTAACGGACAGGGACGGACAGGTCCTTGCGCCTGATGGCCGTCAGGTAAGGGTGGTTTATTTTCTCAAGTGCCATAATCGTTTAGTATTTCCAAGTTTCAAAGCCCATATTCAAGGCAATCTGATGCATCGGCGTGAACGTCTGGAAGAAACAATCCAACAAATGTTCTCTGTCCATAGAAGCAATTTCTTGTGGTGTATGCCCCAAGGAAAGATAGTCCTCCAACAACTTCTCCTGCCTCCCCATTTCCAGATTGATACGTAAAGCGGCCTGATGGGCGGTTGCCAGTTTCGGAAGATACAGATTCAGGTCGGGCAGCTTGTTGCTCTTGGAGCTGTTGATGCTCGGATCGGCCGGCATCAGGTTCCAAAGCAGGTCATGGGAAACGAAGCTCCAGGGGATGAAATGGTCCAGCTCGTATGTACGTTCTTCCAGCAAGTGATTGGTGTACAGACATCTGACTTCCATCCCATGACTTATGGCCGCATTCCAGAATTTATGCTGGGCGGACAAAGAATTTCGTTCTTCCCTCTTGACCAACTTAACGGGTATAGCCGGCACATTCGGATTTCTTGTCTGCAAGAAACCCGCCAATCCCCAATAGGCAAAAGCGCTCAGAATATCGTAATTCTCCCTCAGATAATCCAACCATGCAGGGTTCATCTCTACCCATAACGTCCCGTTCCGCTTTTCCAATTTATAGAGGCAGCCGTTCTCGAACGACTGGGAACGGACTACCGTCTGGCGGTCATCGGACGTATCAATCCAAGGACGCAAGAAGCGGAAGGGAACATTCATTTGGAGGAAGTTCAACCGTTTCCTGACATCTGCCCTTTGGACAAGTTCATGCAACAAATCCGTCAAATCTCGGATACTGATATTGATGGGGATATTATATTCCTTTTGCAAAGCCCATATCGCCTCGTAAAGGGATTCCGACTTTCCGAACGAAAGACGGAAATAGATTACAGGATACCAGGCATTCGCCACCATCGCAATCATAATCTCCCATACATTCATCCTTGTTTTGCCCTGCTTCACGCACAAGTCAAGGATACCAAGAAACCAATAATATTTATAGGTCGCAACGGTTTTGTCGAATACCCTGTTCAGGTATTTGGTCGTCAATATATTAGACTGAGGTATTTGCATATCAAAACTCTTTTTAATCATCTTACTCTATCTTTATAAACTTGGTACCCATCGTGCTTTTGTCACAAAAGCAACCTATCATATAATATACAAATTTAGTTGTTTTACTTTATTTTATGATAGGTTACAGAGATAATTTTGATTTTATTCTGTTGAAATCTGCCCGACCATATCATTGGTCGTTGAGACATTAAACACTATTAGATTATTCGTAGAGTTCGTATTTCGCCTATAACAAACAATATGTTGTTTCTTACTGAAAAACGAAACTCATTCTGATCGTACAATTTTTATCCTAATATTTATGTAAAGTCAACACTAATAACAAAAACTACAATAAATGTATATACACTTTTTGTTGCAACATTTTTTGTAGTTACATTTTATGTATTATATTTGTGTTGGAAATCAAAAATAGAGCGTTATGGAAACTCCATTTATATTTGGAAAGATTGCAACCGAGAAGAATTTTACCGACCGTGAGAAAGAAACAGCCGACCTGGTTCAGAGCTTTACGTCGTTAATCAACACGATTATTATCTCTCCTCGCCGTTGGGGTAAAAGTTCGCTTGTAAATAAGGCCGCAAAGTTAGCGATGGCGCAGGACAGCAACCTCCGAATCTGTCATATCGACCTGTTCAATGTACGTAGCGAGGAGCATTTCTATTCGCTGCTCGCCCAAAAGGTCATTGCCGCCACTTCCACAAAATGGGAGGAGGCAATCGAGAGTGCGAAGAGTTTCTTTTCGCATCTTGTTCCCAAGATTTCAATCGGTACAGACCCGACCAATGAGGTTTCAATCGATTTTGATTGGGAGGAGGTAAAGCGCAACCCCGATGAAGTGCTCGATCTTGCTGAAAAGATTGCCAGGAAGAAGGGGCTGAAAATCGTGATTTGCGTAGATGAGTTCCAAAATATCGCGGAATTTACAGCCCCAGACTATTTTCAGAAAAAGTTGCGTTCACATTGGCAGCTGCACCAGAGTGTGGCCTATTGCCTTTATGGCAGCAAGCGCCACATGATGATGGAAGTGTTTACTGACTCATCCAAACCATTCTACAAGTTCGGCAATCTGATGTTTCTCAATAAGATTGACACACCTTACCTTGTGGAATTTTTCAAGAGTCGTTTCGCTGATACCGGCAAGAACATCGACGATGAAGCAAGCCATTTGATTGCAAAGCTCGTAGATAATCATCCATACTACGCACAGCAGCTGGCACAGCTTTCATGGCTCAGAACAAAAGATGTATGTACTGTTGAGATTGTACGTGAGGCGCACACAGCATTGATGGAGCAGTTAAGTCTGTTGTTTGTAACAATCACCGAAACACTGACCACACAGCAACTGAACTACCTCAAGGCTCTTATAGCTGGAGAAAAGGCTATTAGCTCGACTGAAGTGATGCATCGCTATCAAATCTCTTCAACGACCTCAATATCCCGCTCAAAGGCTGCCCTTATCAAGAATGATATATTGGATAATAAGGCCGGTGAAATCTCGTTCCAAGACCCGATTTATGCCTATTGGTTGAAGACTGAGTTCTTTGCAAAATAATAAGATTATGAATAAGTATAACCTTACTTGGATTGCCTTCGCCAATAAGAAAAGGTGCAGGCTTACTAAAGCTATAAATACTTTAGTAGTTATTTCTTGGAGAAAGCTTAATGTTGTATTATTCAATTCTTACCATCCCTGCCAACTGCACGAAATAATCATTTGACCATATATCAAGTTCCTTTGGATTGCGCATGAAAGGCAATACATCTTCTTTCACTTGTTTTATATCAGCTGTAGAGAGACGCTCAATGAGTTTCTCCTTGAATAACTCTAGAGTAATATCCTCATTGTTGAACTGATGGACGCGCTCTGCGAGATGGGCAAAATCAAGAGGAACATTGTGGCGGACATACCATTCAAAATCATACCAGTCACGACCTTTCACCCTGTTTTTCCATCCCCTGTACACCAATGCGTGCATCTTCCCGGCAAACAAATCCGGCAAAGTGAAACAGCGTGTCATGAAGGAGTGAGGCTGTAGAAGCAGCTTTTGCTCAGTCCTGAAATTCAACGGTGGCTGGGTATCAACCTCAATTTTGATTTTTATGGATTTATCGGTCTGGAAAGACACGTCATATACATCCGTATTGTCTTTCAGGAAAGCGGATTCTACCTTACCAAAGCCCTTTTTGTCCTTCTTTTTAATCTCCACCTCACGACCGACAATGGCAAATTCATCTATTATCGGCTGGAAGTATTTCGTGAAATCGAACTTGTCATCAGAAACCAGGAGGGAAAAATCCATATCCTCGCTGAAGCGTTGGAGACCATGAAAAATTCTGAGGCAGGTACCGCCATAGAAAGCGGCCACATCGAAGAAACCGCCATTGTAGAGCCCGACAAGTATCACCTGCTGGTTTACTTCAAATATGGCATTACGTCTTTCTTGTTCCGTTGTCGCACCATATGCAGAAAGCATATTGTCATAAATCTCATTCTTCATTTTTTCAGCAATTTAAGTAAAGTACGGATTGAATCGGCCTTTTTGCCGACCTTGATATATTCCTCAAACAAGCGTGCATCCATCTGCATAAAATCCTCCCGTTCCATCCGGATATCCTCTTCCAGATAAATCTCAGCATCTTTCAGATAACGCAAATTCACTTTTGAAGAATTGGCAATCAGATCACACAGAGCCTTTTCCGGCGTAGCCATCACAAACGCATAGCCATCTTTCTTGATGCTTGTCAGCCCAACAGAAAATGCAGACTTCGAGATATGTGTATACTCAAACCTGCCGAACGGCGTGTTAAAGTTCTTGGCATACTTCAAAGTCATGGACTGCTTGGTGTAAACCTCTTCCGGTATCAGCCCATAATAGCGCAGAGCCGATGACATGGAAACATACGAAGGGGCATACAGATGATTGGCTATCAGTTCTGTTGAAAGTGTTTTCCCGGTTATTTCCGGACTGCATACATAAAGTCCCTTCTTGAGGCGTATTATCTGTTTGTCACGTTCAAGCAACCTGAGTTTCTGGCTTCCGCCCCTGATATGAGGAAACAAGGACTCCAAAACGGAAGCTGTAACAGGGATATTTCCTAATTGTCGCAATGGATTGTTCATGGCACAAAGATAGCTATTATTTTAATATCAAAGTATATTCAATATATTTTTCTACTTAGAATATTACTATGTGTGCAGCCATGATTTTTAGTGGCGCGAGATATGGGCAGAATCTTGCAGATATGGGTTCCGCATATACCTTCCTTGAAGTATAGATCCATCGCTTTCTCATGATAAAGCTCCCGTTTGAGTGAATGTTTGATTCGCATTTGTTTTTTGATTTTGCGAGTCAACTTTTTTCAGGGAATGACACATACTATTTTTGCAGTTCTTATATTTTCTTGTGATTTATATCGATAAGTTTTGCCTATCAAAGACAGAAGAAAAACGTTCCTGATCGCTTTTCGCAATTCTCAATTTTGTGGCTAATGCTCTCCATTCCTTGACGGCATTCAGTACTTCACCAATGATTTGCTGAGCAATATGCTTCTGTAGCATATATTCCTCACACGAATTTAACAATTCATTCAAATCCGATTTATTGGTATAGCTGTTGATTAACA
>ERZ772831.2797-NODE-2797-length-13660-cov-4.316134_pt1 | contig 13660 bp, 10 predicted proteins | sample MGYA00580858_ERZ772831 | MGnify/ENA primary metagenome ERZ772831 (study PRJEB29015, sample SAMEA2737694) | human gut metagenome | biome: human gut; feature: human-associated habitat; material: faeces | place: China | collected 2012 ... | reverse complement strand
AAGCAACAGCGGCGAGAAGCGGCCCTCCCGCACGCTGTGCGCCGCCAGGTACACCAGCCCCAGCGTGACCAGCAAAATGTTGAAAAAGCCCAGCTGTTTCCAGGTGATGCCCAGCAGCACGGTGTTGTCCAGCGGTGCCCAGTTGCCCCCCAGCGCCGCCAGCCAGTTAAAACCGTTGATGGTGGCGTAGGGGTAACTTGCCGCTGTACCGGCATATTTTTCCAGCAGCTTCGGCAGCAAATTGGTCAGGCCAAAATAAGGCAGGCCCAGCGCCAGCGGCGGGAACAGCGCCAGCGCCGCACCGCCGAAGCAGCGCAAAAACGCGCGGAAGCGGTTTTCTACCTGCACGATGGCCGCCAACAAACACACGGCCAGCACCGGCCCAAACAGCAGCGCCTGGGGCTTAATGGCCAGCGCCACGCCGTACAGCACCGCCGCGGGCAGGTAGCGTCGTTTTTCCAGCAGATAAAAGCATAGCAGCAGCGGCAGGGCAAACGCCCCGTCGATCTGCTTCCACACCGCTGTGTCAAACAGCAGCAGCGGGTCAAAGGCTACAAAGGCGGCCAGCAGCAGCGGCAGGCGGCTTTCGGGCAGCTTTTCCCGGCCAATATGCCACACCAGCGCGGCGGCGGCGCAATCGCACAGGCTGGGCACCACGGCCAGCAGCACGTAGGTCATCCCGGCCTCGTAGGGTATAGCAAAAATTTGGCGTACCAGCGCCACCAAACCCAGCACAAACAGGTAGCCGGGCGGGTAGTCGGCAAAATAGCCCCCGCTGTAAAAACCGGCGGGGCCGTCGGCCAGCAGCTTTTCGCCCCAGGCCACAAAGCAGCTCATATCGTAGGGGTAGCCCTCGGTCACCCCAGCCAGGATCATACGCAGCACAAAAGCGCCCCCCAGCACCAGCCAGAGAGCGCTATTGTTCTGTTTTTGGCGTTGAATCGTCATAACAGCAAATCAATTACAAATTACAGCTTGCCGATCTTCGGCCCCTGGGCAGTGTCGGTCACGCTCCAGCCCATCTCGGTCAGCTGGGCGCGGATCGCATCGGCGCGGCCCCAGTCCTTGGCCTTCTTGGCAGCGGCGCGCTCCTCCACCAGGGCGGTCACCTCAGCGGGGATAGCGTCGGTCTTTTTGCGGTTGTACAGCAGGCCCAGCACGCCTGTCAGCTCATCAAAGGTCTTGGCGGCGGTCTCCAGCGTGGCCTTGTCGGAGGCATCGGACAGGGTGTTGATGTCCTTGACCAGGTCAAAGATGGCGGCCAGCGCATCGGGGGTGTTCAGGTCGTCGTCCATAGCGGTCTTAAACTTGGTGCGGGCTTCCTCACACTTGGCGGCCAGGGCGGTGTCCGTGCCGTGGGCATGCTCAATGGCAAAGTCCAGGTTGTCGCGGCAGGTGTACATGCGCTCCAGACTGTTCTTGCAGCTCTCGATCAGGTCGACGGTATAGTTCAGCGGCATGCGGTAACCAGCCGTCAGCATAAAGTAGCGGATAGGCTCGTAGCCGTACTTATCGGCAATTTCACGCACAGTGAAGAAGTTGTTGGCGCTCTTGGACATCTTCTCGTTGTTGATGTTCAGGAAGCCGTTGTGCATCCAGTAGCGGCTGAAGGTGCAGCCGTTGGCGCACTCGCTCTGGGCGATCTCGTTCTCGTGATGGGGGAAGATCAGGTCCTGACCGCCGGCATGCAGGTCGATGGTCTTGCCCAGGTGCTTGCGGGCCATGGCGCTGCACTCAATGTGCCAGCCCGGACGGCCCTGGCCCCAGGGGCTGTTCCAGGAAGGCTCGCCCGGCTTGGCGGCCTTCCAGACAGCAAAATCTGCGGGGTCTTCTTTCAGGTCGTCATCCATCTGGCTGCGCAGTTCGCGGTTGCCGCTTTCCAGGTCGTCCAGGTTCAGGTGGCTCAGCTTGCCGTAACCGGGATCAGACTTAACGCGGAAGTAGACATCGCCGTTGTGGGCAACGTAAGCATGTCCGGATTCGACCAGGTCCTTGACGATCTTGATGATCTCACCGATATGCTCGGTTGCGCGGGGGCGCACGGTGGGGGTCTTAACGTTCAGGCCCTCGGAATCTTTGATGTACTCGGCCTCGAACTTGCGGGCAACCTCCTGCATGGTGGTGCCGTCCTCCTGGCCTTTTTTGATCAGTTTATCGTCAATATCGGTGATATTGGAGACATACAGCACCTTGTTGCCAAGGTACTCCAGATAGCGGCGCAGCGTGTCAAACACGATCATGGGGCGCGCATTGCCGATATGGATATAGTTATACACCGTGGGGCCGCAGACGTAAACGCGATAAACGCCCGGCTCCTGCGGGATAAAATCTTCCTTTTTGCGGGTCATGGTATTAAAAATCTGCATGGACAGGAACTTCCTTTCCCAACTTTGCTGGTACGGCGCGGCTAAACCTGCAAACCGTTCAGATTTATTATAGCCGCCCTGATAAGCGGTTGCAAGGGGGCAGCATCATTTTGCCTGCATAAAGCAGGAACGATTCTGCCACAGGTAGATGCAGCCGGAAAGTGCGGTAACGGCAGCAACGGCCCAGCACAGCACCTGGGTGGTAAAGCTGATAACCCCAACGCCGTCCGCCGGGGCGAGCGCCATGGCAAAGTAATAGAAGATGATGGTGACCATCTGCAGCACGGTTTTGACCTTGCCCCACATGTTTGCGGCAATGACGGTACCGGACTCTGCCGCAATCATGCGCACACCGGCCACAGCAAACTCGCGGAACATGATGATGGCCAGCACCACGGGGGAGCAGACACCGTCCACCACCATATAAATAATGGCGGCGGTGGTGAGCATTTTATCAGCCAGCGGGTCCATAAACTTGCCAAAGTCCGTTACCAGGTGGTTCTTGCGGGCCAGGTAGCCATCCAGGAAATCCGTAAAGCTGGCCACAGCAAACAGAATGCCCGCTATCAAGGCATACGTTGCGTTGAACCGGAGCGTGCCCATATGGCTCATGGCAGCAAATACCATAAAGAACGGCACCATGATGACACGCATCATCGTTAATTTGTTAGGCAGATTCATGTTTTATTCCTCCACTTTGCTTTCCGCATAACCATAAAGATCATAAGTATCGGCATCGGTGATGGTAACGTTATAGAACGCGCCGGCTTCCAGCGGGGTATCTGCCGGGGTCATGATGCTGCCATCAATTTCCGGGCAGTCTGCTGCGGAGCGCAGCAGGTACATGCCGGTTTCATCGTCCACGCCATCGCAGATGCACTCATAGGTCTTGCCGACCTTTTCTGCTTCCTTTTCCGCGCTGATCTCGGCCTGCAGCTCCATAATGTGGTCTGCGCGGCGCTGCTTGACTTCCTCGTCAATCTGGTTGTCCATCTTGGCGGCCACGGTGTTTTCCTCGGCGGAATAGGCAAAGCAGCCCAGGCGGTCAAACTTGACGGTTTTGACAAAGTCGCACAGCTCGCTGTACTGTTCCTCGGTCTCACCAGGGAAACCTGCAATCAGGGTGGTGCGCAGCGTGATGTTGGGGATGGCCGCGCGCAGGCGGCGGATGGCATCCTCAATTTCTTTGCGGCCGCCGCGGCGGTTCATGTTTTTCAGCACCTCGTCATCGCAGTGCTGGATGGGCAGATCGAGATACGGCACAACCTTATTGTTGCGCACAAGGGCTGCGATGAATTCATCGGAGATACGCTCCGGGTAGGCGTACAGCACACGGATCCAACGGATGCCCTCAATGGTGTTCAGCTTATCCAACAGTTCGCAAACTGCGCCGGGTTTGCCCCAGTCCTCGCCGTAAGCGGTGGGGTCCTGCGCCACCAGGATCAGCTCTTTCACGCCCTCCCCGGCCAGCCAGCGAGCTTCGGCAACACAGTCGTCAATGGGGCGGCTGCGCAGCGGGCCGCGGATGAGCGGGATGGCGCAGTAATGGCAGCGGTTGTTGCAGCCTTCGGCAATTTTCAGGTAAGCATAGTGGCGCGGCGTGCTGATAACACGGGCACCGCCCAGCTCCATATCGCATTTGGGGCCATAGCTTTCCACCTGGCCCGCGCCGTTGGCGGTCAGGCGCTCCACAATGGCGGGCAGAGCGGCGTTGGAGCCAATGCCCACAACGGCGTCCACTTCCGGCATTTCGCTCACAATCTGGGTTTTATAGCGCTCAGCCAGGCAGCCGGTCACGATCACCTTCAGGTTGGGGTTCTGCTGCTTATACTGGCAGGCCATCAAAATGTTTTCAATGGCTTCCTCTTTAGCGGACTGGATAAAACCGCAGGTGTTGACAATAATAATGTCCGCCTGTTCGGGGTCCGCAACCGTCTGGTGGCCCGCCTTGATCAGCGCGTGGCAGAATACATCAGCATCGACCTGGTTTTTGGGGCATCCAAGGGAAATAATTGCAATATTCATGTATGGTTGTTCCTGTCTCTCTTTTCAGTATGTTATGTTGGGCTCTGCCGCTTGCTTGGGCAAAATTCAGGCAAAGCTATCCGTTCGGTGCATTGATACCACAATGCCGCAGGAGCATTTTTTGCCCCTGCGGTGTGTACTTTTTTGTGTTACGCTTCGGATTCTTCTGTCTCGGCATCTGCCAATGCCTGGCGGATCACGCTGTGGGAGAACCCGCGCCGTGCCAAAGCGGCAGCTACCTGCTGCCATTTGCCCTGTGCCAGCTTTGCGGCATAGTGGCGTTCCACCAGTGCGCGGGCATTGGCCAGCTCCGGGTTTTCCTCCTCGTCCTCCTCGCTTTGGGCAAACAGAGCTTCCACCGCTTCGGCGGCCGCGCCGCGGTCAATGCCTTTGGCGTGCAGATCATCCAGAATTGCACGGCGGCTCTTGCGCTTGCGCAGCAGCTCCGCCGCACGGCGGCGGGCAAAACCGGCGTCATCCAGCAGGTTCAGCTCCTGCATTTTTGCCACGGCGGCGGCAGCGCTGTGGGGGTCAAAGCTGCGGCAGAGCTTTTGATAAAGCTCCCCGGCTGCATGGTCCCGCAGGGCCAGCAGGTCCATGGCTTTATCCACAGCCTTGCGGGTGTCGCTTTTGGTCTGCAGGTCATGGATCTGCCATTCTTCCAGCTCATCCCCGGTATGCAGCCCCGCCATGGCAAAGGTGTCCTCGTCCAGCGAAAAGGCAAACTCGCCGTCAAAGAACAGCGCATAGCGGCCTCTTTTTGTTTCTTTTACCTGTGTCAGCTTCGGCATCGCTTATTCGTCAACCATGATATCGAGGTCCATCTCGCTGCCGGTGGTCTTGGGGGCATCCGCCATGGGAGCGGCAGGGGCATCTTCAGCAGCAACGGGGGTAACAGCCGGCTTCTCCAGCGGCTTCACGGTTCCCTTTTTGCCGGCCGCCAGCAGACGGTCCGCATTTTCGCGCACCTGCTTTTCAATCTCAGCAGCCACATCAGGGTGTTCTTTCAGGTAGAGCTTGGCGTTATCGCGGCCCTGGCCCAGGCGGATATCGCCATAGTTGAACCATGCGCCGCTCTTTTGCACAATGCCCAGCTTAGCACCCAGATCGATCATTTCGCCCAGTTTGGAGATTCCCTCGCCGAACATGATGTCAAACTCGGCCTCACGGAACGGGGGTGCCACTTTGTTCTTGACGATCTTGGCGCGGGTACGGTTGCCGATAAAGGAACCGCTGGCGTCCTTCAGGCCCTCAATGCGACGCACATCAATACGTACAGAGGAATAATATTTCAGGGCGCGGCCGCCGGTGGTCACTTCAGGGTTGCCGTACATCACACCGACTTTTTCGCGCAGCTGGTTAATAAAGATACAGACGGTGTTTGTTTTGCCGATGATGCCGGTCAGCTTACGCAGAGCCTGGCTCATCAGGCGTGCCTGCAGGCCAACGTGGGAATCGCCCATTTCGCCTTCAATTTCGGCTTTGGGCACCATGGCAGCAACAGAGTCCACAACAATAGCGTCAATCGCGCCGGAGCGTACCAGAGCTTCGCAGATTTCCATGGCCTGCTCGCCGGTATCCGGCTGGCTGACCAGCAGGCTGTCAATGTCAACGCCAAGGGCGCGGGCATAGGTGGGATCCAGGGCGTGCTCAACGTCGATAAAGGCAACCTCGCCGCCCAGCTTCTGGGCTTCAGCCAGAACATGCAGGGCCAGGGTGGTTTTACCGGAAGATTCCGGCCCATATACCTCAATGATGCGTCCGCGTGGCAGGCCGCCGATGCCCAGCGCCAGGTCCAGCCCCAGGCTGCCGGTGGAAATGGCATCCACCTGCATGGCAACGTTGGTCCCAAGCTTCATCACGGCGCCTTTGCCAAACTGCTTTTCGATCTGGGCCAGTGCCGTCTCCAGCGCTGCCTTTTTATCCCCTGCCGGGCCGGTGGGGAGCTGCTTGGATGAACTTTCCTTTTTTGCTGCCATAAGTTTATATCTCCTTATCTGAGCGATCGTGCGTTGTATCCCATACGCACCACAGGCAACTGCGGTGCTGTTTTTATTTTGTACGGCAGGTGCGCCGCTATCCAAATGGTCGTCCTGCGTTTATCAGGTATTATTATAACCAATCGCGGCGCGAATTACAACCATTTGTTGTCATCTTTTCAAAATTTTCTTCGCATTTTCCACATTTCAGCTGCAAAACGTTGAAAATCAGATTTATTTTACCCGTTGGGCGTACACCACACGGTCGTTGCCGCCGTAATCCTTCCTTGCCTGCACTTGCTGCCAGCCGTTTTGGCGGCATATCTCCATCACATCCGCCCGCTGGGCACAGCCAATCTCAAACACCAACCACCCACCAGGGCAGACAATGTCACGGTAGTGGGCGGCAATGGCGCGGTAAAAATCCAACCCATCCGTTCCGCCGTCCAGCGCCATAGCTGGCTCGTGGGCGGTCTCCGGCATCAGGGCCTGCATCTCTGCCCCGGTCAGGTACGGCGGGTTGGAGATGATCAGCTGCACGCTTTGGGGCATAAGCTCTCGCCAGTATTGCAGCACATCCGCTGCCTTTGCCTGCACACCGGTGCCATGTACGTTGGCTTGCAGGTATGGCAGCGCCTGCGGGCTTTTTTCCACGCAGGTCACGCTGGCACTTGGCACAAAATGGCGGATGCCAATGCCCAGGCAGCCAGTTCCGGCGCACAGGTCCAGCACCCGGGGCTCAGGTTTTCCCATCTGCTGCAACAGCTCAATGGCAGTTTCGCACACCACCTCGCTGTCTGCGCGGGGGCAGAGCACACCGGGGCCGACTTTGAAGGTCAACCCCAGAAAGTCCCACTCCCCTGCCAGGTATTGCAGCGGCACCCGCTGCATGCGCTGAGCCGCCAGTTCCGCCAGGCACTCAGCCTGCGGCCGGGTAAGCGGGTCAAACAGCAAGCGCGGATCTTTTCCAGCGGCAATGCGCAGCAATTCGCGGGCGTCATAATCAGCATCGGGGCAGCCTGCGGCCTGCAGAGCATCCTGCACCATGCGCACAGCCTGGCGCGGCAGAATGCCCGCCAGCTGCTGTGGGGCAAGCGGCGTTACCATTGGCCGTCCTCCGGCTTTTTGGGCAGTACGGGGGTAACGGCGGCGATGGCCACTTCAATCATGTCATCTTCCGGCTCAAAGGTCGTCAGGTGCTGCAGCCAAAGCCCCGGCACCGAAACAGCCCGTGCCAGCAGCGAGTTGGAACGCCCTGCCCACTTCAAAATCTCATAACAGATGCCCACCAGCAGCGGCAGCATGGCCAGCTTGTACAGCACGCGCAGCATGGTACCGCTCCACGGCAGCACCGCATACAGCACAATGCTGACCAGAATGACCAGAATCAAAAAACTGGTGCCGCAGCGGGGGTGGAACCGCGTATGTCTGCGGATGTTAGCAACCGTCAATTCCTCACCTGCCTCATAGCAGGCAATCGTTTTGTGCTCAGCCCCGTGGTACTGGAACATGCGGTGGATTTCCTTCATGCGGGTGCAGAGGAACATGTAACCCAAAAAGATTGCCAGCTTGAGCACTGCTTCCAAGATGACCCGCGGCCAGCGCCCCATGGGGATCACTTTTGCCACCAGCCCAGTCAGGAACGTAGGCAGAAAGGTAAACAGAAAAATTGCCAGCACTACACCTGCGCAGGCGGAAAGGGTCATCAGCGCACTTTGTACCTTGGGGCCGGCGTGTTCGTCCAGCCAGTGGTCCAGCTTGCTCTCGTTCTGCTTTTCTTCCGCTTTTTCCTCTTCCGTCATGGCAATATCGGCGGAGTGCATCAGGTATTTGTACCCGTTCATCAGGTTTTCCACCATATTGCACACTCCGCGCACCAGGGGAACTTTATTGTACCAGTGGGTGGTCACATCGGAATAGCTCAGATCAATCGTGCCGTCCGGGCGGCGTACCGCGCAGCAGATTTTTTCAGGGCCGCGCATCATAATGCCCTCCATCAGGGCCTGGCCGCCCACAGAGGTACGGAATTTTTCAGTTGGACGTTGTTCTTGCGGCATGGGTTCTCCTTTATTTTTGCGATCAAATCGGCTCGTGCAGATGTTCCTGCCCAGCGTGGTAGATGGGCATGGTGATGGTAACGGTGGTACCCTGCCCCAACGTTGAGGTGATATCCGCCGTACCGCCCAGTGCTTTGGTGATCTCATCCACCACCGCCAGGCCGATGCCGGAACCACGCACGGCGTTTTTGGCTTTGAAGAATTTCATCTTTACGTTTTGCAGGTCATCCGGCGCAATGCCGCGGCCCTGGTCCCGGATGCTGGCCGTTACGGTGGTGGCGGTGCGGGTCAGAGTAAAGAAAATGGTTCCTTCCTGCGGCGAATATTTGATGGCGTTATCAAATACGTTGACAAACACCTGGCGCAGGCGGGCGGGGTCAGCCCAAACGGGATACGGCTCCGGCGGTTCGTCATACACAAGGTGCAGCCCCTCCTGCCGGATGCGGGCTTCCACAAACAGGGCAGCGTCGGTGGCTTCGGCCACAAAATCCAGCACCTCGCAGTTCAGCTTGATGCCGTTTTGCAGGCGGGAAAAATCCAGCAGTTCCTCCACCATATCATACAGGCGGTCGGTCTCACTGCGGATAATGGTAATACCCTTGCGGTAGTTTTCGTCATCGGGGTCACGGATGTTGGCGATGGTTTCCACCCAGCCTTTGATGCTGGTCAGCGGAGTGCGCAGTTCGTGGCTGACAGAGGAGATGAACTCGTTTTTCATCCGTTCCGTTTTTGTCAGGTCCTCGGCCATCTGGTTGATGGCTTTGCACAGGCGGCCGATCTCATCGTCATACGGGGCATCCGGCAGGCGGGTAGTCAAATCGCCGTGGGCAATGCGATTGGCGGTGGCTTCCACCTGGCCCAGCGGCCGCACAATGGTGCGGATAAAAAACAGGCCGCTGAACACCGCAAACCCCAGCACCACCGCCGCCACGCCGAACGAAACCATCAGCGTGCTGTACCACTGGCGGTCCACCAGCGTCAGGCTGGTAACAAGGCGCATGGCCGTCACATTGCCCGCCGCATAAGGCACCAGGCTGGTAACAGCCATCACGTGTTCGCCGTCCGCTGTGCGGAAAGTGACCATGCCGCTGCCGGTGGAGCCGGTGACCGCCTGATAAAAATCCCTGCCCTCGCTCAGCAGATTCTTGTTCATGGTGCCGCTGGAGGTTGCCAGCACCACGCCGGAGGAATCCAACAGCATGAACTCGAACTTATCTTTTTCATCAAACTGTTCCACCGTGCGGCGCAGGGACTGGCTGCGGCTTTCAGACGTTGCCTGGCTGCTGCCGGCGGTGCCGGTTGCCTGCAAACGTCCCTCCACGGTGGAAAACCGCGCCTGCATGGCACGCTGCACCCCGCCGTACAAATTCTGGTGGCTGTAATACAAAAACAGCCCCAGCGCCGCAGCCAGGATGCAAATGGTAATCAGCAGGCTGCCGCGCAGCCAGCGGCGGGTAATGCTCTGCACAGGCGGCAGCCCCCTTTCCATAAAAATGCGGTAATTATGCGTTCCAGCGGTAGCCATAGCCCCAGACGGTCAAAATGTGCTGGGGGCTGCTGGGTTCATCTTCCACTTTCATGCGCAGGCGGCGGATGTTGACATCCACGATCTTGACATCGCCGAAATACCCCTTGCCCCAAACGCCTTCCAGGATCTTTTCGCGCACCAGGGCAGTGCCGGGGTTGCGGAAAAACAGCTCCATGATCTGAAATTCCACCTGGGTCAGGTCAATGGGCTTGCCGGATTTGTACAGCACGCGGCTTTTTTCATCCAGCACAAAGGGGCCGCTGACCAGCTGATCCGGCTCGGTGCCTGCCTGTTCATCGTCCGCAGTGGCGCTGCGGCGCACTCGGCGGGCCAGCGCTTCCACGCGGGCCATCAGCTCCGACACCGAGAACGGCTTGGTGATGTAATCATCCGCGCCGATGGAAAGGCCGCGGATCTTATCGCTCTCCTGCCCTTTGGCGGACGCCATAATAATACCGATGTACGGGTCGCCGTGGCGGATGGTTTCGCACAGCGAAAACCCATCCATGCCCGGCAGCATGATATCCAGCAGCGCTACATCGCAGGGGGGATTTTTCTGGATCAACTCCAGCGCACGTTCCGCGCTGGGGGCTTCCAATACTTCCCAGCCTGTCATTTTCAGGTTCAGTGCCACAAGTTCGCGGATGCTGGCTTCGTCTTCTACGACCAGAATACGTCTCGCCATGATTTGCCCTGTTGTAATAAATAGGTTGCGATCATTAATGCGACGTCATTATGCGTCAGATTTATGACAGATTTATGAAAAGCTCGTCGCACATATCTTCAGGTTATTGATTTCCGTGGCGCAGAAAAAAGCAAATGGCACATCTGTTTGGGTATAATCGCGCCCATGCTTTTTCGCCAGGGAACCGTTATGCGCATCCTTCACACCTCAGACTGGCATCTCGGCCAGAACTTCTACAGTAAAAGCCGCGAAGCTGAACATCAGGCTTTTCTTGACTGGCTGCTGGAGACAGCACAAACCCATCAGGTGGATGCGATTATTGTTGCTGGTGATGTTTTCGATACCGGCTCGCCGCCCAGTTACGCCCGCACGTTATACAACCGTTTTGTTGTCAATTTACAGCAAACTGGCTGTCATCTGGTGGTACTGGCAGGAAACCATGACTCGGTCGCCACGCTGAATGAATCGCGCGATATCATGGCGTTCCTCAATACTACCGTGGTCGCCAGCGCCGGACATGCGCCGCAAATCTTGCCTCGTCGCGACGGGACGCCAGGCGCAGTGCTGTGCCCCATTCCGTTTTTACGTCCGCGTGACATTATTACCAGCCAGGCGGGGCTTAACGGTATTGAAAAACAGCAGCATTTACTGGCAGCGATTACCGATTATTACCAACAACACTATGCCGATGCCTGCAAACTGCGCGGCGATCAGCCTCTGCCCATCATCGCCACGGGACATTTAACGACCGTGGGGGCCAGTAAAAGTGACGCCGTGCGTGACATTTATATTGGCACGCTGGACGCGTTTCCGGCACAAAACTTTCCACCAGCCGACTACATCGCGCTCGGGCATATTCACCGCGCACAGATTATTGGCGGCATGGAACATGTTCGCTATTGCGGCTCCCCCATTCCACTGAGTTTTGATGAATGCGGAAAGAGTAAATATGTCCATCTGGTGACATTTTCAAACGGCAAATTAGAGAGCGTGGAAAACCTGAACGTACCGGTAACGCAACCCATGGCAGTGCTGAAAGGCGATCTGGCGTCGATTACCGCACAGCTGGAACAGTGGCGCGATGTATCGCAGGAGCCACCTGTCTGGCTGGATATCGAAATCACTACTGATGAGTATCTGCATGATATTCAGCGCAAAATCCAGGCATTAACCGAATCATTGCCTGTCGAAGTATTGCTGGTACGTCGGAGTCGTGAACAGCGCGAGCGTGTGTTAGCCAGCCAACAGCGTGAAACCCTCAGCGAACTCAGCGTCGAAGAGGTGTTCAATCGCCGTCTGGCACTGGAAGAACTGGATGAATCGCAGCAGCAACGTCTGCAGCATCTTTTCACCACGACGTTGCATACCCTCGCCGGAGAACACGAAGCATGAAAATTCTCAGCCTGCGCCTGAAAAACCTGAACTCATTAAAAGGCGAATGGAAGATTGATTTCACCCGCGAGCCGTTCGCCAGCAACGGGCTGTTTGCTATTACCGGCCCAACAGGTGCGGGGAAAACCACCCTGCTGGACGCCATTTGTCTGGCGCTGTATCACGAAACTCCGCGTCTCTCTAACGTTTCACAATCGCAAAATGATCTCATGACCCGCGATACCGCCGAATGTCTGGCGGAGGTGGAGTTTGAAGTGAAAGGTGAAGCGTACCGTGCATTCTGGAGCCAGAATCGGGCGCGTAACCAACCCGACGGTAATTTGCAGGTGCCACGCGTAGAGCTGGCGCGCTGCGCCGACGGCAAAATTCTCGCCGACAAAGTGAAAGATAAGCTGGAACTGACAGCGACGTTAACCGGGCTGGATTACGGGCGCTTCACCCGTTCGATGCTGCTTTCGCAGGGGCAATTTGCTGCCTTCCTGAATGCCAAACCCAAAGAACGCGCGGAATTGCTCGAGGAGTTAACCGGCACTGAAATCTACGGGCAAATCTCGGCGATGGTTTTTGAGCAGCACAAATCGGCCCGCACAGAGCTGGAGAAGCTGCAAGCGCAGGCCAGCGGCGTCGCGTTGCTCACGCCGGAACAAGTGCAATCGCTGACAGCGAGTTTGCAGGTACTTACTGACGAAGAAAAACAGTTACTTACCGCGCAGCAGCAAGAACAACAATCGCTAAACTGGTTAACGCGTCAGGACGAATTGCAGCAAGAAGCCAGCCGCCGTCAGCAGGCCTTGCAACAGGCGTTAGCCGAAGAAGAAAAAGCGCAACCTCAACTGGCGGCGCTCAGTCTGGCACAACCGGCACGAAATCTTCGTCCGCACTGGGAACGCATCGCAGAACACAGCGCGGCGCTGGCGCATACTCGCCAGCAGATTGAAGAAGTAAATACTCGCTTACAGAGCACAATGGTGCTTCGCGCGAGCATTCGCCACCACGCGGCGAAGCAGTCAACAGAATTACAGCAGCAGCAACAAAGCCTGAATACCTGGTTACAGGAACACGACCGCTTCCGTCAGTGGAACAACGAACTGGCGGGTTGGCGTGCGCAGTTCTCCCAACAAACCAGCGATCGCGAGCATCTGCGGCAATGGCAGCAACAGTTAACCCATGCTGAGCAAAAACTTAATGCGCTTGCGGCGATCACGTTGACGTTAACCGCCGATGAAGTTGCTACCGCCCTGGCGCAACATGCTGAGCAACGCCCACTGCGTCAGCACCTGGTCGCGCTGCATGGACAGATTGTTCCCCAACAAAAACGTCTGGCGCAGTTACAGGTCGCTATCCAGAATGTCACGCAAGAACAGACGCAACGTAACGCCGCACTTAACGAAATGCGCCAGCGTTATAAAGAAAAGACGCAGCAACTTGCCGATGTGAAAACCATTTGCGAGCAGGAAGCGCGCATCAAAACGCTGGAAGCTCAACGTGCACAGTTACAGGCGGGTCAGCCTTGCCCACTTTGTGGTTCCACCAGCCACCCGGCGGTCGAGGCGTATCAGGCGCTGGAGCCTGGCGTTAATCAGTCTCGATTACTGGCGCTGGAAAACGAAGTTAAAAAGCTCGGTGAA
>ERZ772831.2796-NODE-2796-length-13669-cov-3.071544_pt1 | contig 13669 bp, 14 predicted proteins | sample MGYA00580858_ERZ772831 | MGnify/ENA primary metagenome ERZ772831 (study PRJEB29015, sample SAMEA2737694) | human gut metagenome | biome: human gut; feature: human-associated habitat; material: faeces | place: China | collected 2012 ... | reverse complement strand
TGACGTACCGGACGGGAGATCGAATCCAACACATATCCCCTACGGGCCGCATGCGAGCGCATACGCGGATCGGCTTTTTCTCCTGCGTGATACCCAATAATACCGGCAGAATCGATCTTGATCCGGCCATCCAGTCCCGCATCCTGAACCAACTTCTTCATCACGGCCTCAGCCGACGGTGACCGGCAAATATTTCCCAGACACACAAACAATATCTTATATTCTCCTTTCTTCTCTTCCATCATTCTTAATTTACAATTTACACCGGGGGATTAATCCCCCGGCTATTGACTCGGGATTAATTTCTCCTGACAACCGACTCTCAAGCCGGATCTACATCATAGTGCACGATCAACTGCTTAAACGGCAAGTAGCGTTGCATTTCAGTGTGTACCGATTCCAGTATCTCACGTACCGGAGCAATCGCGGCGGCAATCTCTATCTTTAAAACGATTTTCCGGATATGGAGAGTTTGCACACGGGTTATCGGCGGAGTGACCGGACCCAGCACGCGTTCGCCCAAACGACGGCGCAGGTTCTCGGCATACAAAACAGATAGTTCCTGCAGGATCGAATCATTCCGGCTACGCAAGACTATCACTATCAAACGATAGTAAGGCGGATAACGGAACATGCTCCGCTCACCCAATTGAAGACGTACCATTTCCTTATAGGCGAAACGTTCTACCATCCTGATTAGCGGATGGTCAGGCTGAGAAGTTTGCAGGACAACCGTTCCCCGCTTATCCCGTCTTCCGGCACGGCCGCTCACCTGTACCATCAACTGGAAGGCGCGCTCATGGGCACGGAAATCCGGGAAGTTCATCAGGCTATCGGCATTCAGGATACCGACCACACTGACGTTCCCGAAATCCAGACCTTTCGAGAGCATCTGAGTTCCGATCAATATCTGTGTCTTACCTTTCTCAAAGTCCGCGATGATCCGCTCATAGGCCGCACGGGTGCGGGCGGTATCGAAATCCAGACGCTCGACCTTGGCGGAAGGGAAGAGAGTAGCAATCTCTTCCTCCACCATCTCAGTCCCGAACCCCATCGTACGAAGTTCCGGGCTCTGGCATTCCGGGCAGTGATGAGGCAACTGGATTTTATATCCGCAATAGTGGCATACCAACTCATTACGAAACTTATGGTATGTCAGGCTGACATCGCAATTGACACAATGGGGAACCCAACCGCACTCCTTGCACTCGATCACCGGAGCGAATCCCCGGCGGTTCTGGAACAGGATCACTTGCTCTCCCTTTCCTAACGCCTCGCTCAACTTTTCTACCAAGACCGGCGAAAAAAGCGTGTCTTTCATTATCTTCTTACGCCTCAACTCCTTGATATCGACCGTCAGTATTTCCGGCATCAGCCGGTCGCCATAACGGGTAGTCAGTTCCACCAGGCCATATTTGCCGATAGTGGCATTAAAATAAGAATCAATGGAAGGGGTAGCGGAGCCCAACAATGTTTTCGCCCCATGCATACCGGCTAACACCAAGGCTGCATTGCGAGCATGATAACGCGGAGCCGGGTCCTGCTGCTTATAGGTATTCTCATGCTCCTCGTCTATAATAATCAGACCTAGATCCTTGAATGGCAAAAACAAAGAGGAACGAACGCCTAACACTAGCATCGGCTCGCCCGTATGCAGCAAACGGTTCCAGACTTCCACCCGTTCGTTATCAGAAAATTTGGAATGACAAACCAGCAACTTGTCGCCGAACAACTTGGCCAGCCGTTCCGTGATCTGGGTGGTGATGGCAATCTCAGGCAGCATATACAAAACCTGGCGTCCCATCTTCAGCACCTCATCGATCAGCCACACATAGACTTCCGTCTTTCCACTGGAAGTAACACCGTGCAAGAGACAGACTTCTTTCTCCCGGAAAATATCATGTATTTCCCCGTAAGCCTTCCTCTGCGCCTCACTTAAAGGGTTCAAGGGCTGTAAACGGCAAACCGGAACCTGCAACCTTCCTACCTCTTTTTCATAACTTTCCAGCACACCTCGCTTCAGCACACCGTCCAATATGGCTGGAGAACAACCGCAGTTCTCCAACAATTCCTTCTTCGACAATTCGCGTACCAGTGCCGGATTAAGCGCATGACTGAGTTCTAGAAAACAGATCAGCAAGTGTTCCTGCTTCTTCGCCCGCTTGAAGTCCGCAAACACGGCCTGTAATTTTTCTTCATCCTTATACACCTCGGCAAGACGAATAAAGGTCTGCATTTTCGGCATAAAGCCCCGTTTCAATTCCTCGCTCACCTCAACCGCACCTTTAGCCATCAGGGAGGCGACAACAGGTACGACATTCCGTAGCCCGGTTTTCTTTTCCAATTCGGAAACCGTCAGTTTCAAAACACCGGTAAAGGCATCCAGCACAGCCTGCTCATTTGGACGCAAGGACCCATCGGCTTCGAAATCTTCATTATAAGTAACAGCCGTTTCACTCTCCAGTTTTAGCCCGGAAGGCAAAGCGGCCTTGTAAACATCTCCTAATTTACACAGATAATAGGATGCGATCCATTTCCAAAAACGAAGTTGCGGACGACGGAGCACAGGCGTGGCATCCAGCAAAGCATAAATCTCCTTTGTCTCGTACTGGCTATCGATCCCACACTCATGCACATCCATGACGATAGCCGTATAATAACGCTTCTTTCCAAAATGGACGATCACTCGGCAACCGGGTATTACCGCTTGTTCCAGATCGGATGGTATGCTATAGGTATAGCTATTCTCCAACGGGAGCGGGAGTATAACGTCTGCGTACTTCATTCTTATTCTTATTTATACGAACAATGTTCATAGCGATGCCAAAAGTAACAAAAAAGGCCGGACTTTAGCAGTCCGGCCTCTGTTTATCTGCTATCAGATATTCTTTATTCTTTTTAGAACAGGATGGCAGCCGTAATCGACCACCCTCGGTTCTTACCGTTTAATTCCAATTTTGATGCACTATAATCATCCGTCAAACCAAGAGCATAATTGAAACCTACCTGCAAATGTTTGATCAGCTCCACACCGGCACCCAGATTCAAACCAGCATTAAAGCTTTTTGCCTTCAACTGGTCTCCGACTGATCCCGGAATATCCCATAACTTATCGCCACCCACACGGAAACCGACATACGGACCAGCCGCCAGATATCCTTTGATAATAGGCAAGCCGAATTTCCATTTCAAGTTAACCGGAACATCTATATAATCGTTCTTTATGTCTTTCTCACTCTTCACACCTATCCCTTTTTGCGAATATAGGATAGCTGCATCAAAACCGACTCCCATTATCGGAGCCATTACCTCCACCATCGGACCAATATTAAATCCAGTCACATTATCCTTTCCGACGAGATCTTTGTTGAAATGGACAGAGGAAATATTCAAACCGCCTTTTATACCGAACTTAATCTGGGATTTCGCAGGTACGGCAATCAACACCATCACCGCCAACAATATAAGCCCAACAATCTTCTTCATACTTTTTTCCTTAATTAGTTAATACGAATTACAAATAAACGCACTTTTCCTATAATAAACAAATATCACCACCTAAGTGTTGCTGCTGTGTAGAATTTTGTGTAGTACCAAAGTAGCATCAATTATCCAAATCCGAAACAAAGCAAAAAATACTAATCGCCTTATTATCAGCAATTAGCATTTTACCAAGTGGTGCCACCAGGAATCGTAATATAACGATAAGTGGCTGAATATCTTTGATGTATCTTTTAGCTAAAGAAGTAATCTCCCGCTATTGCTCCACTGGAGGCTTGCAATATTTTGCACAATATCAATATTGTGCAGAAGGTTTCTTTTAACAAAGGTAATAAATCTTTTTTGTTTTTGTACACAAAAAGCATTAATAATAGGAATAATTTATGTATATTTGTCATGGGATTTACTTTGGTGTATTATACCTTATTGTTAAGTATAGCTCATTGATGCAATTTAATTATGGAAATAAACGAATATTCTAAAAAAAGTAAGGAATATGAAACATCTCTTTTGACTACTAAAAAAAAAAGTGATGGAATATACTATACAGATATTGATTTGTCTTTGAGAATAATTGAATTCTTAAAGATCCCAACCAATGCATCTATATTGGATCCTTGCTGTGGAACTGGAAATTTTATTATTTCTGCTAAGCATTTAGGCTATAGTAATTTATATGGTTCAGATATTGATAAAGGAGCTGTTGATTTTTGCAAGAATAATAGTGGTATTTCCAATATTCATATTATTGATTCTTTATCCAATAGTGGGGATCTTGTATTAAAGAAAATTGGACTAAGGGAAAAAGTTGATTGTGTAGTTGGTAACCCCCCTTATGTACCTATTAGTAAAGATATAACTATAAACACATCTGATTATTTATTTTTAAGAAATGTCAAGGATTCTGGTAGTAATCTCTTTATAGCAGCAATATATAGAGCCTTTGAATTAGTTAAAGATGGTGGGGTTATATCATATATAATACCTAAGAACTTTTTGCATGTTTCATCTTATAGTATATTAAGAAGATTTCTTTTGAGAGAAAAAAGAATAAAATCTATAATAGACTTAGGAGCATATTTCAAAAATGTTAGGGGAGAGCAAATAGTTTTAACTATTACAAACGAATATTTACCTAATAATAATATTGAATTTTTTAGTTATCGTCAAGGAGAGTTCATTGCAAATACATTGGTCCCTCAAAACTTTTACAGTGATGAGATTTTGTTGTTTTCAAATGCATATGACTTTGAAATATATAAAAAATTAAAGTCATCATACAAAAAATTAGGTGATATTTGTACAGGATATGTTGGAAGAGGAAAATCAAAATCTCCTACTGCTATAGCCGGAAAGGATATAAGAAAGTTTTCATTTAAAAATGTTCCTGTACCGTCTAGTGGTAATAAAATATTTATTCAAAATATTTATAGTGCAGAAGCTGGTATAATTGCTAGTTTTGCAGGAAATATGGAAGCTTCAGAAACAGTTACTGTTTTTACGGATGGAGATGAGAAAATGTGTCGTTATGTATTAGGAGTTTTACATTCCCGTTTATGTAACTACTATTTAATGAGATTCTGTTTTAATGGCTCTAAACTTACAATACATACTGATGCTAAATATCTAAAAAAGATTCCTTTAATTATTAATACTATTACAAAAATTATTAGTATAATAAAGTTGCTTGAAAATATTTCATATATGTGTAATGAATGGTATGAAGCTGTTGAAGATCTAAATAATATTATTTACGAAACTTATAATATAACTATAGAAGAAAGAAGGTATATAGATAGTCAGGTAAGATTGATTCAGTCTGAAAAATGGAATTATGATAAACAAAGATAAAAGATGTAATGATTTAACAGGAAAAGAGTGGTTGCAAAATTCTTTTAGTATTTGGAGAAACTTTAATAAAACTCCAGAAGAAAAAGAACTTAAGCATCCAGCCTCATACCCTGTGTCCTTGTGTGAAAAATTAATCAGCACGTTTTCTAGAAATGAAGGAGTCGTATTGGATCCTTTTAGTGGTATTGGTTCTACTCTTGTTGCTGCAAAAAATCTTAATAGATCTGCTATAGGAATAGATTTATCCACAGAGTTTTGTGAACTTGCAAGGCATCGTATTGGTGATGATTGTAATATTTCCATAATTAATGGTGATAGTCTTGAAGAATTAAAAAAAATGCCTTCAAATACTGTTAATTTGTGTCTGACATCTCCACCGTATTGGGATATACTTAATATGAAAAGGAGTGCAGATGGAAAAGAAATTCAAAATTACTCTGACAACCCCAATGATTTGGGTAATATTTCTGATTATAAGATTTTTCTTAATTCACTTACTTCAATATTTAAGTGTGTATATGATGTCTTAATATCAGGATCATATTGTTTAATAAATGTAATGGATATAAGGAAAAAAAATATTTTTTACCCATTGCATAGTGACATAGCAATGGAAATGCAAAAAATAGGTTTTATATATGACGACATTATTATATGGGATAGACAGCATGAATATAATAATATGCGCCCTTTGGGATATCCTTATAAATTTAGGATAAATAAAGTACATGAATATATTTTAATCTTTATAAAAAAATAACGCTATGGATAATAATGATTCTTTTTTACAGTTTTTACAGCAGAATCCTCAACGTATTTTTATTGAGGTAGAAGCTAGAGAAGATAAAATGGTTAATTTTATCAGTGGCTATAATGGCAAATATCATAGAAGTATAAGTATGTCAGACCAAGGAATACGCAAACTTGGGGATGTTGATAAATGGGGAATAGAACTTAGGGTTTACTTTAACAACACTAATAATTTATCAGAATATTGGAAAGGTAGAATGTATCAAAATAGAGCATATAGGGCAGATGAATTTAAATATAGAGTTGATGACAATCTTGTAATTTTTTTATTTGAACAAGGATATATATTAGGCTATAATTAATTATGAATGTTGAGATGTCATATCTTTTAGGAATGGTATGTGGCAATGGTGAAATTCAGAGAAATATGAATGACACCATTATTTCTATTACCATTCCTCATAAAAAGTTAGTAACAGAGGATTTTCATGATATAAAATTATATGTTAAAGCTAGTGTTGCTGACATACGTAATATCATAGAACCATTAATTGGTAATAGTCTGAAGTTTATTCAACATCAACACTGTACAATAATTTCTTTTTCTAAGCCTAACAATGAATACTTAATAAGGGAAATTATACGTTATATTGGAAATGCAAATACCCATAATGAAATAAAGTTAGATAATGAAATCTTAAATTTCTCTATTGATGAAAAAAAGTATTTCTTAAGAGGATTTGCTGATGTAACTGGTTATATAAGAAGGAGTAATTGTTATTTTAATAGATATGAGCATAGAGTTTATTTAGAAATACCTAATAACTGGCAACTGGTTGTTGATATATGCAATCTATTAAAATCTATTGATATACCTATCCAAAATATAGATTGGGCTCATCCTAATATGAGAGATGGGTATTGTAAAAAATATAATGAAGGTAATTTTTCTTTTTGGAAAAAAGAGCATCAAATAAAAATATGGGCTAATGAGTTTTTACCAATAGGCTTTGGTGTATTACACAAACAACAGGCTTTGGAAATGTATTCAAATGAACTTATTGCAGGATATAATAAGGCAGGTAAAATACCATCAGATGTTACACATAGATATTATTGGGATAGTAAAAAGAAATATTCTAAAAAGAAAATACAGCATCCATGTGAGGGAGACGAGTTTATACCTGAAATAATAAGGGGGAAACATTTTAACTCTTGGATTGAGATTGCAAGTGAATTAGGCTATGTTGAATAGAAAGAATGTCCATTATGAAATAGAATTATATGAACCAATGAGGAATTGGTTGCATTATTATTTACAGAATAAATATAAAGGATATAGTGTTATAACATTGGATTCACATGCAGAGAGACTTGATAGAGTTCTAGCAAAGTATGGTATATGTATAGATCTTGCTGTAGGTGTTGATATACAGATAGATGTTCTAGGCATAGTGCAAAAACAAAATGAAATAAAAATATTTTTTATAGAAGCTAAAAAGACTGCTCTTACTTTAAGAGACTTAGGGCAGCTTTGGGCCTATTGTAAACTAATAGATCCGGAAGAAGCATTTTTGTTTACATCTATGAATTTGGGGAGTCTAGATAAGTTATTGAATATTTTTCTTAGAGAAGATCTATTAGATTTTGGAAAAGGAAAAGTTACAAAGAAGATGAAAGTTGGTATTTGGGATATTTCATCAAATGCTCCAGATATGTTTAGTTTAATTCCTAAATTATAACAAAATAGCGTTAGAGTCGAACCGTTTGCTCTAATGCTATTTTGATTAAATAAAACTAATTAGAACTTCATTTTTCGTTGTTTTTTCTTTTTCTTCTTTCTCAAATAATCGTCCGGATAATCTTCTGGTTGTTCCGGTTGCGGGTTCGGTGTGAACAGACCTAAAGAACCGCTGTACAATTCACAGCCATGCGATTCCAGTTGATAGGTCTGTTCACTCTGAACAGCTACCTGTCTTTGGGTTTCCGAATGTGGAGGTGTCTTTAATGCAGCATCTATCTTGGAATAGCTGAACTGTCTGTCAATCTTGGAACCGCTGAAGGTATAGCCGTTCATGATGAACACGATACCCTGTACTTCATCCGATTTTCCCTTGTATTTGAACCGTACATCCACTCCCTTTTCGCTTAATCCGGCAATCAGCTCCTTCCAGTTTCCGGCCTTTCTGACTTCCGTTCTAAGCAGACTGTAAAGTTCATACTTTGTCTTGTCCGGTTCCCTCAAGCGTTCAGTCTTGACATGATCCTTACCTTTGGCCATGTGCAGCCCATATTTCAAGGTCAGTTCCTTGCAGATGCGTGCACTCCGTAACCGCTCGTTTTTGTCGGATATGGTTCTGCCGTCATTGTCTATCCGGTTGTAGGCAATATGTATATGGGGATGCTCCCTGTCGAAATGTCTGGCTATAAAGAACTGTGTGTTTCTTATGCCCATCCGTTCCATGTATTCCAAAGCTATTTCTGCCATAATCCGGCTGGTCAGCCTGCTTTCATCCTCTTTGGAAAATCCCAGTGCAATGTGTCTGACCGGTCTGGATACTTTCGGATTCATTCCGGCCTGTGCTTCGAAAGCCTTTGTTATTGTGTCAACATCCTCAATGAACAAACCGGCATGTGCGATAATCCTGGCATCCTTTTTACTGTCAATGATATAGCCGGTAACCTCACGGAATCCGCTTCCCTTTACAATCTTCGCAATCATAGCAGGATATGGTTCAGCAGTTCTTCGATTCTTGCCACCTGTACACGGCATTCCAGCTTTGCCGTATCGAATCCTCCGGCATTTGCCTTATGAGCCAGCTGGTTCAGATTGTTCGCCATACCGCATAACTTACGGATATAGTCGGAATGTTCCGCTGTAAGTCTTTGCCGGACATATCCTTTACGGAAACATTCCCTCAGGTATTCGCTTGCCGATATGCCTGCGCTTCTTGCCCTGCTTTTCAGTGTATAGTAATCCGGTGTCGCCAGTTTCACGGTAACACGGTATTTCAGTTTGTCGGTCGTACTCTTGGGAGGACGGCCGCCCTTGTTGTTTCTTTCTGCATTCTGTTTCTTTTCCATCTGTTGACTTTGTATAAAATGAATGTACTGATTAGACCAGCGGGATGAACCTCTCACTGCGTCCAGTAGTGGGAGCAAGCGGTTTCGGTCTGCCCGAAACACAAACTTGCTCCACTAAAAACCAGAGTCCCGCTATTTTGAGCAGCTCTGAATATGCCCTCTATAAATTCGGGAGAAATAATACCGTTCCGGTATCATCTTATGGAGGGGACAGGCCTGTTTTTCCGTTTCTGTTCATCATGTATTTTCTTATTTTTTTTGCCATATCCCGATATATCTCGGAATGAATTGTCTGGCAAAAAAAGAATATAAGTTACCAATAGTCAAACAGTTGGTCGGGATGTAGCAACAATGTGGCCTGTTGCAGTTTGTATGCAGGGCAATCGGTGTGGAATGCGGTATTTTTCCTGCTTGATGAAACAATGAACCGGGGAGTCAAACAGTTACTGATATATTGACTTGAATATTTACTGACTTAATGTCGTATTGTCGTACTGTAGTAAATATTCATGTCTGTGAATCATTGAAGGAACACTTCTTTGCTTCCTTATCTAATCAATGGCTTGGAAAAGTGATGAAGTAAGGTTACATGGAAATAAACCATTCCTTATCCATTGCTATGGAGCTTTATTGAATCAGGTTCATAGATCTTTTATTCTGTAATTCATTATTGGATGGAGTCCCTGAATATAGGAATATTTGCAGAAAAGGATATGAATGCGGCCTCATAACTAGGATAATCAGCGCCACATGCTGCCAGTTAAGCGGAAACCATTGCCTTTCAGAATATATGGCTTTTCTTTGTCGCAAACAACGAAAAAAGAATAAACATCAATCAACAAAAAAGGAAACGATATGGAATTTGTAGGAATAGAAAAACAATTGTTTGAAGAATTGGTGCGTAAGTTTGAATACTTTGAGCATCGGGTCATGGAAATTTGCAACCGGGAGAACGACAGGACGCTGCACAAGTGGATGGACAATCAGGACGTATGCCGGTATCTGAACATCTCGCCCCGTACCCTGCAGACACTCCGTGATAACGGTACATTGCCTTTTTCTCAAATCAATCACAAGATATTCTACAAGCCGGAGGATGTGCAGGGTATCATCAAGAAAGTTGAGGACAGAAGAAAAGAAGCTCATTACAGAGGTCGTAACATATAACAGTTAAACAATAACCACTAAATCCATAATAACATGAGTGAACTGAGAACAGACAGCAAAGAATGGGTACACCGTATCATGGGAAGTCTTGACCGTATGCTGGTCGGGATTGAGAATCTGGCAGTCGGAAACCGTCCCGTACTGGGTGGTGAACGCTATCTGACCGACAAGGAAGTGTCGGCACAATTGAAACTGAGCAGACGCACGCTTCAGGATTATCGTAATGAAGGGAGAATATCCTATTACCAGTTGGGAGGTAAAATCCTTTATCGGGAAAGTGATATTGAGAAAATGCTTCAGGAAAATTATCGGGAAGCATATATGAGTGGTAAATAAAAGATAAGCATAAAGGCTGTGTGACATTGGTTTATCCAAATCGGCACACAGCCTTTATGCTTGTATGATGAACAATTATAAATCTTCGGGCATGGGGATGACAAGTACTTACTATACAGGATTTCGTAAATAGAGGAATTTTATACAAAATAATGTAGATGATTGATTTGCTACTAATTTTGATAAGTTAATTCCGAAATACCTTCAATAAAATTGTGCATTTTTTCCATAACAGATTTTAGGTTGTCTAAATCGATATCAATTTCATTTTTGAATATTGGATTAATATTTTCTTCATTATTATTAGTCCCAACATAGGCATATCTGAAACTGAATGATTTATTATCAATTCGATGTATTTCATTTAAAAGTTTCTCAAAGGCTTGACATTCTACTGTTTGAGTCTGTTGTATATACTTTTTTAATTGATTCCAAATTGTTAATAAGCTATGTTCCTTGTCATAGCCAATTTGTTCAAGTGTAATTTCGTTATTTGCTATTTTGAATTTTCTAATAGTATCCTTCATTATTATTTCTAAATAATGCCTAAAACAGAATAGGATTGGGAAAATTAAAGAATCTTTCGTTATATTATTATTGCTATTTTGCGCTTTTATTAAAGCATCGATGGCAATTGTGTAATATCCTTCTGGTATTAAAATTTCCTTCAAATTATTGCTCTGTCTTACCATTGACAAAGAACTGTAGTCTGATGGTTTCTTGATTAAAACATCATTTTTTTGTGGATATGTATATTCTACTGTTTCACTTGAATTAAAAATAGAACATTCATTCATTGATAAATGTTGTTTTTTGTGAAGCATAAGAATGGGACAATGTTTATGTTTACATTGTTTATATAATTTCAATAATTGATTGAGTTTAATTCCTTTTCCTTTGTTTCTTAAAATATTTCTATTCTTTTTTACCATAATGACATTTGATTGATATTTTGTAAAATTACTCTATTATTTTGAGTGTTACAATTAATTGGAATATTAAAGATCTAAAACATTTTTATGAGAGTATATTCCTTTATATTATTATATGTGGATAATTAACCGCAAATTTTGCGGCTTATTATCCGCATGAAATAGTAAAATCAATATTTATCAGCATTTTAGATATGACTTATGGTTACCATTCACCATGCAGATAACCATTGACTTTTCAGATTGGAACAGTCGGCTTATTATATACTCACGTAATTGTTGGGCCGGATAAGTATTAATCTGAAAGGCAAGCGCAAATATCATTTCCAGGTTATAGACTACCTGATACCCCTCTTTTAACGGAATACGTTGTTCTGCGGTGAATGGTTGCAATATCCCAAGTTTATATATTCTTTTTTTCGCAGCCCTTAAAGTCGGTGCAACTACATTGAACAAGCCGACAAGTTCGGCTTCGTCCATACGAATCTTATCAGGATGGACAGCAGGAATAACAATTCTGCCGTCCTCCATTATATGGATAATTTCTCTTTTCATAAGCTACAGACAATTTGAAAGTACATCCCTTACATTATTCATATCTTTCAGAATGGAACTGTCGAGTACCCTTGCATAGTGCTGCGTCATCTTGATATTGGTGTGACCGAGCATTTTGGCTACATTCTCAATGCTTACCCCATTGGCCAAACAGACAGATGTGGCGTACGAGTGGCGGGCAGTGTGTGTAGTCAGGTTCTTCTTTATCAGGCATAGGTCGGCAATCTCTTTCAGGTAGCTGTTCATCTTCTGATTGCAGGGGACAGGCAGCAATACTCCTTTCTTTTTGCAGGCAGGATAATCTGCATATTTTCTCAGGATTTCCAAAGGAATATCCAGCAGCGGAATATTGCACATGTTCTTTGTTTTCTGACGTGGTTTCCTGATCCACAGGTTTCCGTTGTTGTCTTTTACGATATGCTCAGGGGAAAGCTGTTGCACGTCGATGAAAGCCAGACCGGTAAAGGCGGCGAAGATAAAAACATCACGGACTACGGTGATTCGCTCCAGAGGAAATTCCTTGTGGTAGATGGTCAGTAGCTCATCCATAGTAAGAAACTCACGGATTACTTCTTTTTCGTGGAACTTGATACCGATAAACGGGTCTTTGGATATCCATTCATTGGCCAGTGCCAGATTGGTAATTTTCTTCAGACATTTCATATAACGGATAACGGTATTCTGCTGACATTCCTTTTCTGTCTTCAAATAAAATTCAAAGGCACGTACCAGTTCACCGTTGACTTCCGCCAGCGGCAGATCATCCTTTCCGTACTTCTGTCTGATAAGTTCGGCAAGATAGCGCTTGCAGCTTTCATAACGGCGAACGGTAATCAGGGCGTAGTCTTTACCGACCAGGGCACGGCATTGGTCATTGTGCTCCTGCATGGTGCCGATGAGGGTGCGTATCGCTTCCGGTTCTTTGTCCTGTCCGAAAAATATTTCCTGCAACAGACGTGCCGTTATAGGTTGGTTCTGTTCTTCCAGTTCACAAAAGATCTGATGTAACTTGATTCTCGCATTTTCGATGTAGGCATTCAGGTCGCATGATTTGCGGCTTTTGCCTCTGGCGGATTCCTTAGCCTGACTCCAGAGAGACGGGTCAATGCTTTTGCGGATGTTGTTTTCAACTCGCGTACCATCTACAGTGATACGCATACAAACGGATGCTTCTCCGTTTTTCAGCAGCTTGGTCTTCTTCAAGAAGAAAAGCACATTGAATGAACTTCTTTTCATTTTCCTACAGTTTTTAATTTGGACAAAAGTAGGAAACCGACCACGTTTTCTTGATACGCAAAACATTGCAAATCAGTGAGAAAGGCTCTAATTCGGTGGAGAATTTTGCTCCACCTTTTATCTCCACCTTTTGCTCCACCTCGAACGGTAATATTTTGCCGTTTTTTGCGTGCCGGGGGAAAACAAAAAATCCCGACTTCACTTGGAAATCAGGATTTTACTGTCTTTTGCTTTTCTTCAAAGTGGTGCCACCAGGA
>ERZ772831.2782-NODE-2782-length-13725-cov-3.762692_pt1 | contig 13725 bp, 9 predicted proteins | sample MGYA00580858_ERZ772831 | MGnify/ENA primary metagenome ERZ772831 (study PRJEB29015, sample SAMEA2737694) | human gut metagenome | biome: human gut; feature: human-associated habitat; material: faeces | place: China | collected 2012 ... | reverse complement strand
ACGGGCCAATAAGACACGTACTTTCTGCTTACCGCTCAAGTCCTTCATATACATATAATGCAAATCCTCCTTGATGCCTAGTCCGCTCAATAGGTTGGCGGCGTCGCTCTCTGCGTTCCAGCCTTCCATCTCGGCGAATTTCTCTTCCAGTTCCGATACGCGGATACCGTCGGCGTCGCTGAAATCAGGTTTCTCGTAAAGGGCGTTTTTCTCGCTCATCACCTCCCATAAGGTCGTATGTCCCATCAATACGGTATCCATAACCGTATATTCATCGAACGCGAAGTGATCTTGGCTCAATACGGAAAGACGTTCGCCCGGTCCTAGGTTAACGCTACCTCTGGTAGGGTCTAATTGCTTGCTGATTACACGGAGAAACGTAGATTTTCCGGCCCCGTTAGCACCGATAATACCGTAGCAATTGCCCGGTGTAAACTTCATGTTCACATCCTGAAAAAGGATGCGTTTTCCAAACTGTACGTCCAGATTGTTAACTGTTATCATATTTCGTATACCTATTAAATTGCGATTGAGGATGCAAAGGTACGAAAAATATTGTTTATCTTATCATTGGATGTCATACATCCCGCTCGTTCTCTCCCTTTTTTAGGCTAATTATCTTTTGGGCGTTGAGCGGTGAGATAACGCTTTTCCCGGTTTTGGCTTCCAGCTCTAATCGGGCGTTACGAGCCACCTCGCCTCCTTGTTGGGCGACATTTATGTGCTCGCTAAAGGTGTCTGGTTCCGATGCTTCTGATATTTCCTTGGTAGATAACTCGGCCAGCATGTTTAATACAAGCTCTTTGTTTGTCATATTATCTCGAAGATTCTCTTTTCTTAATCCTTTGAATCGTTTATATTCCTTGGAGGTCATGTCGGACCATGACTTATAGATTATGTCGGTTAATGTAGCGAAATGGAGGCCTTCTTCCAGTCCTCTCTTCTTCCATTCGTCTGTTAGATCTTTCCGTATCTCGATGGATTTCAATCGTTGGTTGATCCAATTATCCGAATAGCCCAATCGTTTATAATCGGCCATGGCTTGCTCGATAGACAATTCCGGGTCTTGCATTTGATCCAAACGTTCCTTCGCTACTTGGGCGATCCATAACTTAAAAGGTTCTGCTTTTGGAGATGGTACTGATTGGATAAGGCGGAAGAGTTGCTCGGTATTGGCTACGTCGGTTAAATATTTCTTGCCATCAGCGGCCTGCATTTTCAGTTGACTACAATTTGTAGTCAACTCGCTACCTTCTCTTTTCAATCTGGTTTTTAATACACTCCAGTATTTTCGAGGGTTGGGGCTATCTGTTAAAATAGATATAACATCAACGATCGAGAAATACCATTCCTCTTGTTCGTCATCCCATATGGCGCGAACTTTTCTTTCTTCGAATAAGCGGATAGATTCTTTTTGTGTCATTTGTAGTTGCTTTGAGTAGTTATAGACAAAGGTAAATGAGGATTTAGTATATCCATAGTTTAATAGTTTGATTAAAAGTTTATTTATCGCAAAGTAAGTATATTAATCTCATTTAAGCAAACGATACGCGGTTTAAATGAGAAGGTACGAAAAATATTGCTTATCTTTGCATTATACATTAATATCCAATTGTGTAATGAATAAACAATCTGTCATATCTCTTCTTCGGAAAGCAAAGCAGCCTTTGTCGCAGAGTTGCGGTGTAAAGCAGTTGGGGCTTTTTGGCTCTACTGTTCGTGAGAGCAATACGGAAAGTAGTGATGTGGATATATTGATCGACTTTGAGGATGATAAAGAGACTTATTCCAATTTCCTTTTGGCTTGTGAGATATTAGAGAAGCTTTTTGACAGATTGAAAGTGGACATAGTCACCCTTAAAGGGTTAAGCCCTTTTATTGGCCAGCAGATATTAAAGGAGGTAGAATATGTGTAAGACCCCTATCGCTTATTTGCTGCATATATTGGAGGAATGTAACTACATCCTTTCTGTAGTTACGGATGATCTGCCTATGTATCAATTTCTTTCGGATGAAACGTTAAAGAGGGCGGTTTGCCGTAGTTTGGAGATTGTCGGTGAAGCGACTAAGAAAATTCCCGCAGATGTTAAATATCAATGGAGTGACATTCAATGGAAACATATGGCTGGAATGAGAGATCGGTTGATTCATGACTATATGGGTGTTAATTATCTGATTGTTTGGGATGTGGCAAAGAATATTATTCCAAAATTGCAACCTCAAATAGAAGCGGTGATAGAGAAAGAACAGAGTCGTTGAGAGAGTTGTTGTGTTAGATATGTTTAGAAACCCTGCTATTTCGTAGGTGCTTATCTAGCATGGAACAGTTTTATGTCGTATATTTGCGGCGAATATAAAAACGAAATAATAAGAAACAGAGAGTAAACGATAGAGATATAAGAGATTGACATATTAGTATTTGCTATTTATTTCTTAATGTAGTAAAACGACCAAATAATAAAGCTCAAGAAGAAATAAGTTCGATAGTGAGTACACCCAAACGGGGTGTGTTCCTAGTGCTTATTTGGTTTGGGCTTGGGTGCTTGGTCGTACCTTCTACGTTCTGAATAAGTAGGGTTCACACCTTTTTTGTGTCCTTATGTCTCTTATTTATTAACCTTATAATATTATAGCCTATGATTTAGAACCATTCTTTCCTTATTCCTTAATTTATGCTTCGCCGCATTTCTCCGGAAGAAAAACGACCAATTTTATTCTTAAAGCCCAGAGAAAGGTAAAGGTGAATGCGCCCCCGTTTTATTTTGTTTCGAAATGGGTGCGACACGCTTTTGCATTCTTTTCCCTGTTGGATGGAGACGCAGAGCGTGGCGCACTTTTAGTTTCAAACAATTTAAAACGAATCTTTTTACGATGACAAATGATGAGTTGCAATCGAAGACGATTGCCTTTTTGCGCTTTCCCTTGATCGTGGGGGTGGTATTGATACATTGCTATTATAAAGAATTGCCGATAGGTGGTGTTAAGGTTCCCGTAATGGATGAATATCCCATTTATAAATTAATAGCGGACCTGTTTTCTCAAGTGCTGGCACGTACTGCCGTACCTCTTTTTTTCTTGATATCCGGTTATCTGTTCTTTTATAAGAGTTCCTTTAGTTGGCCTATGTATGGCTCTAAATTGCGAAAGCGGGCACAAACCTTGCTGTTGCCTTATCTGTTTTGGAATGGAGCATTGGTGGGTTTGCACCTCTTGATAGAACTTTTGTTTCCATCTGTGCTTTCCGGTGAGGCTAAACCTGTGCTGGATAACGGATGGTGTGATTGGTGGGATACCTTTTGGGCGAGAGAACCTAGTGAGCCGGGAGGAATGCCGATGCCGATCAACTATCCGTTGTGGTTTATCCGTGATTTGATGGTATTGGTGGTATTCTCGCCATTGGTGTATGCTATGGTACGCTATTTACGGCAATATGCGTTAGCGCTACTTGGCTTTCTTTGGCTCATTTACGATGGGGCCAGTACGCCGGGTTTAAGTCCGAACGCTTGGTTCTTTTTCTCGCTTGGTGCTTTCTATAGCGTGCATCGGCGGAATTTTGTAGTGGAGATGCGTCCTTTATTACGGGGGGCGGCATTGCTTTATGTGGTTTTGGCTTTAGCGGATCTTCTTTCAAAGGAATTAGGATGGAATGTTTATGTGCATAATGTAGGCATTCTTGTGGGCTGTGTCTTTGCGATCTCTCTTTCTGCGTATGGATTGGAAAAGGCTCTTTGGCGGACTAACTCCTTCTTGGAGGGGGCTAGTTTCTTTGTCTTTGCGTCCCATGTAATCGTGCAGATCTTTATATATCGATTGATATTATGGTTCTTCCGGTCTTCTGCGGAATGGGCGATTATTGGGATTTACTTCGGGGTTGCTTTGGGAGCTATTTTGATCTGCTTGGCTTTCTATGCCATGCTTCGGCGCTTCCTACCTAGGCTTCTCTCTGCAATCACGGGAGGCCGATAGCTTTCTGTGGGGTGATGACTTGTCAGTGGGAGGCGCTTTGTTATGACTATTTGGTCAGGATTGGCGTTTTACGCTGACAATGCCTTTTTATAGGCAGGGTGAACTGGAGGGAAAGGAGAGCGAAAAAGGTCGGTTTTTACCGGTTTTCGGGTCTGCGGATAGGCATTGTAAGGTTGTTACGATCCAGTTGTAGGGTGTTTACGGCGGCGTTGTTAGTTGCTTTCGACTGCGAATGCTATTGTTTTCGGAGCGAAACACTATTGTTTTCGAGTGAAAAGTCTATTGTTTTCGAATAAGAAGTCTATTGTTTGTATGTTTGAGGGTGATAAGAGACGGGAATCCTCGCTAGAATAAAAGCTCCAAAAATGATATGTCCTTGAAAGATAACTAATTGCTGATTTTTATTCTCAAATATGGAAACCGACTGTACTCTGGGGCGAAATATTCGATTCTCTGGAGCTTTAGAATACAAAATGTCAGAATGTCAAATTGGGCGATCTTCTATTATTAACAAAGGAAATCTCATTATCTTAGGGCAATGTCATATGTTGTAGAGACGGGGCGTGCCCCGTCTCCCGTATCATGTGCGATGGATTCATGTTTCTTTGGCTATGGATGAAATTTGGTATGGTTGCCTTGTTTTTATCTGAATAATAAGGCTGGATTGGAAATAAATATCTACTTTTGTGCTCTAAAACATTAAAGTAAACGAAAATAGAAAGATGGCTGCAACGAAACGAATGAAACGTGCCTTGGTCTCTGTGTTTCACAAAGACGGGCTGGACGAAATCCTAAAGAAATTGCATAGCGAGGGTGTGAGCTTTGTATCAACAGGTGGTACTCAATCATTTATCGAGTCATTGGGTTTGCCTTGTGATGCGGTAGAGGACTTGACTTCTTATCCGTCTATTTTGGGCGGTCGTGTGAAGACGCTTCATCCGAAGGTGTTCGGTGGTATCTTGGCTCGCCGCGAGAACGAGAATGACCAGAAACAATTAGCCGAATATGAGATCCCGGAGATCGACTTGGTTATCGTTGACCTATATCCTTTCGAGGAGACTGTCGCTTCCGGCGCTGAGGAACAAGCGATTATTGAGAAAATAGATATAGGCGGTATCTCTTTGATACGTGCCGCCGCGAAGAACTTCAAGGATGTGGTAATCGTAGCTTCCAAGGCTCAATACCAGCCGTTGATGGATCTTTTGAACGAGAAGGGCGCTGAGACAAGCATCGAGGATCGTAGATGGTTCGCCAAAGAGGCGTTCGCCGTTTCCTCGGGTTACGACTCCGCTATCTTCAATTATTTTGATGGCCGCGAAGGTTCCCATTTCCGTGCAACGGTAGATAGCCCGATGCATTTGCGTTATGGCGAGAATCCTCATCAAGCCGCTAAGTTCTATGGTAAGTTTAACGATATGTTCGATCAAATCCATGGAAAAGAGATTTCTTACAACAACTTATTGGATATCGACGCTGCCGTGAACTTGATCGATGAGTTCGACGAGCTGACGTTCGCTATCTTAAAACATAATAACGCTTGCGGTATCGCTTCCCGCGGTAATGTGGTTGAGGCTTGGAAAGAGGCTTTGGCCGGTGACCCAGTTTCCGCTTTCGGTGGCATCTTGATCACGAATACTACGATTAACAAGGAAGTGGCCGAGGAGATCCATAAGATCTTCTTCGAGGTGATTATCGCCCCGGCTTACGACGCTGACGCATTGGAGGTACTTCAACAGAAGAAGAACCGTATCATCTTGATCCGTAAGGATTGCAAGACTTGCCCGATGCAGTTCCGTTCTTTATTGAATGGTGTCTTGATGCAGGAGAAGGACTTGAGCATCCAAGGTAAGGCTGATTTGGAGCCTATGACGGATAAGCAGCCGACAGCCTCGGAGGTTGAGGACCTGTTGTTCGCCAACAAAATCGTGAAGAACAGCAAGTCCAACGCGATCACCTTGGTGAAGAACAAGCAGCTTTGCGCCAGCGGTATCGGGCAGACCTCTCGTGTGGACTCTTTGAGACAAGCCATAGAGAAGGCTAAATCATTCGGCTTCGACTTGAATGGCGCCGTGATGGCTTCCGACGCTTTCTTCCCGTTCCCCGATTGCGTTGAGATCGCAGACCAAGCAGGTATCACGGCCGTAATCCAGCCGGGAGGCTCTATCAATGATAAGTTGTCTGTCGAGTACTGTAACCAACATGGTTTGGCTATGGTGAAGACAGGTGTTCGTCATTTTAAACATTAATAATAAGACTAATGGGATTGTTTTCTTTCACACAAGAAGTTGCCATAGATTTGGGTACCGCCAATACCATTATCACGTGTAATGATAAGATGGTGGTAGACGAACCTTCGGTGATTGCTTTGGATGCTCGCTCGGACAAGGTGCTGGCTGTCGGTAAGGTGGCCCGTGAGATGTACGAGAAGACGCACCCGAATATTCGTACCGTACGACCGCTTCGTGAGGGAGTTATCGCGGATTTCTACGCTGCCGAGCAAATGATTCGCGGCTTTATCAAGATGGCGAGCGGAAGGAAGCGCTGGTTCGCTCCATCCTTACGTATGGTGATTGGTATCCCTTCTGGTAGTACGGAGGTAGAGATACGTGCCGTGCGAGACTCTGCCGAGCATGCCGGTGGACGTGATGTGTACATGGTTTTTGAGCCGATGGCTGCCGCTATCGGTGTCGGTATAGATGTCTTGGCCCCCGAGGGTAATATGATCGTGGATATAGGCGGTGGTACTACCGAGATCGCTGTCATATCCTTAGGTGGTATCGTGTCGAATAAATCAATCCGTATGGCGGGTGACGATTTAACGGCTGATATCGTGGAGTATATGCGTCGCCAACACAACGTGAAGGTGAGTGAGCGTATGGCCGAGCGTATCAAGATCAACGTGGGTTCCGCGCTTACGGTATTGGAGGACGCTCCGGAGGATTACGTGGTTCACGGCCCGAATCAGATGACTGCCTTACCGATGGAGGTACCCGTCTCTTATCAGGAGATCGCCCACTGTTTGGATAAGTCTATCTCGAAGATCGAGGCGGCTATCTTGAGTGCCTTGGAGCAAACCCCTCCCGAGTTATATGCCGATATCGTGAAAAACGGTATCTATTTGGCTGGCGGTGGCGCTATGCTTCGCGGTTTGGATAAGCGCTTGCGGGATAAAATGAATATCCAGTTCCATATCGCCGAGGATCCGTTGCATGCCGTGGCGAAAGGTACGGGAGTCGCTTTGAAGAATATTGAGAAGTTTAATTTCTTAATCCGATAAGAGTAAATAATTGAGAATTGAGAATTGAAAGTTGAAAATTAGCGAGCCGATAGGTCTGGTTCTTTTCAATTTTCAATTCTCAACTTTCAGTTTTCAATTCCTATGCGTAAGTTACTAGAATTCCTGATCGGGAAGAGGCATTGGTTTTTGTTCATTCTGCTTGAGGCTGTTTCGTTGATGTTGGTCTATCGTAATAACGCGTACCAACGGAATATTATATTCAGCTCAGCGAATGTCGTGACAGGATATATCGCCTCGATATCCGGATCTGTCACTTCTTATTTGAATCTTCGGGATATCAATAAGGAGTTATTGGAGCGTAACGGACAGTTGGAATTGCAAATGCTGGATCTGCAAGATCAGTTAGATGCGCTGATTGCGGATACGGTTAGTTTTAAGGGATTTGCGCCGGATTCGACGGAGCAATTTCCTTATTCGTTTGTCGTGGCGGATGTAGTGAACAACAGTGTCACGCATTTGTCTAATTATATTACCGTGGATAAAGGGAAGCTGGACGGGATCATGCCCGATATGGGAGTTGTCTCGGAACGAGGTGTGGTTGGTATCGTATCGACGGTTTCCGATCATTTCTCCGTGATCATTCCGTTGCTGAATCCTAAGTTCCGGTTGAGTTGTAAGGTATTAGGTAGTAGTTATTTCGGGTCATTAAGCTGGAATGGACGCAATACGATGTACGCCAACCTCGATGAGTTGCCGCGCCATGTGGAGTTCCAGAAAGGCGATACGATCGTGACGAGCGGTTACTCCGCCGTATTCCCCTCGGGTATTATCGTAGGTACGGTCGCTGATTTCGAGAAACAACACGATGATAATTTCTATTCATTACAGGTCGAGCTGGCTACGGATTTTCAAGCGTTGAACAACGTGCGTATTATCAAGAATTTCCGTCAGACGGAGCAAATTGGTGTAGAACAAGAGGCGAAAAGAAATGATTAATAATTTACTGCGTGGTTTCATATATTTCGTGGTGTTTGTGTTGATTCAGGTCTTGATCTTGAACAACATTCATTTCTTGCGGATCGCTACCCCGTTTCTGTATCTCTATTTCATTATTAAGATGCCGGTCGGTAGCTCACGGACGCAAGTCGTTTTCTTCTCTTTCATAGCCGGGGTGGTTATCGATACATTCAGCAACACACCGGGTATGCATGCGGCCGCCTGTACATTGGCGGGATTTTGCAGGGAGCCGTTAATCCGTGTATTCATGGGGAAAGATTTGCCGGAAGGTATTTACCCGTCTTATAAGACCTTTGGTTTCGGAGGCTTTTTCCGATATGTGTTATCGTTTGTGTTGATACAACATACGACTCTTTTCGCGATTGAGTCGTTGACTTTATTTGACCCGTTGTTTCTGGTTGTCCGTATCCTCTCGAGCGTGGTGATGACAACCTTATTGATTTGTACGGTAGAAGCATTCAATATAGAGTCTCAGAAAAGTGGAGAATAATACCAAGTATGAGTTTGAGAACAGGCGCTATGTCTTAGGTGGGGCGGTGATCCTGTTGGTTATCATCTTTATTATCCGTTTGTTCATCCTTCAGGTGGTCGACAACGATTATAAAGCTTGGGCGGATAGTAACGCTTTCTTGAAAAAAACCTTATATCCTTCCCGGGGTATGATGTACGATCGTAATGGTAAATTATTGGTCTATAACCAGCCCGCTTACGACGTGATGCTTATCATGCGTGAGATACAGCCTTTCGATACCCTCGATTTCTGTGATGTGCTGGGCATCACGAAAGAGCAATTCCTCAAACGTATAGCGGATATTAAGAACCGGCGGTTAAATCCCGGTTATTCTTCCTATGTCCCTCAAGTATTTATGAACCAGCTTTCCGCACAAGAATATGGCGTGTTGCAGGAGAAGTTATACAAATTTCCCGGCTTCTATATCCAGAATCGCACGATCCGCCAATACGAGTATCCCAATGCCGCTCTTGTGCTGGGAAATATCGGCGAGGTAAACCGGAAAGATATAGAGAATGACGCTTATTATACACAAGGCGATTACTCCGGCAGAACCGGGATCGAGCAATCGTACGAGGAATATTTGCGGGGCGTGAAAGGAGTCGAGATCCTGTTGCGTGACGCTCACGGACGTATCAAGGGGCGATACGAGGAAGGCAGGCACGATATCCAGCCGGAATCCGGCAAGAACTTGAAATTATCCTTGGATATGGACTTGCAGGCTTATGGGGAGAAGTTAATGCAGAATAAATTAGGGGGTATCGTGATGATAGAGCCGGAGACAGGGGAGGTGCTTTGTATGGTTTCCGCCCCTACGTATGATCCGAGTATCTTGATCGGGCGCCAGCGGGGAAAGAACTACGTGGCTTTGCAGAAAGACCCGTTGAAACCTCTGTTCAACCGTCCGCTCATGGCACAATATCCTCCCGGATCTACATTTAAACCGACCCAAGGTTTGATATTCTTGCAAGAAGGAGTGATTACTCCGGAAACTCAATATACCTGTGCGCATGGATATACCTTCCGGGGAGGTAAGCCGGCTTGCCACGGGCATCCGTCTCCTCTGAATCTGGTCGGGGCCTTGGCGACCTCTTGTAACTCTTTTTTCCCTTGGGGACTGCATGATATGATCGACAGCCGGAAGCGATATCCGTCGGTACAGGAGGCTTTTGAGGTTTGGAAGAATTATATGGTTTCTATGGGGTATGGCTATAAGCTGGGAATCGATCTTCCGGGGGAGAAGCGAGGGTTCATTCCGAATAGTAAGTTCTACGATAAGGTGTACCGGGGACGTTGGAATTCCAGTACGGTTATCTCGATCGCTATCGGTCAGGGTGAGATATTGGCTACGCCTTTGCAAATCTGTAATTTGGCGGCTACTGTCGCTAATCGGGGATATTATATTACTCCGCATGTCGTAAAAGAGATTCAAGACACTCCGCTGGATACATTATATAGTAAGAGGCATTATACATCGGTGGATACGCATTATTATAGTTATATTGCCGAGGGTATGCGAGGGGCTGTTACGGGAACCGCTTATGGTGGAACCTGTCGTGGGGCGGCTTTACCGGATATCGAGGTTTGTGGAAAGACGGGAACGTCGGAGAATCCGCATGGTAAGGACCATTCTATTTTTATGGGATTCGCTCCTTATCAAAAGCCGAAGGTCGCCATTGCCGTGTTTGTGGAAAACGCCGGATTCGGTGCTACCTATGCGGTGCCTATCGGTAAATTGATGTTGGAGAAATATTTGAAAGGAGAAATATCCGAGGCAAACAAGGCGACGGAGGAATATATTATGAATGCCGTAATACTACCGAACAATGCGCTATAGGAAAACGGAAATATGGAAGTCGGTAGACTGGATTACCATTTTGTTGTATTTGATTATGGTAATCGCCGGTTGGTTTAGTATTTGTGGGGCGAGCTACGAGTTTGATAACGTTGGCTTGTTCGACCCGTCGGGCCGTCCGGGGATGCAGATGATTTGGATCGGTACCTCACTTGCCCTTATTTTCGTCATATTGATGCTGGAAAGTGACTTCTTCGATATATTCGCCTATCTGATCTATGCGTGCGTGATCGTATTGTTGATCGCCACTATATTTTTAGCACCTAATATCAAGGGATCGCATTCTTGGCTCGTATTGGGACCTATCCGTTTGCAACCAGCGGAGTTGGCTAAGTTCGCTACCGCTTTGGCCGTGGCGAAGTTTATGAATGGCTATGGCTTTAAGCTAACGACGGTCAAGAATTTCTCAATCACTTTGTTCTTGATCTTCTTGCCGATGGTTTGTATTCTTTTACAGAAAGAGACGGGGTCGGCATTGGTTTACTTGGCATTCTTCCTGATGTTATACCGGGAAGGAATGACTGGATATATTTTGTTGATAGGAGTTTGTGCGGTCGTCTTTTTCGTTACGGGAATGAAATATTCAGAGGTGATGGTGGGTATTACCCCATTGGGTGAATTAATCGTCTCTTGCCTTGTCTTATTAATAACCATGGGATTAGTTGGGAGTGTCCGTAAGGATTATATAAGCGTTAAGATCATGCTTGGGGGGATCGCTTCGACATTCTTGATCGGGTATGTCGTTTCTTTGTTTGTCCCGGTAAACTTCGCTTGGATATCGATAGGCTTGGTAGGAGCCGCATCAATCTATTTATTCTATTTATCCATTCGAAACTGGGTATGGCATTATGCGTTAATCGCTCTGTTCGCTTTAGGTTCTATCGGTTTCCTGTTTTCTGTGGATTATGTGTTTAATGACATATTGGAACCTCACCAACAAATTCGTATTAAAGTCTCTTTAGGCTTGGAGGATGATCCTAGCGGGGCGGGGTATAATGTGAATCAATCCAAGATCGCTATCGGTTCCGGAGGATTATCCGGAAAAGGATTCTTGAATGGGACGCAGACCAAATTGAAGTATGTGCCGGAACAGGATACGGATTTTATCTTTTGTACGGTAGGCGAGGAGCAAGGCTTTTTGGGAGCCTCTGCCGTATTGATCGTATTCGGACTTTTTATTCTTCGTCTGATTGTATTGGCGGAGCGGCAAGATAATGCTTTCGGGCGAGTCTATGGCTATAGCGTAGCCTCCATATTCTTTTTCCATCTGGCGATTAATGTCGGCATGGTGACGGGATTGACTCCGGTTATCGGCATTCCCTTGCCTTTCTTTAGCTATGGAGGTTCCTCGCTCTGGGGATTTACGATCTTATTGTTTATTTTTCTTCGTTTGGACGCTTCCCGGAAGGAGCGTTAGTGGAAGAAGGTAAGACCCGTAAGCCGATTTCCTGAATGCCCGGAAGTTGGTCGTTACGCATCCCCTGCCGGAAGCTAAAGGTATATTGCCCTTTAACGGGGAAATAGTAAGCAGACCGTATCGGGAAACTGGATTGAAACAGGGAGATCCCGTGCCCATACCATTTCCCGAACTCATCAGCTAACATACATTCGATCGTATCCCTTTTTAAAGGACCTATCGGAAGTTCCTCGCTGCAAAATACCCATAGGTTCTGATACGGATACATATTATTGTTCCGTACTTCCAAGGTTAGGTCGTACGGAACCGATATATCCTCAATCAAGAAAGTGAAATAGTACTCCTTATTCTTCTCCCACGAGGTGTTTTGGATAGCTTGATACTGATCGTATACAGCTTCATTCTCGCAAGAGAAGCATAAGAAGCATGTTACACAGGCGGCAATGAACTTTTTAAGCCTCAGGCTTTGTCTCTGGCCTATTCTCCGTTTTATCAGGTCTGGCCTGTTTGATCGGTTGCTGAGGTTTGTCATTATTCGCAGGCTTGTCATTGTTGGATTGCTTATCGTTATTAGCTCTCGGCCTTTGTTTCGGGCGATTGTTTCGGTTGTTCTCCCGATTCTCCCGACTGTTTTCCCGGCTATTATCTTTGTTATTCTCCCGGTTATTCTCTCTGTCCCGGTTATTCTCACGATTGCTATTCCTATTATTTCCTCCGTTGCGGCGATTATTGCCACCGGCTCCGTTTCCTCCGTTGTTCTTATTCTCAGAAACAGGTGCGTCGGTGTTGGTAACTGCCGTCGCGGTGGTGTTAGCTCCGTTCCCGTTTCCATTGTTCTCGCCATTATTCTTGTTGGCAGGACGTTTTTTCTTTTTCTTTTTAAACCAACTCAGATTTTCTGTAGCGGGGGTAGTTGCAAATGCCGAGAGCGCTTCTCCACTCAGCAATATACATGCAATGACCGCTGCCATTACTTTTACATACATTCTCATTGAGTTTCTAACTTTTAATTATAATTAAAAAACGGCTACAAAAGTACTAATATAAATAACATAATGACTACTAATTTGCAATGAATATAACATTAAAAAGAAATATTAACTAGTATCTACGGTCATCATTCTCCTCGGATATTTCATAGTTTAGTGGGAATAGTGTACATTTGCGGGAGTAAAAAAGTGAACGGAATGATGAGACGATATATCACTGCTTTGATGTTGGCTTGCTGCATCGGAGGGTATGGACAAGAGAAGAAGCAAGTAACCTTTGTACCTCCTTTTGACTTTCCTCTTACATTGAGTGGGAACTTTGGAGAAATTCGCTCCAATCACTTCCACGGCGGACTGGATTTTCAGACAGGCGGAGTTATCGGTAAACCCGTTCGTGCTCTCGCTGATGGCTATATTTCGCGTATTCGCGTCACGAATGGTTCGGGATATGTACTTGATGTCTGTTATCACAATGGCTATTCAACGATCAACCGCCATTTGAGTGGTTTTGTTTCTCCCATTGCCGAAAGGGTGGAGAAACTTCAATATGAAGAAGAAAGCTGGGAAGTAGAGATTGTTCCCGAACCGGAAGAATATCCGGTAAAAGGAGGCCAGCAGATCGCATGGAGCGGAAATACCGGATATTCGTTCGGTCCGCATCTTCACCTGGATGTATTTGAAACGGAATCGGGAGATTATATTGACCCTATGCCTTTCTTTCAATCGAAAATA
>ERZ772831.2780-NODE-2780-length-13729-cov-4.742211_pt1 | contig 13729 bp, 9 predicted proteins | sample MGYA00580858_ERZ772831 | MGnify/ENA primary metagenome ERZ772831 (study PRJEB29015, sample SAMEA2737694) | human gut metagenome | biome: human gut; feature: human-associated habitat; material: faeces | place: China | collected 2012 ... | reverse complement strand
TCTCTACAACAGATACCATTTCAAATATCTCCGCTAAAAACCATGCTGCGATCCTGTCCTGCAAAATCTTCCATCCACAGGCACCACTTTTTCCAGCCCCGCCTTTCTATAGAGCAAATGGATCAAAAAGAGCCCGCGCAGACGCGGACTCCATCCATCTCAAAAAGGGTATACGAATCTCCATGAACCGCTCCCCTTTCCTTCAAGACCCGTCTCAAACGTCAGCATCGCTTTTCACCACTTCCAGCATCGCCGGAACACTCGATTATTTCTGTTCCATTCCTTTTTGAAAGGTATCTACTGCCTCGCAAATCGGAATACTTGGTAAAAGCGTATCACATTTACTGTAAAATTGCAAATAACACTTATATGCTTCCCCATAAAAAACGGGCGTCGCCGATTTTCCACTCCAAAACCAGCAACGCCCATCTTCCATTTTCCTAATTATTTCTTACAGAATCTTCCCATACCGTCCCAAAAAGCTCTTCGTTCTCTCATTATCCGAAGCAAACACCTTCTCCGGCGCGCCCTCCTCGACGATGAGTCCGTCTGCCATGAAGATCACGCGGTGGGAAATATCTTTCGCAAACGCCATCTCATGGGTAACGATCACCATCGTCATCTTTTCCTTCGCGAGCTGACGGATGACCTTCAGGATTTCTCCTGTCAGCTCCGGATCCAGCGCACTTGTCGGTTCATCGAAAAACAGGATCTTCGGCTGCAGCGCCAGTGCTCTTGCGATCGATACACGCTGCTGCTGTCCGCCGGAAAGCTGATACGGATAAGCATTTTCCTTTTCGGAAAGTCCAAGCTGCTCCATCAGCTTACGCGCACGCTTCTTTGCTTCTTCCTTTGGCACCTTATCTACACTGACAGGTGCATCCATGATATTTTTCAAAACGCTGTAATGCGGAAACAGATTGAAATTCTGGAATACAAGCCCGAAATAATGATGGATCTGTTTCAGTTTTTCTTTGGATGCATAAACACATCTGCCGTTTTCACTTTTTGCCGCGTACTCTCCCAGATAGGAAAGCTCGCCGTCATCCATCTGCTCGAGCATCGTCAGGCAGCGCAGGATCGTTGATTTTCCGCTGCCGGAAGGACCGATAATGGAAACAACTTCTCCTTCCTTTACAGAAAGAGAGAAGTCCTTGATGACTTCCAGCTCATCAAAGGATTTTTTTAAATGCTTCAGTTCCAATAAAATCATATCTTTCTCCTATCTGTAATAAGCCATTTTCTTTTCCAGTGTTTCCATGACAAATGCAACAAGCAGGTTAAAAAGATAATAAAACACACCTGCTGCCATCAACGGTACGATCGTTGTCTGTGCTGCTGCCACCTGTTTTGCCAGTGTGAACATTTCCGTCACAGCAAGTACGAATGCAAGGGAGGTATCCTTGACCAGCGTAATGACCTCGTTTGTCACAGCGGGCAGGATCCGCTTGATGACCTGCGGCAGAATGATCTTAAAGAAAGTCTGTCCCTTGCTGTAGCCGAGGATCTTGGCAGCCTCATACTGTCCTACCGGAATGGACTGGATACCGGAACGGTAGATCTCCGCAAAATAAGCTGCATAATTTAATACAAATCCGATGATGACCGCGATCATACGATATCCTGATGAAATGCGGATGCGGAATATGTAATACGGAGCAAAATAAACTACAATAAGCTGCAGCATAAGCGGCGTTCCGCGCATGATGGAAATATAGATTTTTGTGATCGTCCGAAGCAGGCCGTTTTTTGACATGCGTCCAAAAGAAATAACCAGTCCGAGCGGAAGCGAAAATAACAGTGTCAGGAAAAAAATCTCTCCTGTTACAAGCATCCCCGTAGCTAATTGCCCAAGCATTGTTCCAAAACTCATAAAACTCTCCTTATGTAAAACCCTGATATTTTATCGTAGTAGCACTTTACCATAGTAAATCGAGCACGGTGTAATGGTACCATTCCTGCCATACTCTGTCAATCTGCTTTTCTCAGCTTTCTGCTTTTTCTTCATAGGCAGAAACCATTTTCAGGATCTGTGCTGCATATTTCGGATACTCCGTTACCAGCTTTTTGATCTGCTCCTGTGCTTTTTCCGCGTTGTCGGTATTGAATTCCATCTGCTTTCTGAGCTGCTGTCTGCGCAGGATCATAGCATGCCTTACCTCGACCATTTCTTTGGAATCTAAGATCGCACCGGTCTGGTGCAGCCAGATCATCGGATCATGCAGACGATATTTTTTCAGGATACGGATCAGATCCTCCTGTCCGAAGGACAGCTCCTGCATCGTCTGTTCCAGCTTTTTCCGTTCCACCTGCTCTGCCTGATAAGCCTCCAGCAGATTTTTCAGCTCCTCCCCGGAGGAAATACCGAATTTCAGATAATAATAATCCAGCAGATTTGTATTATTGACATACCGGATCTTCACACGGTTCTGCAAAAGGATCACTCTGTTCAGACTGCCTGAAGACAATCTGTCCTCCTGTGCTGCATCCATATATTTCATATACATTGCCACCAGTGCGATCGCACAGACTGCTGCCGTCAGAATATAGCCCATCTGTGTCTGCATTTCAAAGGCAAACTGCATGATCAAAAGGATCACGATACAGAAAAAGACCGCCGCTGTCGTGATAACCGCCATGCCCCGCAGGTTTTCCATTGCCGTCTTTGCTTCCTGCCTTCTGAACAGACATGCCTGCTTTTCATTTTCCAGTCTGCTCAGATCGTTTCGGATTGCTTCCTGATACTGTTCCGCTTCCTGCAGGCGCGTCAGGCTGTCATGTGCATCCTCAGACAGGCGCTCCATTTTTGCATAATCTGCATCGGACATATGTCTTTTCTTTTTCTCATACCGGCTCTTGTCCTCTTCCAACAGATGCACTGCCTTTGCACAGTCTTCCAGCTTCTCCCTGTCTTCACCGGAAATATAATCGATCAGTTCCATGTCCTTCAGATACAGATCGACCATGGCGTATTCGGCTTCACACTCGCTGATCTGCTTCTGCGCATCAGCGATCTGTGTCAGCAGACTTTCCACATAACCTGTCCGCTGCTGTTCATCCTCCAGATCCGTTTCATGTTCCGTAAGTCCATATACTGCTCCGTCTGCTTCATCCGGCAGTTCTTCTTTTTTCTTTTTTCTGCGTCTAAACAATCTGTTCCAAAACTTCATTGCTTACTCCCTTATACAGATTCCGGCTGTTCCATCATGACACGATATGTTTCCCGGAGACTGTCCATATCAGGCAGCCCTTCCATCTGCTTCAATGTATCTTCCGCTGTCTGCAACGCACTTTCATATTCCTGTTCTACAGTCAGCGCACTTTCATAATATGCTTCATGCTCCGTAATAAAGCGGACAAATTCTTCCTTTGTCATCTGCATTCTTCTGCAAAGCAAATAGAGATGAAGCGCTTCTTTTCTGCCAAGCCGGTAGCTTTCCATAAACTGCGCTTCCGCAAGCCCGTATTCAAAAAGCTGTGCCATACATTTTCCGATCTGTTCAAGCAATACCGCCTTGTTTTCCTGCTCCGTCTCTTCCCGCAAAAGTTCCCGGTACAGCGTGATCGCCTGCATATATGCCTTTTGTGAGTACAGACCGTCTGCCTGCTTCTGCTTTCTCTTAAGCGGTGTCAATGTCTCGTTTTTCGTCAGTGTTTCCATCAGCTCCGTCATTTTATCAGCAGAAACATAGGCCGCTTCTTCCAATATCATCCGGCAGAAGGTATGCAGACTCCCCTGAAAATGCAACAGCTGTCTTAAGCTTCCTGCCAGATCAAAAAGTTCCATCTGTTCCACTGCATCTGCCAGATCTTCCCGCATAAACCCCTGATCCAGCATGTCCGCATGTACCGTAATATAATAACACAACTCTTCCATAGAAAAAATATCTGTATGCATGGCGCCCTGATATGGCTTTTGCAGCCTCTGTCCTATGCAGACATAACATGCATTTTCCTTCTCATCAGCATCGGGCAGTTCTGCCAGACGGATTGCTTTTGTAAACGGTTCCCTGACAGGTGCAAAGAAACTGCCAAATCCATGATCCAGCACCGTAAGCTCCAAGGTTTCCTTATCCTGCATGGAAAAAGCAAGCTCCAGAAGGCAGCTTCGATATGGTCTTTTGAGTCCGTCCAGACCGATCACGATCTCTTTTTTCCCTCCACGGATCGGTACAACCTGCAGCCGGATCTCATCTGTATCTTCTATATAAAAAACGAGACTGCCTGCCGCCTCATACCAGTTTGTCCCCGCATCCAAAAGCGGGCAGTAGATCTCCTCCGTTTTGTCATACAGCCTGATCCCTACATTATACTGCAACATATCCTTGCCCAGATACAGGAAATCTTCCGATGCTTCTCCCTTCCAGATCCGTTCCGCTGCTGCAAAACAGGCACCCTTTCCAAACAGGTTGTCTCCCGCAAACACCTTACGGTTTCTGCAGATCACCTTGAGCGTTTCCTGATACCAGTCTCCGTGAAATCCATCGCCGATCAGATACAAACTTGTTACGATCCTGCCCGCCGTATAGTCCTGCATATATTCCGCCAGTTCCTGATCCAGTTTTGCAAGTTCTCTGTCATGCTCCATGATGGATGCATAATGTTTCTTTTTATAAAGATCCGTTTCTGTCGTCTCTATACTCACGACAACAGGTCTTGTTTTATGGTTCATTTCCACACGGTATGTCACGAGCTGCTCCGAAGTCAGATCCAGAACCTGTGTCTCATATCCCATAAGCCTTCTGGGCTGATGCACCAGATAAGAAAAGATACTTTCCTCATGGCTTTGGAAGGAAATATCCTCTACCGGCAGATTTTTTACGATTTCCTGCAATTTACCATAATGTCCCCCCGGATCGATCCGTCCGGTCAGTACAAGTGCCCGGACCGTTATCTCCTCGCCCAGCTGTTCCCTGACTTTTCTGACAAACGCTGTATATGTGTGCTCCAAAAAAAGGCTGCAAAGATCTGTCAGCTGATATTCACTGTCGGAAAGCCTGATTGTATCCGCATGAAGCATCCGGGAAAAAAGATGCTCTGCAAGCGCCCCTTCTCCAGCCAGCGCACGCTTTACCGCTTCCTTTCCCTCATACCACTGATTCACACCTTCCCGTCTGCAAAGTGCTGTCTCAACCTGTGTGACACCGGGGAAATCAGGCATGACCGGTTCTTTTCCCTCCTCCGCATAGGAAAACTGCACATAATATTCATTGATATCACAGCCTATTACAAGTTCCATTTTGTTCCTTCTCTTTCTATCTGAATAGCTGCCCTGCTACAAGATCCTGTCTGATGTACTCCCGTTCAAAATCATTTTTTGTCCGTTCATCTCCCATGGAAGCACTCAGGAACAGATCATTTAACAGCTCATATCTGCTCTCTCCCGTTTCCAGTGCTGCTTCATTATTTTCCAGGCAACCACTCTCCGTCAGCTGCCAGGTGCTGTCTTTTTCTTCTGTCACATAATACTGCAGCTTTTCCCCAAAAAACAGGACAAAACGTTTCACATAATAGCCCTCACACACTTCCGAAAGCATTTTGATCTCGTACCGGTCCCCGCCACCGTCTCCCAGATAGTGCAGGCTTACTTTAGTACCGGGTTCCGTCCGGTATTCCATGCACACCAGATCCGCATACAGATGAAGCTGCGGGATAAAACCGAAAAAGCTTCGGAAAAACGGTAAATACCCTCTTCTTTCCATGACCTGCTCTACCAGATCGCGGATCAGTTCTTCCTGTTTTTTTGTATATGTGGTCTCTTCCTTTGCCATATACTGCAAATAAGCAATCTTAGAAAGAAGACTGCACTGCTCTTCTGCCAGATACTGCTCCAGCACTGTGAATACTTCTGCCTGCGCCGGATGCTGTTTTACAAAATATTGGTATACTATATAATCCGTATATTGATGGGCAAGCCCGCTGTTTTTGCGATACTTTACATAGTAAGCATATGCTTCCTTTTGTCCGCCGCCGATTCCCTGTGTAAATATTGCTGCGAGCAGGATCCGTTCGGAAAGCTGCAGCACATCTGTGTCAAACCGGAGGGCGGCCTGCATGATCTCCTGCATCTGTCTGCTGCCGCCTTCATAATAACGACAGATATAAGCCAGCATCTCCTGTGTATATTTCCCTTTCCGGAAAGTATAAAGTGCCAACGCCAGCCAGCTTGCATCATAACTGTCATCTTTCTGTAAATGCCTTGTGATAAACTTTGCAAGCAGCTTTGGGGACACACCTTCAAATCCATAGGTAAGAAGTGCCTTTTCTACCTGCTCATCCATTTCACAATACAACATATATTGCAGGATCTGTGCCCGTTGCTGCAAACTTGAAGTTGCCAGATCGCAGCTTTGCAAAAGTGTCTCCAGTTTTTCCCGATCATCCCGCCTGTAATAAATTTCCATCAGCTTTTCCGCAAGCTGTTTTCGATATGTCGTTTCAATCTCATCCGATGCGACCAGACGGTTGCAGATCATAACAGTCTGATCCTCGTCATGCCTCTCACCGGCTTCCAGTGATTCTGCATATAACATCAATGGTGCGGCAGACACTTCCGTCTCCTGGCGCATAAAGATACGTTCCGCATTCATCAGCTTTTTATCTTCGTACAGACTGCTGTCCTGATAACGGTTTCCGTTTTCATCCTCTAAAAAAATCTCATAAGCATCCGTATAACAGGATACATAAGCGATCCCCTTTACAAGCGGTATCTGCTCTTCCCGCTTGAGCTTATCCTGTACACGGATCACACGACAGACATTCTCCGCTTTTGTGCTGATCCGATGGGTAAATGCCACCTGCAAAAGGGCCTTTTTCGCCGCCTGCAGCTTTTGCGGATCCTGAAATACATACCGGTAAATAGTTGCCAATGGCTCACTGATATTTCCCTTTTCCAGTTGTTCCCATGCAAAGCTTTCGATCTGCGGCTCATAATGCGGCATCAGATCCTGAAGCTGTTTCTGATTTTTTAGGATCAGGGCAAAAAGGGCTGCCTTCCGTTCCTCCGGCAGATCACACTGGAATGCAAAATATAAGAGAACATTTTTAGGCGGCAGCTGACCCGGCTCCGTTGCCATCATATAGTATTCGTATAAAGAAGTGATACGAAGATCCTTCTCCAGTGCACATGCATACCACTTGCCAAATCCTTTTGTTTTTCCGCTGCGGATCAGCAAGGTACACATTGCTTTCAGTGTATCTTCTCTCTCGTACAGCCGGTAGCTTTTGGCCAACAGACAGTAAAGCGGTCTGTCCATTTCTTTTCTGCGCATTGCCAGATACGCTGTCCTTTCTGCAAGTGACTCCGTATAAACACCGTATTTGATCGCAAACCAAAGAATATGTATTTCAAAAGATTCCAGTTTCATCAGGCAGGAAGGACTTTTCTCCACCAGTGAAAACGCAGTCTGCAAAAGCACCGGGCTGTCCGCTCCCCTATAAAAATGCGCTTCCAGTACAGAAAAGACGTCTCTGCTTTCCGCATCCGGCTGGATCCTGCTATACAGACAGGCAGGCAGGTAAGCCTCCGGCCTTTCCTCCTGCAGCATTAAAAGTTCCTGTCCGGCTTCTTCTGCAGTATCTTCCTCCTGACAAATCTGGCCGCGCAAATATAAATATGCCGCATAAGGCACTGCATCGATCTCCCCGCGCAGATAGCTTTGCGCCACATGGTTCAATACCCATTTTGCTTCGTTTTCTCTTTGCTGCAGCCATAAGATCAGCACCTGATACAGGCGGTTTTCGAGACTCCTGCCATAACCGCTGTTCAGCTTTTCTGCAAGTTTCTCCGCCTCTTTCAGGATATCCGTTCTGTTTTGCGGCTGCATCCGATATGCCAGATACAGACGCATGAGCCTTGCAAGCAGTTTCCTGCGTTGTCTGTCCGCGGTCTGCTTCTCATTCTCCTGCTGCTTCTGCTTTGGAATCATGATATGTACCGTCACACTGCCACTGTCACTTGTAAAGGTAATACTGCCGTAATTATCCCCTTCGATAAAATACTCCGGTAAAATCGTGAAAGAAAATGCACAGATATCTTTCTCAAAATCTTCTTCCGTTAAATGCTCCTTTTCCGGGCGGATAAATTTCCCCTTGGCTGTTACGGTAATATCCGTATAGCCCCAGCCTTTCCGGTGCAGCTCAATCTGCTCCTCTCCCTGTGCATTTCTGCCAAACAAAAGGTTGTCCTCGGCTACCTCATACACCATGGCACTTTTTTTATGGATTCCGATCAGGAATTCATCTACATTGTGAGCATTGCCCGGATATACGGATAATCCTCTGTACAAGTTGTAATACTGCCTGTCATGTCCCACAAAGAGACGCTGAAACTCTTCTGTATAAAAAAGGCGAACCGCCTGCGCGAAGTCAACTCTGGCAAGATTGGCAAAATGAAACAAATTCCGCATTTCCCCCAGCTCATCCGTCATCATCACAGGCTTTACCGTGATCTGATACGGTACCCTGTATTCACCGAAATTTGAAAGAATACTGAATTCGCCGCGGATCTCATCGCCTGCATTCAGTCCTGTCGTATCGATGCAATACGGTAGCTTTCCCTCTCTGCCTACAAAGCCCTGATCCAGGCACTGGACTCTGTAATGGCTTGAATAAAATACACAGGAAATTTCTTTCCCTTTCCGGGAACTGATCTGTATACGATCTTCCTGTTTTTCATTTTCTCCTACCGCGCCTGTCAATCTGTTTGGCGTAAACAGCAGAAGATCATCTTCCCATGCAAAGCCTGTCTTTTCCAGATTCAGATATTTTTCGATTCTGTTCACAGAAGCCCTTCCTTTCGATCGTGTTGTATTTCAGGCTCATTATACCATATAATAACCGCAAAAAACAGCGTCAAATGCACGCACTTATGCGGTGCATTTGACAGCTGCCGATCAGAGCGCATCCGCATCCGTATCTGTCAGACCGGTTCCGCGATCCGCGTCACGCCCACATAGATATTCGATATTTCATACCAGGTGGCATAATCCGTCACACCTGTCTTTGGCAGATCAAAAATGTTCTGGAAAGTACGGACCGCTTCCACCGTTTTGGGTCCATAGATACCATCTACATCGATCTTGGGAATCGCCGGATAGTTCTGAGCGATCCGGTTCAGCTGCCGCTGCAGCTGTCTTACCTTTTCCCCGGAAGAACCGATCGTCAGATCATACCCCGGCCAGGAATACGGGACACCGGCAATCGTTTCGGATGTATTGATATACATATCTTCCCCATAATAATAGCGGATGATCTCAATGGCAGAATAACCTTCGTCGCCCAGATACTTACTGCCCCATTGCTTCAGTCCGTTACAGGTTGTGCGTTTTCCGTCACAATAGGAAGTAAAAATCGGTTGTTTTACACCCGGTCTGGATAAGTAATTTGCAAAAACAGAGTCCACGATCCTGCCTACATTCTCATATATATTTCTTCCATAAACCCATTTCTGGTCAAATGCGGTTGAGCTTGTGATCGTAAAATCGTACCCTTTGTTTCTGTACCACTCTGTAAAAACCCTGTTTAAGGTAAACGACAGGATACAGAGCGTATTGGCGTAAATCGCCGCCTCCGGCCATGTCGCATAAATCTCGGAAGACACCACATTTTTAATGTAATCCTTATACTTCACATAATAGTTTGTTGCGCGACTGTCCGTCGGTGGTCCGTCATGTACCACAACGTATTCCGGGATCACAACTTTGGATAATACGATCTCTCCTGTTTCCGCCATCGGTTTGATCTCTTCCTCCGGGATCTTGGGCGGATATTCTCCATATAATGTATGATCCGGAATCACGATATCTTCTGTCTGCTGCATCTCTTCCGTCGGTTCCATTCTCACCTGCTGCAGTGCAGTTGCATCTGCCAGAAGTTCACTGCCCTCTATCGTTACCGGCTGATAACCGGGTGCTGTGATCTGCAGATTCAGTTCTGCATAAGGGCGGTTTGTCTGCTCTGCATCCAGACTCCATTCCAGCGGCGGTGCAGGCAGAGAAACAGCTTCTGTCCGTCCGCTGTTGTCCGTTGTAATTTCCTCTACCACACTGTCCTCACCTGTATAAGAGATACTGATCCTTGCATTTTCAACCGGCAAAAGTCCGATCGTGCTTGTTACCTGCAGTGACAGATTACCTCTGTCTATCATATCCTGCATAGGTCCTTCCTTCTTTTCGGGCATAAAAAAACCTCTGCATTTTTTCTTATTTTATGCAAAGGCTTTCTTATCTGCTACATTATTCCAAATTCAACTGATTCTTCATGATATGTGCACTGATAAAGTAGAATGCTATCGTTGCGGCTGCTTCCACCAAAAGAACCACAAGCAGGAGTGTCTGTATCGTCTGTATCATCTTTTCATAGGAATAAGTGTCTATGGAAATAAAATTCACAAAAACCATTGAATAGGAAGATACCATCTGCAGAAGCATATAAAGTCCGATATAAATACCAATCGCCCCAAGCAGCCTCTGCTTCTTGAAAAGTTGTCCTATACTAATTGCCGCGTATCCCATAAAAACGTTCATAAACATAGATACAATTGCGATCAGTACAAAAAGGATGATAATCACTGCAACACTCGGAGTCCGCGGGATTTCTGACAATCCCTCAAACATATCACTCCAAAAGTTCTTCTTATCTGCGGGATCAAGCATGCTGAAGAAGAAGCTGAAGATGGAAATTGCCATGACCAGTCCGCCGATCAGCTGCCAGATCAGTGCAACAAATGTTTTTGACCAGATCAGTTCATGCTGTGTAACCGGAAGCGTATGCATCAGATAACCCTGATCCGTATAAAGATTCTTATAAAATCTGTTATAAAAGAAAAATACCGTTACCAGACTGAGGGCTGCTATCGATGCTATGTAAGCCATGACATACAAGGTCATTGTCAGTCGTATTATTGCATTCTCAGATGCAAAACTCCATGTATCACTCTGCATAACAACTGTTCCGATCAATGTCAGTCCGATTACGATCAGATTCATAAGCCCGACCAGACGCCAGCAGTCTTTCCATTCATGTACAAATAATTTCTTTAACATGCAAACACCTCCCTGAAATATGCATCAACCGTTTTACCCTGTTTTTCTCTGATCTCGTCCACAGAAGCCTGCAGAACAAGCTGACCGTTTTTGATAAAGATCACATCATCCAGAATACTCTCAATATCGGAGATCAGATGTGTACTGATGATCAGGGATGCTTCCGGATTATAATTATTCAAAATAGTCTTCATAATGTAATCTCTTGCTGCAGGGTCTACGCCTGCGATCGGTTCATCCAGAATATACAGATCCGCATCCCTGCTCATCACAAGAATCAGCTGGATCTTTTCCTTGGTACCTTTTGACAGCGTTTTTAACCTGTCGCCCGGCTGGATATTTAAAGATTGCAGCATCTCATACGCTCTGTCTGTTTTGAAATCCTCATAGAAATCAGCAAAAAAATCCACCAGATCTTCCACTGTTCTCTGCGCCTCCAGATATGTCCGTTCCGGCAGATAAGAAACATGCTTTTTTGTCTCTACGCCCGGCTCTGATCCTCCGATCAGCACCACACCGTCTGTCGGCTTCAAAAGCCCATTCATCATTTTGATCAGCGTTGTTTTACCACTTCCGTTGGGTCCAAGCAGCCCTACGATATGACCTCTTTCAATCGTCAGATTCAGGTCTGATACTGCCGGAGCCTTTCCTTTTACATAGCATTTTGTCAGATTCATGCATTGTACTAAAGCACTCATTACTCTTCCTCCCTCTTTTGCTCTACACTATTTTTGATCAGCAGAAATGACTGTTCCGGACCAAAGCCCAGCTCCCTCATATCCTGCAAAAATGCATCTATCTTTTCCTGTGCGATCGTTTCTCTTACCATACTGATCCTCTCCTCATCTTCCGTCACCATCCGGCCGCTTGTCCGCATTGTAATCAGAAGTCCACTGTTTTCCAGCTCCGCAAATGCTTTTTGCATTGTGTTAGGATTTACACCGGCTTCCAAAGCAAGATCTCTCACACTCGGCAGCTTACTGCCCGGCTGATAAAAGCCTGATATGATCCTGAGTTTGATCTTCTCCACAATTTGTGCATAGATTGGCCTGTCATTATCCAGTTTCCATGCCATATTGCATTCTCCTTTCTTTGTCTTATTGTACTATTGATATAATACAATCATACAATAATTTTCCGAATTGTCAAGAGGATATCAGATATTTTTTTACATAACACAAAAGAACCTTTGACGCAGGTGCCAAAGGTTCCTCATTTTTCTTTGTATTTTATTTTCCAAAACAGACCGGTTTATTCGATTACCTTTAACCATCCTTCCGGTGCTTCGATTCTGCCCATCTGGATACCTGTCAGTGTGTCGTATAATTTTTGTGTAACAGGACCCATCTTTTCCATACCGCTTGGGAAGCAGATTTCTTTACCATGATCAACAATCTTACCAACCGGTGAGATAACTGCTGCTGTACCGCAAAGACCACATTCTGCGAAATCCTTTACTTCATCCAGATAGATTTCTCTTTCTTCTGCCTCTAATCCAAGATACTCTTTTGCAACATACATCAGAGAACGACGTGTGATAGATGGCAGGATGCTGCTTGACTTCGGTGTAACAACCTTGTTGTCTTTTGTCACGAAAATAAAGTTAGCACCGCCTGTCTCTTCTACTTTTGTTCTGGTAGCTGCATCAAGATACATATTTTCATCATAGCCTTCCTGATGTGCCGTTACGATCGCATGTAAGCTCATTGCATAGTTAAGACCTGCTTTGATATGACCTGTACCATGTGGTGCTGCACGGTCGAAATCACTTATCTTAATTGTCAGAGGCTTTACACCGCCCTTAAAATAAGGTCCAACAGGAGTTGTTAATATTCTGAACTGATATTCATCAGCAGGTTTTACACCGATAACCGGGTTGCTGCCGAACATATATGGACGGACATAAAGCGTTGCACCTGATCCGTAAGGCGGTACATATGCTTCATTAGCCTTTACTGTCTTTACAATTGCTTCTACGAATTTATCTTCCGGATATACAGGCATTTCCAATCTTCTTGCGGAATCTGCCATACGGGCTGCGTTTAAGTCAGGACGGAATGTAACGATTCTTCCATCTTCTGTCGTATAAGCCTTCATACCTTCAAATACTGTCTGTGCATACTGCAGAACACCTGCACACTCATTCAGCACGATATTGGGATCCTCTGTTAATGTACCTTCATCCCATGCACCGTCTTTAAAGTTTGCCACAAATCTCTTGTCTGTCTGTACATAACCGAATCCGAGATTTGACCAATCGATATTTTTCTTTTCCATAAGTACGCTTCCTTTCCTCTGCAGTCACCACACGGCACTGCCATGGCGATATCTCCGCCCTTTACCAATACAGTTTACCACTGCTTTTTTTATACTGTCAACCATTTCAGATAGAACACTATTTTATATAGAACATAGCCCCGTGTTATGATATAATGTAATGAACGCAAAAGAAAAACAAGCGCCAGCAGAGCTGGCATTTGTTTTTCTTGCGTTATTAGCGAACGAATATCCTGCGTAGCAGGATGCAAAGCGCGCAGCGCGGATTCGTGAGCTTTGTGCTTATTAACGAGCAAGCCGTCTGCGCAGCAGACAATAGAGTGCGTAGCACGGGGTTCACGAGTCCTGTCACATATCCTGCGTAGCAGGATGCAAAGCGCGCAGCGCGGATTCGTGAGCTTTGTGCT
>ERZ772831.2776-NODE-2776-length-13754-cov-79.573181_pt1 | contig 13754 bp, 8 predicted proteins | sample MGYA00580858_ERZ772831 | MGnify/ENA primary metagenome ERZ772831 (study PRJEB29015, sample SAMEA2737694) | human gut metagenome | biome: human gut; feature: human-associated habitat; material: faeces | place: China | collected 2012 ... | reverse complement strand
CTTAGGGATAATGTAAGTACTACCAGAATGGTCCAAAAAAATATCCGCACCCCCTCTTTTGTGCTGCAATTTTATTTCCCCGCTTCCGGGAAAAGTTTATCCAGTTCCGCTTCCAGCATCCCCTTCTCCGCTAAGGCCAGGGAGTCGCAGAGGCGGATGTGGTGTTCTTTGATGTGGATGGTGCCGCTGAAGCCCAGAATGTAGGAAAGGCAGATACGGTAGATGATTTTCGTGGGCGCCAGGCCGTAGACCTGCTTGGCGAAGATGTGGTTCAGCCGCTTTTCCTTATCCGGATAGAGTTCCTTCATCCGGGGGCTGTTGTAGAGGCGCTTTACGATTTCCGTGATGTACATGCCGGATTTCATGTAGAGGTCGGCGAAGGTTTTCGTATCATCGTCGAAGCATCCGGGATTTTCCTTTTCCAGGTCGTCCACCATTTTCTTCACCACCCGGCGGGGCGTGAAAATCTGGTTTGTTTTCTGGGGCGGGATGTAGTTGAAAATATCTTCACTCTGGTTTTCGTCGAAGTAGTTGGCCAGTTCTTTCCTTTTGTCCATGAACTGTTTGATGGAGTCATCAAACACCACTTCATCGAAGAGGTGCCCGTCGAAATGTTTCTTTTCATGGGTCTTCGGGTCGTCGTAGTCGCCGCCGTCACGGAGGAAGCGGAATTCGTCTTCCGTAATGCCCGTCACTTCCTTGAACACATCATCTTCCGTGTAGTCGTCCAGGTTGGCCAGAGTGAGTTTGTCGTCTCCGTAGGCCATGAGGAAACTGGGGATGGTGCGGGAGAAACCGCGGAGGTGGTCACGGACCGTGTCTTCGATGGAGTCCCTGGCTTCCTCCGCTTTTGTTTCTTCCATCTTCCGCACCAGGTCCGTGGGCTGGTTCTGCACGATGTCCCGGATATCCTCATGAATGCCCCGATTGAAGGTGTCTTCATTCTCCTTCATGCGGGCCTCGAAGTCTTTGAGCGCCTGTTCCTGCTTCTCCGACGTTTCAGCTTCCCGGATTTTCTTATCCCTTTCCGCTTCCGCTATCCGTTTGTTCTGCAGGAAATCGTCTTTCCGTTTCTGCAGGGTCACTTCTATCTTATTTTTCACGTCTTTGGTGATTTGTTTCGTCTTGGATTTGGGGATATTGTACTGCCCTGCCAGCGGCGTGATGAGGGAGGCGGTCACGGTTTCCACGGTGGTATGCACCAGATGGTCCACCTTATCCGCCACCTCCGCTTCGTCTCTCGGCGTTTCCTTGAAACTGTCCCCCACGTCCTGGAGGCCTTCGCTCATGGTGTCGTAAATCTTCGGCCCGAAAATGTCATGGGCTGTGCCGATGACTTTCTCATCGGGAATATCCACCTGCCCCTCCTCATCCACCGGAATGGAATCGTCGGTGAGGTCCTCCAGATGGTCTTCCCTATGGGTTTCCTCCTTGGCAGGCGTGAGCTTTTCCAGTATGTCCTTCACTTTCTGGGGTGCCGCAAAGATGTGGCTGATATTGGCGAAGAGGAAATTGGACATAAAGCCCCGGCGCACCACTTCCTCCGATTTCAGCTTCCTTGGGATGGAGAGCACCTGGGCCGCATTGAGTTCCACCATGGAGCCTTCGCTGTCTTCGCCGATGACGGGGAAGAAATTCAGCAGGCGGCGGATATTCTTTGCCCTGTCCTCCTTGGTGCCATGACCGTCCACGGTATCCTTGGAGAGGTCATTGGCAAATTCATCATAAATGGTAAGGGTCCTGGCGGGGTCGAAATCGAAGACATAGGCCCTTTCCTTACGGAACCGCTCTCCCTTTTCATCGATGAAATCGTGGGGATTCTGGGCGCGGAAGGCCGCCTGCATGTAGGCGGAGGGGCTCTTCATGTTGCAGAGCATGAGCACGCCGCACCACTGGGGAATGGTGACGCCCACCGTGAGCTGGCCCACGGAGAGGGTAATGGTTTTCGGATATTCCTGAATGGCCCTTTTCACCTTATCATAGGCCTTCACCGTTTCCTCATCCTCCGACAGCTTCCCGTCCCCTGCCGCTAGCACCACATGGTAGTCCTTGAAGACCGGGTCGTCCTTCAGAAGCGATGCCAGCGCTTTGGCGGAGCTCACATAGTTCAGGAGCCACAGCGTATGGGGCAGCTTCTTCCGAAGTTCCTCCGTGGAGAAGGGATATTTGTCATTGGTGGAAAGGGCATGAAGGAATTTCTTCACTTCCTCTTCGTGGATGAATTTCCCGGACCCATTGGTGAGGAAAAATTCATTCAGGTCGAAGGCATAGTCCGTGAAATCCGCCTCATCCTTCGGAATGGACGCCCCCTGTTTGATTTCCCCGGTAATCATGGGAGACATCTGGTAGGTAAACATGGCCAGCTCCGGCAGCCGTTCGTAGGGATTGAAATCATCGCCCTTCCAGTTTTTCTTTGCCTCCTGCTCGTCCGCATAGGACCAGTTGTAAATCTGGCTGTCCGAGAACTCACCCTTCGCCAGCTGCCTGAAAGGCGTGCCGGACAGGTAGAGGATATGGTCGCAGTGCACATTGTCGAAGGCCCGCTCCGTCTTGTATGTCTCCACCCCTTCCTGGGATTCATCCACAATGAGAAGGTCGAAATGAAGATCCGCTATCCACCTCAGCTTGTCGATGCCGCCGCCGAAATAGACGGAGCCCTTCAGGCCCTGCAGGGATTCAAAGGCCACCATGCCCTGATGGTGCTTCTCATCGGCCATAGCGGCATCCAGGAATTCATTCCTTGTCATGACCCCCTTCTTCCCCTTCAGGGCGTCAGTCTCAGACACGAAATCAAGAGGCGTCTGCCAGGCGATGAACTTCTGGAAATCCTCAGCCCAGGAATTGGCAATACTGGGCCGGTTCGTCACCACCAAGGTATTTTTAAATCCCATGGTGCGGATGAGGTCATAGGACGTCAAGGTCTTTCCGAAACGGGGCTTCGCATTCCACAGGAACTCCCGGCCGCCCCTTTCAAAATAGGCCTTCGTCTTTTCCACCGCCTCCCGCTGCTCCCGGCGCAGCACATAGGACAGACCCTTCTCCGTTTCCGTCTTGAAATCCCGGCGGGCGAATTCATTGAAATAGGAAAAGGACCGATTCCCGTCGATGTGGAACCACTCCGTCTTCGGCTGGCGCTCCACGTTCTTATACCGTTCCAGATAATCATGGAAATCGTGGTCCGTGAAACTTTCCCCGCTGCCATCCTTGAAAATGGCATTGTCCGTCCAAAGGAGCTTCACCTGGATATCCGCCGTGTGGGTCTGTTGGCGGATTCTATCCTTCACACTCTGCCTTTCGGTATACCCGATTTTCGTCCATCCCTCATGATAGGAAATGCCCGGCGTAGTGTAGGCATAAATCATGGGAATAATGCGGCCATAGGGCTGAATCATATCCACCGTCTTCATTTATTTCATCTCCTTTACATGGGATTCAATAAAGGAGATTTCCTTCTCATCCAAACCATACTTCCTATAAAGCTGCCGGTCAATCTCTGGAATGGACTTTGACCAGTCGATATCGGAATTGGATGTGAAATCTTGAAGAGGAACAAAAATGAAGCTATTTTTAGTAATCATAATGGAGGAGCTGGCCTGCAAAATTAGAAATCTTGCAAATTTGGACTCTAAATATTTTCTAAGATTCTTTGCCTCCTCTTTATCATCAAAGCTGTCTACTACTAAATATGTCTCAGTACATACCGTTTTAGGAGACAAAACATCAAGGATGGATAATACTCTACACTTTCCATCCTTATCTGCCTTGCCAGCATGCTCATAGAACACACGGGATACAATGACTTTCCATTTATCAATCATATCCTGCCCTAATGTAATGTCTTTTCGCTCAATAGCACCTATGCCATGATTCCATTTTAATAATAAATCCCCTTTATCTGTTGGGCGGGCATATGTACGAAGACCAAATGGACGCTGTGTGCTTACTTTAGTGCTCAGCGTATCCTCTTTCAGAGATAAAATATTCCTTATAATACTTACTGCATTGTTATCACCAATGACTACAGGAAATTCGCTTAAGCTTCTTTTAAGTACCCCCCCATCGAATTCTCACCTTCATTTATTACATTGCATGGACCACTATATTGGCTGTCCCTCAAAAAGTAACAAATACCGCCGGAGATATCCATCCCTGGGAAACACTCACCAGCATTTTGATAATCATGCAATGACTTTATATGACCATCATTCATCATAAATTTTCTAAATTTGTCTAAGCCTCTTCCACCAGAATACCATCTTGATGGGATAATTAGAGAAAGATAATGGGGATTTACCTGTTGGATGATGCCTTCAATAAAAATATTGTACAATGGTAATGCGCTTGCCTTATTTCCCCCATCAGATTTTTGATAGGGCGGATTTCCGATGATGTAATCAAATTTCATGCCCCTGTCCCTCTTTCCTATTTCATTAAATACCACACTTTTCTTCTCATTTCTCCAGTCATAAATCCGGCAGGCCGGATGAAGGTTCTCTTCCTTAAAGTCCGGGTCCCCCAGTTCAAAGAGACTTGGCCCCAGCGGGTCCATGCGGGAATAGGGGATTTCTCCGGTGAGCCCGTCCATCTGCCACAGGTTCCAGGTAATGATGTTTCCGATTTTCTCCCATTCCGAAAGCTCCGGCTCCTTCTGCCACCGGTTTTTATAAAAATCCCGGTAGGTCATCATGAAATTCACCCGGGAGATGAGAAGATTGTCCCCCTGGAATTCATAGCCGTACACCGCCTGGAAGGCCCGTTTCGCCCAGTTCTTCCATTCCTCTTCCGTTTCCGCATACCTTGAAACTGCCTGCAGCTTCCTGTCCAGTATGCCCTTCCGCTCCGGCACGGGAATCATATTTCCTGTGGACACATCGTAGCGCTGCACCAGGAAAGGCCCTTCGCCGCAGGTGATTTCCAGCCTTCTGCTGTCCACGTATTTTTTCCATTTCTTTTTGGCAAAAAGGTCATCCATGGAGGAAAGAAAATCGATTTCCTCCACCCCAAACCATTCCTCATCCAGATGGTCAATCATGGCGTCGCAAATCCATCGGGGCGTAAAGACTTCCCCATGCTGCTTCGTCCGCTCCGACTGCTGCTCAAAGGCCTTCCGCGCCCGGGTCTTGATGAGCCCTGTATTTTCATAAAGAAGAAGGGCCCTGTCTATTTCCCGCTCCCGTTCAAAAGCGGGCCCCCTCTCCCTGTAGGCATCGGTGCCCCAGAGGATATGGCCCTTCGTGGTCTTGTCCACCAGAAGCTTCTTCAAAAGCCCCGCCTGATTCAGTTCAATCATGTCGTCGGATATATTGATAATCAATGGCGTCACCTGCAGTAAAAAAAATGGATTCTATCCCTCTATCTGATACTCATTCGTTCTATCTTTATTGTACTAAGGGGAGAATGGATAGTCAAAGAAAGGCCGCCGCATAAACGGCAAAGGGCCATGAAAGCACAAAAACTTCCTGAAATCCCCGGACTTTCAGGCTCCGCGCAAGGACGCCTCTTTTCCAGGATTTCAGGAAGTTTTGTTTTATGAGTTTTATGATTTCAGCCGGCTGAGGAGAAGCGGACATTCCGCGCCCGGCCATCCCGCCTTCCATGGATGCGCGCCGGCGGGACATAGTGACCGGGGATGGCTCCCCTCGCTTCTCTGTCCATATAGTCCGGAGGGGAAGTGGGGTTATCTCAGGGGAGAGGAGCATTTGGTGTTATTGGCTTAGCGGTGAAAAAGGTTCAGAGGGTTCAAAGGGTTCAGAAGGTTCAGATGGTTGTGGTATCGCCGCTTTGCGGCGATGAGATTTATGCTGTGGAGGTCCTGCATAGGACCTCCAAGTCAGCCGAAGTTGGCCCTTAGCCTGCCCATAAAGGGGCCTTTCTTTTGTCGGCTGACCGTTTTCGGCGGCAGCGCTGCCGGAGGCAGCGAAAACCATAGTGCCCTCAGCGAAGCTGGGGAAAAGGTGGTGGCGCCAGCCACCAAAGGGGGTGCTGCCGAAGGCAACATTTTATACTGGCGCCCGCAGGGCGCCCACCTCGCCAGCGCAGCGATTCTATATAGTGAATGTTGAATAACTATTTATGGTCGGATGCATTAGATAATTACTGAGATTTTACACGTAATATGGTATAATATATGCATAGATAACTTTAGCATCCCCAGATTTTCTTTGCACATAGGAGCTCTATTCATGTATAAACTCACTCCCCAGTACCAGCAAATTTCTATTTTTAACTTCAATCAGCCGGGTGGGCTCCAGCTTTCCTCCGACAATAGATGGGTTCAGCTGGCGGATTCCCTTGAGTGGAACAAGTATGAAGAACGCTATGCTGAACAGTTCCCTTCTAAAACAGGACGTCCGGGAATTCCTTTTCGTATTGCCTTTGGCGCATATATTATCCAGAAGGCAACCGGAGCTTCCGACAGGAAATTATGTGAGCTCATTGCAGAAAATTCATATTATCAGTATTTCCTTGGGCTCCCATCTTTTCAGCCTGAATGCCCGTTCACCTACTCTGCTATGGTGTATTTTAGAAAGAGATTCACGCCTGAGTTCCTTATGGAAGTCAATGAAATGATTCTGGCAGCGTCTGATGTAACGCCGGAACACAGGGAGGATAAGTTGGAGGTGCCTGATGGCACTGCTCTCCCCGACAATATGGGGACCTTGATTCTGGATGCGACCTGTTCTCCTTCGAATATCCGGTATCCTCAGGATTTCTCGCTTCTCAATGAAGCCAGGGAGCATCTGGAGGGGATAATTGACTATTTCAATGATACCTACCATCCCTGGGCTAAGCCAAGGACTTACCGGGAAATCGCAAGAAAGGACTATCTGAAGCTGGCAAAGTCCAAGAGAAGGTCTGCAAAAGCTGTCAGAATGCAGATTCGGCGGGAGTTATTCAATCTTGCCCGTGATATGCGCTATATCGAACAGTACCTTGCGGCAGGCTATGAGCTTCCGGAGAAGTATCGGCAGTTGTACCAGACCATTCAGAAGCTGTATGAGCAGCAGAAGTACATGTATGACCACAAGACACATCGAATCGAGCATAGGATTGTCAGCTTGCGTCAGCCCCATCTGAGGCCCATTGTACGCGGCAAGGTCAAGGCACCGGTAGAATTTGGCGCCAAGTACGATGTGAGCATTGATGAAAAGGGACACGCCCGGATGGAAAAGCTGTCATTCGACCCTTACAATGAAGGCGGCGTTCTGACTGATGCAGTGGAACGGTATAAAACCCGTACCGGCCATTATCCTACGAAGGTGCTGGTCGATCAGATTTATCGCACTCGCACAAACCGAGAGTTCTGCAAGCAGCGTGGAATTCGCATGTCCGGGCCTCGCTTAGGGCGTCCGCCAAAAGAGAAACCGAAGCCAACAAAGGAAGAATACCAGGACAATGTCGATATAATCGAGGTTGAGCGCTTCTTCAGCTTAGATAAGCACTGCTATGGTGCCGGTCTTATCATGACTAAACTGCCGGAGACGACGTTGTCTTCTATCGCCATGTCTGTTCTTGTGGGGAATCTGTTCAGAATCCCCACGGGGTCTCTTTTTTTGCTCTATTTTGTGGATTCAGGGGCAGAATCAGAGTCTCAGCACTATATGGAGTTAGCAGACTGAGGTTCCAAGGCATTCTCAAGGTCAAAAATGCCTTCTGAGGGGTGAATTTTCACATTTTGAGGGTGTTTTAGGTTATTTTTGCAAAGGGTGGTTTTTTAACAGCCACTAAGTATAGCACGGGTTGTTGTGCCCCCGCTTGCGGGGGAAAGGTGGTGGCGCCAGCCACCAAAGGAGGGCGCCGCCGTAAGGCGGCATTTATATTGGCGCCGCAAGGCGCCGTACCTCCCCAATCGGTCAGCCGGCTAAAAGGAAGGCCTCTTATTGGGCAGGCTAGAGGCCAACTTCGGCTGACTTGCGTATCCCATGCGGGATACGCACAGAGCGATACTACATAACTCCCGAGGGCGGAGCCCGGAGAACCGGTCCGGAAGGCGGAGCCGATCCCGGACAGAACCCTTGGCTCCCAGGGCCGAAGGCCCGGCGGCGCCATCAACCCTCGCGGCGAAGCCGCGTCAACCTTCGGGAATACAGCCAAGCGCCGATTCCCCCTCAAAAGCCCATGGCATCAAGTATCGCACACAGCAAAAAGCACCGGTCTTCCGACTGGTGCTTTTTTATTATTCCTGTCCATGCAGGGCTTCATGGCCGCCATGGCCATGTACTCCGTGATGTTCGTCCTCCTCTCCCTCTGCAAATTTAAAGAACTGCACATAGGCCTCAATGTATTCCCGGCCCGCCTCAAGGTCATTCACGTCGAAATCCCTGAGGGCCATGACCCGCTGGAAACGGCGCTCCAGCTCCGGCTGCTTATCCTTATCCACCAGATGTTCCAGGGGCTTCAGATTTCCTTCTTCAATGCTCCTGTCCGCCGCCTTCACCCTCTCATCAATCGGCGTTCCATGGGGCTTCACCCCTTCAAAAGGCGCCCCCTCTCCGGCCCGGTGGTCCCGGAGGAGGATTTCAAAGAAATACTGCTCTGCCAGATTTCTGGTATCTGCATTGATATCCATCACCTTCATGCTCAGATTAAATGCCCGGGTCACTTCCCCCTCATACCGGGGCTGCACCCACTTCAGCGCATAATTCACATTATCCGTTTTCATGGCCTTCAGGGCATCCTTCACCGTCGGCCCGTCCATGGTATCGCAGTGGGCCTCCGCCGCCTTCACCCTCTCATCAATCGGCGTTCCATGGGGCTTCACCCCTTCAAAAGGCGCCCCCTCTCCGGCCCGGTGGTCCCGGAGGAGGATTTCAAAGAAATACTGCTCTGCCAGATTTCTGGTATCTGCATTGATATCCATCACCTTCATGCTCAGATTAAATGCCCGGGTCACTTCCCCCTCATACCGGGGCTGCACCCACTTCAGCGCATAATTCACATTATCCGTTTTCATGGCCTTCAGGGCATCCTTCACCGTCGGCCCGTCCATGGTATCGCAGTGGGCCTCCGCCGCCACCGGCGCCAGCAGCAGCATTCCCACCGCCAGCCCAAGGGCCGCTTTCCTCGCCAGACCTTTTATCGCTGTCATTTCCATAATTGTGTTAATCATAATTATCGTCCTTTCCTGTTTATACGAGCATTGATTGATGAAATTTGAAATTTATTTGTAGATTCTCACCATGGAGAACTTGAACTTCGTCACCGCCTGCAGATGGTGAAGGGTGCCTTCCTTCAGATAGAGGAAATCTCCCTTCTTCACGTTGAGGTCTTTTCCTCCCACATGAAGCACCGCTTCCCCTTCCAGGGCCTGGAAAATAAGGTCCGACGGCGCTTTATGGTCCGGAATCAGCACCCCCGCATCCACCGCCATAAGGAAAAGCTCTGCCTTGTCGTTGCGGAGGGCCGCCTGCGGATGGAAAGTGCCTTCTCTGTAATCCACCTTGTCTGCCAGATTGAAAATTTCGTTTTCCTGAATTGTGTCCATCATTGGAATCATCCTTTCCTGTTTCACTGGAGCTCTGTAAGCTCGGATTTCTTTATCTGTAAATAGTATAAAGAAACGGGGCATCTAAAACATTGATACATATCAAGAAATGTAAATATTTCTTTTTTTCATGTATAATAGAAGAAAAGAAATAAGAAAGGATATCCCATGAAAGAACATCACTGCACATCCATCGTCCCCCTTTTCAACCACCTTTCCGAAGAGGAACAGGACAAAATCGAAAGCCTCGTCATCCACTGCCACTTCAACAAAGGCGAAACCGTCTGGCAGCCGGGAGACGAACCCCTCCTCATCATCGTGGCATCGGGCTCCATGAAAGTCTACATGATTGCAGGAAACGGGAGGGAACAGCTCCTCCGCCTCCTCACCCCCGGCAGCTACGAAGGCGCCAACGCCCTCCTAGGCGCCAGAGCCCAGGACCTCTTCATCGACACTTTGGAAGCCACCGACGCCTGCCTCCTCCGGAAAAGCGACTTCACCGCCCTCCTTGAAAAAACCCCAAAGCTGGCCCTAAAACTTCTGGAAATCAACGCCCAGCGCATGGCGGACACAGAAAACCAGACCCGCTTCCTCATGATGGAAAGAGTAGAAACCAGACTTTCCGCCTACCTTCTGAGCCTCTACCTCCTAAGCGGCGGCGCGGCGGACCTGGAAATCCCCATGAAAATGAAAGACCTCTCCGCCTACCTGGGCACCACCCCCGAAACCCTCTCCCGTAAACTCCACCTGCTGGAAGAAACGAACCTCATCAGCCGGAAAGGGAAGAAAATCCATATTGCAGATAGGGACGGGCTGAAGCAGATGGCGGAGGGGTAACGTTTAGAGGGTTCAGAGAGAGCAGAAGGTTCTTAAGATTGATGGGCCCTTTGGGCCCAAAGGTTCTTAGGTTTGACGGGCCTTTGGCCCGAAGGTTGTGGTGGCGCCATTGGAGCCGCACTGCGGCTCAGGTTCAGAGGGTTGTGGATAGCCGCTTCGCGGCTATGTTTATAAAGACAGCGTTACGGGATTCCCTTCCCACCCTACGCGTCATTCTGAACGAAGTGAAGAATCTCGGTGCAGGCAGCCTATGAGGCAAATGCCGGTAAATACCAGTCGGCGGCGGTGGTGGGCGGCCTATAAATGATGTAGGCCGCCTCTTATGATTAAACCAAACAACCGCGCCTTTGGCGCGAAGGGAAAACAAGCAAACCGGGCTTCGCCCGTGGAAATGCACCCCTTCTGCCTACGGCACCTCCCCCGGAGGGGAAGGTCAGCTCTCCGCTTCCTTGTAGAGTCATGTGGCACAATGCTGAGTACCCATAGTCCCACCAGCGAAGCTGGGGGGAAGGTGGTGGCGTCAGCCACAAAAGGGGGCCGCCGCCGACAGGCGGCATACAAAATGGCGCCGCAAGGCACCGTACCTCCCCAATCGGTCAGCCGACTAAAAGGAAGGCCTCTTATTGGGCAGGCTAGAGGCCAACTTCGGCTGACTTGCGTATCCCATGCGGGATACGCACAGAGCGATACTACATAACTCCCGAGGGCGGAGCCCGGAGAACCGGTCCGGAAGGCGGAGCCGATCCCGGACAGAACCCTTGGCTCCCAGGGCCGAAGGCCCGGCGGCGCCATCAACCCTCGCGGCGAAGCCGCGTCAACCTTCGGGAATACAGCCAAGCGCCGCCATCTCTCCCCAAGGCCCCTCACCTCAAATATCGCACACAGCAAAGAAGCACTAATCTTTCGACTAGTGCTTCTTTCTTAATCAGCAGCTTGTTCCTCCCGGCGATTCCAGCCAAAACAGCACAGGTGCCATAAATGCTAAGCATGGAAAAAGCACCAGTCATCAGACTAGTGCTTTTTCCACTTAATCAGCAGCTTGTTCCTCCCAGCCATTCCAGCCGAGATGACACAGCAGGTATCTGCACAAATAAAAATAGCACTTACAATTAAGTAAGTGCTATTTTCAAGTTAATCAGCAGCTTCCTATCCTCCCAGGCCGCTTCCAGCCAAGTACTTTCGGCGTTTGTGAGCTTAACTACCGTGTTCGGCATGGGTACGGGTGTATCCTCACAGCTATCGCCACTGAATCTGAGAGTCTGTTCTCTCAAAACTATACAGAAGAAGTTCCGAAGGCTCTTTCAAGCCGGTCGTGCTTTTGTGAAATTAAGTTAAGACCTCGACCTATTAGTACTGCGTCGCTCCAAGCCTCGCGGCTCTTCCACTCACAGCCTATCAACCTCATCGTCTTTAAGGGGTCTTACTCATTGCTGATGAGAAGTCTCATCTTGGGACGGGCTTCACGCTTAGATGCTTTCAGCGTTTATCCTTTCCGGATGCGGCTTTCCAGCCGTGCCACTGGCGTGACAACTGGTACACCGTTGATCCGTCCACTCCGGTCCTCTCGTACTAGGAGCAGCCTCCCTCAAACTTCTTGCGCCCGCGATGGATATGAACCAAACTGTCTCACGACGTTTTGAACCCAGCTCGCGTACCACTTTAATGGGCGAACAGCCCAACCCTTGGAACCTACTCCAGCTCCAGGATGTGATGAGCCGACATCGAGGTGCCAAACCTCCCCGTCGATATGAACTCTTGGGAGAGATTAGCCTGTTATCCCCAGGGTAGCTTTTATCCGTTGAGCGATGGCCTTTCCACGCAGTACCACCGGATCACTAAGCCCGACTTTCGTCTCTGCTCGACTTGTCTGTCTCGCAGTCAAGCTCCCTTCTGCCTTTGCACTCTTCGGCCGGTTTCTGTCCGGCCTGAGGGAACCTTTGGGCGCCTCCGTTACTCTTTCGGAGGCGACCGCCCCAGTCAAACCGCCTACCTGAGATGGTCCGCAAGGTTGTTAATCTTCGCGTTAGAATCCCAGCAACAGAAGGGTGGTATCCCAACGTCGGCTCCATAGCAACCAAAGTCACTATCTCAAAGCCTCCCACCTATCCTGTGCGTCTGCCACCGGGATTCAATCTCAAGCTGCAGTAAAGCTCCATGGGGTCTTTCTGTCCAGTCGCGGGTAACCTGCATCTTCACAGGTATTTCAATTTCACCGGGCCCCTCGTTGAGACAGCGCCCAAATCATTACGCCTTTCATGCGGGTCGGAACTTACCCGACAAGGAATTTCGCTACCTTAGGACCGTTATAGTTACGGCCGCCGTTCACTGGGGCTTCAGTTCAAAGCTTCGCTTGCGCTAACCTCTCTCCTTAACCTTCCAGCACCGGGCAGGCGTCAGCACCTATACTTCAGCTTTCGCTTTCGCAGGCACCTGTGTTTTTGGTAAACAGTTGCTTGGGCCTCTTTTCTGCCACCCTTTTCTGTTCCGTGCGTTTCTGCACTTCGCCTACTCAGGGCCATCCTTCTCCCGAAGTTACGGATGCAATTTGCCGAGTTCCTTAACGAGGGTTTTCCCGCGCACCTTAGGATTCTCTCCCCGCCTACCTGTGTCGGTTTACGGTACGGGCGGATTTCGTCTCGCTAGAAGTTTTTCTTGGCAGTGTGGGATCCATGAGTTCGTCATAATCGCTTATAACTCCCCATCATGTCTCTGCTTTCAGAATCGGGGATTTGCCTCCGATTCAACATACGCACTTGGACGCGCTCTTCCAGTCGCGCGATCATGTGCCCTCCTGCGTCACTCCATTGCTCAAATGACTCCATCCGGTACAGGAATTTCAACCTGTTGTCCATCGCCTATGCGTCTGTGCCTCGGCTTAGGTCCCGACTTACCCTGAGACGACGATCGTTGCTCAGGAACCCTCGGGCTTTCGGTGGAAAGGATTCTCACCTTTCTTTTCGATACTCATACCGGCATTCTCACTTCTTATGTGTCCACATCTCCTTACGGTAATGCTTCTTCCCCATAAGAACGCTCCCCTACCCATTGCTTACGCAATGCCATAGCTTCGGTTCCGTGCTTGAGCCCCGGACATTTTCGGCGCAGCGTCTCTCGACCAGTGAGCTATTACGCACTCTTTAAATGGTGGCTGCTTCTGAGCCAACATCCTGGTTGTTTATGAAACGCCACATCCTTCGCCACTTAGCACGGCATTTGGGACCTTAGCTGATGATCTGGGCTGTTTCCCTTTTGACCACGGCCCTTATAAGTCGTAGTCTGACTCCCAGGTATAATTGCAGCCATTCGTAGTTTGACTGGGTTTGGTAACCGGGTAGGTCCCTCTCCTGATCAGTGCTCTACCGCCTGCAATCTTTACCCTGAGGCTAGCCCTAAAGCTATTTCGGGGAGAACCAGCTATCTCCACGTTCGATTG
>ERZ772831.2775-NODE-2775-length-13759-cov-2.689507_pt1 | contig 13759 bp, 9 predicted proteins | sample MGYA00580858_ERZ772831 | MGnify/ENA primary metagenome ERZ772831 (study PRJEB29015, sample SAMEA2737694) | human gut metagenome | biome: human gut; feature: human-associated habitat; material: faeces | place: China | collected 2012 ... | reverse complement strand
ACAGGGTTTGCCGAAATAGACATTTTCTGCATATTGTCCCATCATAGCAATCTCGATCGGAGAAATCTTCATATCGTTGTAGAGGCCGGACAGGATCGTACCGATAATTGTTTCAAAGGCGGCGGAGGAAGAAAGACCTGCGCCGATCAGAACATCACTGGTAATGTAAGTCTGAAAACCGCCGATCCGGTATCCTCTTTCCTGTGCGGAGGCGAGAACCCCTTTGATCAGAGCGCGTGTGGATTCCTTTTCGGACTCCTGCAGGGAAAGGTTGCCAAGATCTATGGTGATCAGTTCGTAGCCGTCGGAGATAACCTTTACAACAGGTTCATCCAGAGGGGACACGATAGCAATGGCATCGTTGTTGATGGAAGCAGCCAGAACCTCGCCATGCTGGTGGTCCGTATGATTTCCGCCGATTTCGCTGCGGCCGGGTGCGCTGTAAATGGAAACACTGCCGGCGCCAAAAGCTGTTTCATAGCATTCAATCGCTTTGATATAACGTGTGGTCTGGTAGTCGATACGGTTCGGAGCTACATAAAGATCCGTTAAAATTGCCTGGTATTTTTCCTGACGGAGGTTTTCCTTGAATGTAGTTGTGTGATTCATAATGTGTAGATATTCCTTCCCGGGTTTGCTGTTTCTGATCGCAGATATAAAGTGCAGCAAACTCCTATATAGTTAATTATGTGAAGCGGATGAGCCGTTTTATCGTACAGATATGATTCGCTTTTTAAGATGCTTTTTACTGTGTAAAAGTGGAATATACCAACAGCGCAATCGGGTGCGCTATACCTGCATACATCATAAGATATCTCTGCCGGGATGTCAATATATGAATTTATAACCGCATATATGTTAAATAAACAGATGTTAAATGATCAGAAGTATTAAATAACCGCATAAGAAGAAAGGTTTTTAGCTTAGAGGGCGCACATAGATATTTTGAAGGGATGTACCAAAAAATAAACCTTTTATAAACTTTCCAAAAACCTGATTGACAAATTGCGCAACAGCTGATAACCTAATGTTAAAAGATTGCGCAACAAGAGTGCAACACCTTTTGAAGGAGGAGGGAAGGAAGATGGCAGGGCAGAACGAATGGACCACCACAAAAGGCAGGGAACAAAGCCGTATTACAATCGGCGATGTTGCGGAGGCACTGGGGATATCCAAGACCACCGTATCCAGAGCTATTTCAGGTAAGGGAAGGATCGGCGAGCAGACCAGACAGCGTGTTCTGGCTTATATTGAGGAGAATAACTACAGACCGAATCCGATGGCGCAGGGGCTTGCACAGTCCAAGACGTACAATATCGGCTGGGTGATTCCGGGAGATTCGACGATTACAGATCTGCCATTTTTTCAGAGATGTATGATCGGCATCAGCGAAGTGGCTTCCAAAGAGAATTATGATATTTTAATCTCCATGGTTTATGACCATGAGCTGGAGCATTTGCGCAGAGTGGTTGAGAATCATAAGGTGGATGGCATTATTCTGGGACGGACGCTGATCGATGATGAACGTGTGCGGTTCCTGAAGGAGCACGATATTCCGTTTGTGGTGATCGGCAGTTCCAGTGAACCGGATGTGATCCAGATTGATAATGACCACGTTAAGGCATGCCGGGAGCTGACCTCTATTTTGATCATGAAGGGGATACGTCGTCTGGCATTGATCGGCGGTGATGAGAATCATGTGGTCAATCAGACGAGACGCCGGGGCTTTGAGGAAGCTGTGGCGGAGCAGCATCTGAACGAGGATGATGTTTTTATTTACATGAATGGTGAGACAAAGGTAGACATTGAGCGTAGTGTAGAAGAAGCACTGCGCAATCAGGTGGAATGTATTGTCACCATGGATGACCGGATCGGCTTTGAAGTGATCAATATTTTGAAAAGAGACGGGATACAGATTCCGGATCAGGTCAAACTCGCTTCCTTCTACAGTAGCGACCTGCTGGAAAGTAACCAGCCGGCGGTCACTGCATTACAGTATGATCCCAAGGAACTGGGAGTCGTTGCCTGCAGAACATTGTTTGATATGATGAATGCACGGCAGGTCGACGAAAAAGTCCTTCTCAGTTACGAGGTGGCCCTGAGGGGTTCCACCCAGTAGATATAATGAACCCGTCAGGGTTCGCAATGCGCAAAGCAATGCGCGATGATATGATGCCGTGTGAATCGTTATGTGATCCGGGTTGTTTGCTTCCGGACGCAGGGAATCAGGCATCTTAAAAACTGTACCCACAGTTAAAAAACGCTATGTCATAAAGCGATGACATAGCGTTTTTTAATATATAAATATAAGAAAATGCTGGCAATTTGGAGGAGGAATCTAAGGGCAAAACGCCGGATCTGCATTTTTGATTTTATAATATGCGCAAATGGTTGACCGTTTGGCTGTGAAAAGTCGGATAAAATGCACAAAAACAACAGAACTTTGCATTTACGACAGATAACGTATTGGAAAAAATGTCACAAAAAATAAATAAAATTGTTGACATTGTTGTAAAAGTTTGCTACTATGCAAATATAGAACAACCGATTGCGCAAAAAAGACGCACAAAAGGTGATGAAAAATCATTCACGGTAACGTGATCAATATGAAGGAGGATTTTTGTTATGAGAAGAAAACTATTATCTTTTCTGTTGGCAGCAACGATGGTAACGGGGTGCATCGGACTGACAGGATGTGGAAACAAGGATGCGGCAGACGCAGGTTCTGCAGCGCAGTCTTCAGACGCAGGTTCTGAAAATGCAGGCGAGGACGCAGTAGCAAACCTGATCAAGTCCACGAAGGATACAGTAAAGCTTACGGTATGGGCTTCTGAGGAGGATCAGGATCTGACCAAGAGTATGCTGGACAAATTCCAGAAGGAGTATTCCGATGTAAAGTTTAATATTCAGCTTGGTAAAGAAAGCGAGTCAAAGACAAAGGATGATATTCTAAAGGACGTTGATGCAGCACCGGATGTATTCGCATTTGCAGATGACCAGATCAATGAGCTGGTAAAGGCGGGGGCGCTCCAGGAGGTTGTTGCAGATTACACATATGATGTAAAGTCTGAGAATGTTGCGGGAAGTATTGAAGCGGCAACAGTAGATGATAAGCTTTATGCATATCCGATGACAGCAGATAATGGTTATTTTATGTTCTATGATTCTTCTGTATTTTCTGAGGATGATGTAAAGACTTTGGATGGTATGGTAGCCGCCGCGAAGAAGGCCGGCAAGAAGATTGCCATTGAGGCATCCAATGCGTGGTATTTCTATTCTTTCTTTAAGGGAGCAGGATATGATCTGTCCCTGAATGAGGACGGAAGCAATACCTGTGACTGGAACGGAGATGGCGCAACAGATGTTGCACAGGCAATCATTGATCTTTATAAGTCAGGTATTGTTGTAAATCTGAATGATGCAGCAACTGTAACAGGTATTAAGGATGGCACGGTGGCAGCTGCAGTCAATGGTACCTGGAATGCAAAAGCCGCTTCCAAGGCATGGAAGAAGAACTACTCCGCTTGCAAGCTTCCAACCTTTACGGTAGCAGGAAAGCAGGTTCAGATGGCTTCCTTCTCCGGATGTAAGCTGGTTGGTGTTAATCCGAGAAGTAAATTTGTAGGCTGGTCTATGCTTCTGGCAGAATACCTGACCAATTATGATGCACAGGTTGAGAGATTTAACCAGAGAGAATTAGGACCTTCTAATATTAAGGCATCTGAGTCTGACGAAGTACAGTCCAACAAGGCAATCGCAGCACTGGCATCTCAGGCAGAATTTGCAGCACCTCAGCGTGTGGGCAATAACTACTGGAGTCCGGTTGAGACATTAGGTAAGAAGCTGGCAGACGGCAACCCGAAGGGAACAGATCTTCAGAAGCTGCTTGACAATGCAGTAGCCGGTATTACAGCACCGGTAGAAGATTCTGCAAAATAACAGCACCATTGGCAGAAATGTCAATTAACACAGGATGATCCGGATCTGCTCCGGAATGCTGCGGGACAGCTCAGTCCCGTGGCAGATGATCCTGAATAAAGAGAGGGTGTTTGCTATGGCAAATAAGAAGACAAATAAAATAAGTAATTTTTTCCGGTCTATGGGAACCGGGCTGAAAAATTTTGGAACAGCACTTGCCGGATATTTTCGGGATTTTGGTATTGCTGTGGTAAAAGGTGATATCTGGGTTAAATTATCGCTCCTGATCATGGGAGCCGGATATTTTGCAAGAAAGCAAATTGTAAATGGTATCTTGATGATGTTGGTACAGGTTGGATTTATTCTGATGCTTGTGCTTTATGGAATTCCCAATCTGGCAAAATTTGGATCGCTGGGAACTGTTCCCTATGAACAGACATTTGATCCCCTGACTATGAAAGCAACAATAAACAATTATGATAACTCATTCCTGATCTTACTGAATTCCATTATTATGTTGTTTATCATATTTGTGTTTATTTTATTCTATATACACAATCTGAAGTGTGTTTACCGCCTTCAGAAGAAGCAGGCAAACGGCGAACATATCAATACGTTCAAAGAAGATCTTCGTGTGATGGTAAACGGAAAGTTTCATATTACATTGCTGACACTTCCAACGCTGGGCGTGGTCATTATGAACATTTTGCCGATCCTGGTGCTGATCGCTGTGGCGTTTACTAATTATGATCAGAACCATATGCCACCCAATGCATTGTTCCACTGGGTTGGCTTTGCGAATTTTAAGAGCCTGTTTGCCAATTCCATGACGATCACCTTTGGATACGCATTCCGTAAGATTCTTGGCTGGACATTGCTGTGGGCAGTACTGGCAACATTTACCACATTCTTCGGTGGTATTCTCCTTGCAAAGGCGATCAATTCCAAAACAACAAAATGGCCGAAAATGTGGAGAACACTTTTTATTATTGCGATTGCAGTACCGCAGTTTGTTACGCTGCTTCTGGTGCGGAATTTCTTTGCGGATACCGGAATTGTCAATACGATCTGCTCCAATCTGGGGATCACCGGATTTCTGCAGCATGTAGGTCTGGTAAGCAAGAGTATCAATTATATTCCGTTTCTGACCGAGGAACACTGGGCGAAGGTAATGATCGTGCTGATCAATATCTGGGTAGGTGTGCCGTATCAGATGCTGATCGCAACAGGAGTTTTGATGAATATTCCGGTGGATCAGCTGGAAAGTGCCCGCATTGACGGTGCCAATAAATTCCAGATCTTCTGGAAAATCACGATGCCTTATATCATGATCGTTCAGGGTCCGGCACTGATCACGGACTTTGTAAAGAATATCAATAATTTCAATGTCATTTATCTGCTGACACAGGATGTATATATTACGCCGGATCAGGCACTTGCCAACTCCAACGGTAAAGAAGTTGATCTGCTGGTTACCTGGCTGTTCCGTTTGACGAATGAATACTATAATTATAAGATGGCATCCGTCATTGGCTTGATCGTATTTATCATTTGTGCTGCATTTACCTTGGTTTCCTTCTCTAAAATGATGAAGAGAAACGGGGAAGGGGGTATGTAGAAATGAAGAAAAAAGTAGGAATCATTGTAAAACATATCGTACTTGCATTTTTGGCAGTGGTCTGGCTGTTGCCGATCCTGTGGCTTGTTGTGACAGCGTTCAGCGGATACAAAGGGATCAATATCTCTCATTTCTTTCCAGAAACCTGGTCCATTGATAATTTCGTGCAGGTCCTCTTTAAACCGGATTCCGTTGTGCAGTATGTGACCTGGTTTAAAAATACCCTTGTCATTGCGGTTTTTACCTGCATTATCTCAACAATCTTTGTGGTGATGGTCAGTTATGCAATGAGCTGTATGCGGTTCAAGGGACGGGAAGGCATGATGAGCTTTTCCCTGATCTTAAATATGTTTCCGGGTCCGCTTTTGATGATCGCAATTTATTTTATTCTGAAATCCATTGGACTCACCAATAGCCATCTGGGAATGATCATTGTTTATTCGGCTGGCTCCGGACTTGGATTTCTGATCGTCAAAGGCTTTATGGACACGATTCCGGAGTCCCTGCGGGAAGCAGCGCATATTGAGGGTGCATCGGAAGTCACAACTTTAATAAAGGTGGTTCTGCCCCTTTGTAAACCTATCATTGTGTACCAGATCATCAGCTCATTCCTGATTCCGTGGGGGGATTTCGTATTTGCAAAGCTGATGCTAAACTCCGGACTTTCCAAAGACTGGACGGTAGCGATCGGTCTTTACAATATGTTGGATAAAAGCCTGATCAATCAGTATTTTGCCGTATTCTGCGCAGGAGGTCTGCTGATCTCTATTCCAATCTCCATTTTGTTTGTGCTGATGCAGAAATGTTATGTGGAGGGTGTAACCGGAGGCGCCGTAAAAGGGTGATAACTAACAATTCTGACATAAGAAATATTATGGGCGCACCAGAAATTTTATTGTGGAGGTCTTAGTTTACAATAAGAAAGGCTAGGGTTAATAACGTGAATAGATCATTTTTGTTTGAGGGGCAGCAGGGGCTGCTTCATGGAGGAGATTATAATCCGGACCAGTGGCTGGACCGCCCGGATATATTGCAGGAGGATGTCCGTCTGATGAAAAAGGCGCATGTCAATACCGTAAGTCTTGGCATATTTTCCTGGGCCGTTTATGAGCCGGTGGAAGGCGAATATCATTTTGAATGGCTGCAGGAGATCATAGATACTTTGTATCAAAATGGTATCTGTACGGTGCTTGCAACGCCGTCGGGAGCACGCCCTGCCTGGCTGGACCGGAAGTATGAGGAGGTACGCCGTGTCAATAAATATGGCGTGCGGGAGCATCATGGAATCCGCCATAACCATTGTATGAGCTCTCCGGTATTTCGTCAGAAGGTAAAGGAAATTACGGAAAAATTATATGAGGCGGTGGGAACACATCCGGGTGTCAAGCTGTGGCATATTTCCAATGAGCTGGGAGGAGAATGTTATTGTCCTCTTTGTACAGCGCGCTTTCAGGAATATCTGCGGAAGAAATTTCACAATGATATTCAGGAGTTGAATAAAGCCTGGTGGAATGCTTTCTGGAGTCATAATTACAGTTGCTTTGAGGAAATTGAACCGCCACTGGAGTATGGTGAGAGCAGCAGCATGGGTCTTGATCTGGAATGGCGGAGATTTACCACATGGAATATGACGGATTATCTGAAATCAGAGATTGAGACTATTCGTGGACTGGGAAGTACACTCCCTATTACGACTAATTTTATGGAGCTGTATGAGGGTCTTGACTATCGGGAAATGGAAAAGGAGCTGGATGTGATATCTTGGGATTCTTACCCTAGATTTCATAATGATCATGAGAGCTTTGAAACCACCATGTGGAATACGGCCTTTCATAATACCGTGATGCAGTCCATGAAAAAGGACAGACCATTTATGCTGATGGAAAGTGCACCGGGACTGGTGAACTGGCATGTATACAATAAACTGAAACGACCATATGTACATCGTTTGTTTTCCCTGCAGGCGGTTGCCTGTGGTTCGGACACTGTGCAGTATTTTCAGTGGCGCAAGGGCAGAGGCGGTTATGAACAATATCATGGAGCCGTTGTGGATCATCTGGGTACGGATGACACGCGGACATTCCGTGAGGTCGCAGCACTGGGGGAGGACCTGGAGAAGTTAGCCGAGGTGGCAGGCAGTGTGCCGGAAGCAGAGGCTGCATTGATCCTGGACTGGGATACTATGTGGGCTGTGAATGATATGATGGGACTTGCCCGGGAGACGAAACAGTATGCCGAGACTTGTATGGAGTGGTATCGTCTGATGGCATCCATGGGATTAAATGTGAATATAATTCCGCAGACAGAGGAGCTTAGTGAATATAAGCTTGTGGTAGCCCCGATGATGTATATGCTGAAGCCGGAGACAGCTGTACGGTTGAAAGAATATATCCAAAAAGGCGGACAGCTTCTGGCAACCTATGTGACGGGATATGTTGATCAGAATCAGCTTTGTTATCTCGGAGGATTTCCGGGAGATGGCTTAAAGGATGTATTTGGTGTTATCAGTGAAGAAATTGATACCTTTTATCCGACGGATCGCAATCAGGTAACATTGTGGGATGGAAGCAAAGCTCAGGTGCGGGATTATGCAGAGCTTCTTCGTGTGCAGGAAGATGTCCGAATATTGGGACAGTATGATGCGGACTTTTATCAGGGAATGCCGGCGGTGACAGAGCATTCTTATGGAGCGGGAACGGTATATTATGTGGCAGCGCGTATGGAATCACATGCAAACCGGCGTATTCTGGAGCTGCTTGTGTCCCGGAGTGGTTTGGACTTGCCAAAACTTCCGGAAGGAGTAGAATATCATGTAAGAGAAGCCGGGGGCGAGCGATATATATTCCTGCTAAATCTGGAAGAAAAGGAAAAGCAGATAGACGAAATCAATGGAACAGATCTGCTGACACAGAAGCTTTGTGATGGTACCGTAAAGCTGGAACCGTATGGTGTGATGGTGGTAAAAGCAAAACAGGGATAATATAAAGGGGAAATTTGATTTCCCAATAAGGAAAGTATTTAATACCTAATGTATTAAATATAAATGTATCGTCTCAGACGGCAGCTCTGTATTTGGACACAGGGCTGCCGTTTTGTGATTTATTATCTGGAATTTTATGCGGGGGAACAAGCTCCCCTGTGTTGCAAATTTGTGATATGGAAAGGAGAAGGAAAGACCATGAAAATGATCAAGGGAATGGATATTTCTACGCTTTTGGAGGAAGAAGCGTGTGGGGCAAAATATTATGATTTTGGGGAGGAAGCTGATCTTCTGGATATATTGAAGCGGTACGGAGTAAACTCTATCCGCCTGCGTCTCTGGAATGATCCTTATGATGAACAGGGGAATCCGTATGGTGCGGGAACCAATGATCTGGACAAGACGATCTGTATGGCAAAACGGGCAAAAGCGTCAGGAATGGGATTTTTGCTGGATTATCACTACAGTGATTTCTGGGCAGATCCGGGTAAGCAGATTGTGCCGAAGGCATGGCAGGGATACGGACCGGAGCAGTTGGAAGAGGCAGTGTACGAATATACGGTCAGTACAATGACGGTACTGCGGGAGGCCGGTGTGGCCCCAACCATGGTACAGGTGGGAAACGAGCTCACTAACGGACTTTTGTGGCCGACCGGTCAGAAACCCAATTTCGATCAGCTTGCAAAATATATTAATGCAGGAATCCGTGGTGTCAGAGAGGTGGATGATCAGGTGAAAATTATGATCCATCTGGATAATGGCGGCTTTCATGAAATGTATGTAGAATGGTTTGATCATTTTATGGAGCGTGGGGAGGATTTTGATGTGATCGGTCTTTCCTATTATCCGTTCTGGCATGGAACGCTGGATCAGCTGGAATACAATATGCGGGATTTGGCGAAACGTTATCAGAAAGAGCTGGTGGTAGCGGAGGTGTCTATGGGATTTACCATGGAGGATTACCGTGACCGGGAGGGTGATCCGGATAAAAGGTTAAAGGGTATGGCAACGAAACCGGAGCTTGTGGAAAATCTGGAATATCCTATGACTCCTAAGGGGCAGGCAGATTTTATGGAGGATATTATGCACAGGATCAAGTCTGTTCCCGGCGGTCTGGGCTTTTACTACTGGGAGCCGGCATGGATTCCGGTGCCGGGCTGCGGATGGGCCACGGAGGCGGCACTTCGTTATACCGGCGAGGAGGGACCGGGAGGAAATGAATGGGCCAATCAGGCATTGTTTGATTATGATGGAAATTCTTTGCCGGCGCTGCGCAGAATCCGGGATTTCCGGTAGGGAAAATGGAGGGAAAAAATTAGTGTAATTAAGAAGAAGGTACAATTGACATGTTTAATTACAGAAAAGAATAGAGGGCACAATATGAAGAATATTACAATGGATTATTTACGAAATCATACATTTGAATTGACCGGTCTGGAGGAGCAGACTGTGGCGAAAGAGAAAACGAGTGCGATGTTTTCCCCACAGCAATTAAGCAGGCTGCCGCGGGGAGACATGGACCGGTTTGATGAACTGAATATCCGTATTAATGATATGATCCGGGAGCTGTTTGATACGAAAGAGCAGTTTAGCCAGAAATGCAATCTGAAATATGAAACGGTCAGAAAATACATACGTGTGCGCAGTGGGAAAACCCTGCCCAAGGAAATGCTTGCAAAGTTTGTGATCGCCTGTGGTCTTTCCCTGGAGGAAGCCGACGAATTATTCGAATTAAGAGATCACGCTCTGCAGCCGGATAAAATTCTATTAGATGCCGTGATCGTACATTGTCTGCAAAATCATTATGATCTTGATGAGTTCTTTGATACATGCAATCAGGTAAATCTGGATATTGAATATAAAATTTAAAAGTTGGGATAAAAAATCCCAATGTGGGGCTTTATGGTTTGGTAAGATGGCATCAACATAAAGAAAGGAGTTGACGCATATGTCAAAGAAAAGATTTACCTGGGAAAATTTCCCGTATGATTTTTTGAAAGCAATCGCTTATGGAAAGGAGACACCGGCAAGGTTACGACCGGGAAACGTGTATGAGGAGAAGGATGTAGAATTTCTGATCCCTCATATCAGTTATATTTGTGGTTATCCGGATGATTATTTTGTAAGAAAATATCGAAAATCCATTGAAGATTATTTTCTCAACGGATCCAACCATTTAATTCAGGTGGTGCGCCGGTTGGAGCGATTGAACTATGGTGGTATCCATCTGGGAGAAAACGATGAAATGCTTTTTGCATTGCGTCAGAAACGAATGACACAGACCTTATGTGATGTTTATTTAAGTGAGCTGCGTATGACGGGAAAGGCTGTGTACAATGATGAGGAGAGTGTTTTCCAGCTTCCTAAGACGTTGGATCTGACCGTTGCACAACCGGATACAATTACATTGTATCCTTATCAGGAAAAAGCGGTGGAGGCGATGCATCAGTACTTTTTGAACGAAGATCGTAGTTCTGCTATTTTGTCTATGCCGACAGGAAGTGGAAAAACCAGAACCAGTGTGTACTATCTGCTTCACGATATGATCAGTCAGGGGTATCAGGTGATCTGGCTGTGTCATCGTTCTATGCTGATCGAGCAGGCGGCGGAGCAGTTTTACAAATTTTCCCCTTTGATCAGGGAACAAAATCAATCCATGGAGCAGTTTAAAATGGTTTGTATTTCCGGGAAGCATGCAAGTGTGCGGGCGATGGAACCGGATGATAATCTGATTATTTCCAGTGTGCAGAGTCTGTGTAACAATACCGTATATCTGCCAAATATTCTGGCAGAGAAGGTAATGATCGTTGTAGATGAGGCACATCATACATTGGCACCGTCTTATCGGAGGATTATCCGGACGATCCGTGAGAAAAGACCGGGTGCCAAGCTTCTGGGGCTTACGGCGACGCCGGTGCGCCTGACGGAGAAGGCGACAGGGCAGTTGATGAAAATTTTTGATAATAAAATTGTATTTTCTGTGACAATGAGTGATCTGATCGCTGACAAGACCCTGGCAACGCCGCAATATATTCCTGTGGATACCAATATTGATATTGAAACACTGATCGATATTGATGAGCGGAAATATATTGCCAAATGGGGAGAACTGCCGGAATCTCTGGTGATGAAGGTTGCAAAAATAAATGAGAGAAATGATATTATTGTGGACGAATATGTGCGCAATAAGGAAAAATACGGAAAGACAATTATTTTTGCATTAAATGCGATTCATTGTGATTCGTTAAATGAGGCGTTTCGGAAGAAGGGAATCCGAAGTGACTACGTTTACACGATGATCGGCAATGCAGAAAACCAGAGAACCATTGACCGTTTCCGGCATAATGAGGCAGAGGATGGGATTGATGTTTTGATCAACATCAATATATTGACAGAGGGAAGCGATATTCCGGATATTCAGACCGTTTTTCTTACCAGACCAACGACCAGTGACGTACTGTTGATGCAAATGGTCGGCAGGGGAATGCGGGGAGCAGGATGCGGTGGTACAGATACCGTTAATATTGTGGATTTTTGTGATAAGTGGACTAGCATTACAAGCTGGCTGAACCCGCAGTTCCTTTTGGGGATGGAGGATCCGGAGGAGAAGACGTTGAAAAGAAAGCGTTATATTTATGATATGATACCAATGGACGCAATTCGCGATATTGTGCGGGGAATCAGCTACAAAGGAGAATTTGCCGAAGTTCGTCAGGGGACATTGCCGGTGGGATGGTATGATGTCATTGATGAATATGGAAATGATGCCAGGGTATTAGTGTTTGAAAATCAGTTGGGGGGATATCAGGCATTCAAAGAGGATTCACAGAATTATTTCGAAGATGAGAATACAACCGGGCGGCAGTTGATTTCCCGATATTTTAGAAATTTTGGTATGCTGCCCGGAGAAAAGGAGTTAGAGGATCTGCTTTGTTATATCAGACAGGAAAAAACATTTCCGGAGTTAAAGCGTTTTGAAGTACGTGATCAAATGGAACCGTTTGCTTTGTCTGAGAGGATCAAGCAGGGAGATATGACATACACCGACACTATGAACAGCATCCGGGAGGCATATGAACAGAACAGGGAAATTGCGGAAAGTCTTTATGGAAACTTTGAATATTACAAAAAAAGAGTGATGAATTGTCTGATGTTTCCAAATGGGATTGTGCCTATCGGTACCCGTGTGGAGGAAGTAGACAAAGAGGTTTTTCATTTGTCTCCGGAACCAATGAAGGAGAGTATCGAGGATCTGCTGACGGAGGTCATTGAGGAAAACAGAGAGCATTTGCAGAAGGATTTTGTACGGCCGGAAATTCAATGGACAGATCGTGCAATGGCATCATATTGGGGCGTGTTTTACCATGACTACAATCTGATATATATTAATTCTCTTTTAAATTCAGAGAGTGTTGATAAGGAGGTTGTAAAATTTGTAATCTACCATGAATGCCTGCATCAGGAATTTACAGGACATCCGAAGGAGTTTCGGGACAAGGAACGGTTGTATAAGGATTTTCAGATACAAGAGCATTTTCTTGATTATATTCTGAGAGATTTTGATGGAAAATTTGATTATTGATAAGGAGAAAGAAAATGAAAAAAGTAGTATTTTGCGAGATTGCATGGATGAAATATTATTCCGGTGTGTCAGAGGATGACCAGCCGGTCAACGGTGGAAAATATGTTAAAGAAAACAAGGAAGGGGGAGAAATTTATAATTTTGCCCCGTACAATCATCAGTGTTATGGATATGTTATGCATCGGGGAGAGGAACTTCATATTGAGCGTTATGATAAGATCTTACGGGATTTTGATGAAGTACGGGATATGACAGTGGTATGGGTTGCCTCGGATGGAAAAAGCAGCAAGATTGTTGGCTGGTATGAGCATGCGACCATGTATCGTTTCTGGCAGCAGTTTTATGATTCCCTGTATTGTGGTGACTGGAGAAACAGTTACAATTTTGTGGCAGAGGAAAAGGACTGTTATCTGATTGACGAGAAGGATCGGAGCTTTGTAGTTCCCCGTGCACCGCTTGCATGGGTCATGATGATGGCACCGATGAGCCGGGTGGATGCGCCCCAGCTGGTCTGGAACGGGTATTGCAGGGTGTTGTCCCGGCCGGTGAACGTCACGTCGTAGGCGCGGGAGAATTTATCACCGAAGAAGTGGCTGGTGCCGGATTGCAGCGCCTTGTGATCCTTCATCATGCACTCGATGGTGTAGGTAGCCTCGGCGCC
>ERZ772831.2774-NODE-2774-length-13767-cov-4.298498_pt1 | contig 13767 bp, 4 predicted proteins | sample MGYA00580858_ERZ772831 | MGnify/ENA primary metagenome ERZ772831 (study PRJEB29015, sample SAMEA2737694) | human gut metagenome | biome: human gut; feature: human-associated habitat; material: faeces | place: China | collected 2012 ... | reverse complement strand
AGTACACCCGGTGGATGGACGCCAGGCGCAGGCACCGCGAGGTGCACAGCCGTGGTTTTCCCGCAAGTTGCTTGCGCTCTTTTTGGCGGTCTTGATGGCGATGAGCTGTTTCTCCGGTGCTATGGTCGCTTCCGCGGCTAATGCTTCGGCAAACACGAAGTACCATGACCAGGACTTGGACTTCAACTCACTGGGTTGGCCCATCCTCAATGATGAGCAGGCCTGCACAGCCCTTTTGGACTTTGTGGATCTGACTCTTGCTCAGGCAAACATCGCACCGATGAATATCGACCTGAGCGTCCTTGGTAGCATCACCATCAAACTGGGCAGCGTGGATGAGGTGCTTAAAACTGTTCAAGATCTGGATTCTTTCCTGAACAGCAAGTCCGCACTGCTTCTGCTGGCCGGCGATGCCCGCTATGTAGATTTGAGCGCAGTTAACGGAATGTCCCGCAGCGCAACTTCCTCTACCGATATTGTACGCGGTATTGTGAAGCTGGTTCGGAACATTTCTTCCGACGGGGGTCCTGAAGGCGCCAACGGCAATATCGTAAAGAAATTGCTGCGCGGCGATCTTGGCCTTGGTATCGTAAGCAGCTTCTTGGATGTTTACAAGACCATTGGTGACCTGATTGGTATGCCCAGCGGCTATCAGAGCAATATGGTATATAATATTGTTCAGCAGCTGGTTCTGGAGAATACCGGTTGGTTTACTGCAGAGGAGAAGGCTCAGATCCGGAACAATCCCAGTCTGGAGACCAGCAAGCTGGATTCCATCCTGCTTGATAAGCTCTCCACCCAGTTGCTCAGCAACATTACCGCACAGATTACATACGCCGACGGTACCAATTCTCGAGACAGATACGCAGAGTATCTGGAGAAGGGTTCCGCACCGTATATTGACACGACCAACCTGCATTATGTAACGCAGGAGGATCATGACAAGAACGGCGAGGCCATCGGTAATGTATATCTGTTCCGTTATCAGGATCAGAAGTTGGCGCTGAAGCCCTCAAATACGCTGTTTGACTTTGGCTTCCAAGCCTTTGAGATGGTGTGGAACACCGCTTTGAAGGATACGCTGGGCCAGTTGAATTCCGGTGTGGGCGGTTACGACTACAATTACTATATGTGGTACACCGGTGCCACGACCCACAACACGGCTTGGGACTACAGCAATGTAGCCAACAACTACGCCGCTGCCGATGTGCAGGCTTGGGCCGCTTATGAGTGCCAAAAGGCTGCAAAGAACTTGAAGCCCGGCCAGACCCTTGGCGAAGAGTACAAGGATGCGGCTTCCTATCTGGCTTACATCAAGGCGGATCTGGAGAAGTACAACAGCCGTGACCTGGTGAAGTCTCCTACCTACACCTGGAGAGATATTGACTCCACCACCCTGTTCAACAAACTGCGTTTCAGCCCCATGTCTGTTTACTACTTTAAACAGGCAACCGGCCCCCTGAACTGCAGCTTTGCTGAGACCGGTATGAAGAACATTGAGGCATTCATGGCAAATGATTACAGCAGCTACAGCTCCATGCTGGCAGCGCTGAATGATTTCCTGGTTGCCGCAGTAAAGGACTTCCTGCCGAGCTATGATGCCAGCGGTCTGACGAAGGTAAATTCCGAGGATCCCGGCAATGTAGCGCAGACCCTGGTTGGCAATATGCTGAAGGTGCTGCAGTTCATCTGTGATCAAACGGATGCGAACATTCTCGGCGCTTTCTATCATGAGAACGGCGAGGGCACTGCTCTGACCGAGGCCAATCTGGAGAGCGCGATGATTCCGTTTGCAATTTCTGCACTGCGGAATATCCCCGACTTCAAGAAGGGCATCCACAATGAGGACCTGGACGCTTGCGACGATGCAGAGGGCGTAGCTGCTCTGGCGTTGCAGCTGTATCTGGGTTATGTGCTGCCGGATCACGACTACTCTTCTCTGGTGCAGAAGGGCGCAGACGGTAAGTACGATGTAACCATTGACAATCTGCTGCTGATGGCTCGTGATGCTGTGGGTTATGTAATGAGCCCCTATATTATCATGCACGACAAGGACGGCAACCTGTGGAATCCGGAGACCGCTACTCTGAATGACGGCGTTTCTCTGTTTGATCTGCTGAATTCCGTTGTTGTTTACTATGCCGGCACCGACACCTTTAAGGACGGCGAGCATGGCAAGGGTATTGCCAATCTTCTGGGCGTTTGCGACACCAACGGCAATTGCCTGGTGAAGCTGTCCAACTCCCTGTGGGAGAACATCAATGTGATCGCCAACAAGCTGCTGCCTGTTGCAGGCGTGCTGCAGTATGGCGATTCTGCAAAGAAAGGCGCTTTGAATTCCGAAGAGCTGATCTACACCGATGTGATCCAGGGTATGCTGAATATTGGTGTGGCAGATGCGAACGGCCAGTATGGCGCAACCGGGTTTGTAACCCGTCTGCTGACCATGGTTTCCGCACCGCCCATTAAGAGCGAAGGCATTATCCGCACCGTTTACAATGTATTGGCTGATCTGGTGAACGTTGTATTCGGCGGCCGCTACGGCACAGCCCGTAATGTGGTTCCCGCTGCTGCGACCAACGATCATCCCTTCGACGATCTGCTGCAGAAGGATACCTTTGCCGGTACTTCCAGCAACAGCAGTTACGGCGTACTGGGTACCCTGGTATACAATGTGTATGAAGCCAGCGGCGGTGTAGGCGGCGACAGCGGCAAGACCGATACGATCCTGCCCGGCGCTATGTACACCGTACAGGCTGTGAACAATTTGATCGGCGGCCTGATCACCACCTTGGCGGATCATAACATGAAGCTGGCTTCCGCTCGTGTGGCAGACAGCAACTTGACCCTCAGCTATGGCGGGAACACCACCACAACAACGCTGACGGTTACCAATAACTGCTACGGTCTGAACCGTGCGGTAAAGAACGCCGAGGGTAACTTCGTTGCTCGTGGCCGTTACAACATTGAGATCACGAATGTGGTTTCCGATAACAGTGCTTGCACCGTAGACTTCTCCAGCAAGACAGTTGTTCCTGAGAAGTCCGCTTCCTTCACTGTTACCAACGGCGGTTTTGATGAAGATACTGTAGTAACTTACACCGTTACTTACAACATTATCGACACCAACACCAACCAGGCCCTCTACACCGGCCTGACCTGCAAGACTTATCAGTTTGTGACTCCGCAGAAGAACTGGTCCGATTCTGTGTATCCGGGCGGTTCTCAGGACGGCAGATTCTCCAATGGTTCTTCCGGTAAGACCGCCGATGGTCAGGCTACCGTGAACAACACCGGTTACTTTGGTAACGCTTACCTGAACCAGAAGCCGTTCCGTGTAAGCTATCCTACCGATATTGTTCTGGCAAGCTCTAACCTGGATGCAGTGAAGAACTACAAGATTCGTCTTGGCTATGACCGTACCCTTGCCGGTTCTCCCGACAAGACTTTGGACGGCGTTTTTGCTTACAGCACCGGTTCTGTTAAGGATTCCTTTAGCAACAAGACCGTAACTGTGAACAATTCCAACATGATGGCTGCGTTTGATAAGTTCACCGGTGATGTGCTGAACTACGAAAAGGTAGACTACACCACCGATGGCGGTCAGACTTGGGTCAAGGGTGTTGCCGCAAGCCAGGTTCCCTCCAACGGCGTATCTCGTGTGAACCACGCTTACACGCTGAGCGAGCTGAACGGCGGCAAAGCGTTGGCTGCAGCTGTTAAGGATAGCAATGGTTATTACACCGCTGTTTATTTGAAGAGCGGCTCCGGCGACTTCGCTTACAGCAACTTGCTGGGCAAGGTTTCCGGCGCAACCGGCATTGACGGTCTGTACATCCAGACCGGTTCTGTGACTCTGTCTAAGGACAGCTCCTCTTCCCTGGATCTGTTCAAGTATGATGGTTCTACGGATATTTCTCAGGTATCCAAGAAAGAAGTGAAGTTGAGCTTCTTCTGCGACAAGAACCCGGCAACCGGTAGCTTGAAAGTAACCGTTGCTGACGATGGTAACCGTAGCCAGTTCAATAGTGCATACGATTCTTTGAATAGCTACATTAAGAACTACAGACCTTCTGACTTTAAGGATTACGATAAGGCCGGCGGCTCTTCCGCAACCTATGATGCAGCAACCGCTGCTTTGGCTGCCGGCTTTGAGGCCCGCCAGTCTCCGCTGAATCTGTCCACTGCCGGCACGCTGTCCAGTGCGTTCACGAAGACGCCTGTTACCTCTGAGGTAAAGACCGTGATCGGCGAGCCTGCAACCAAGCCCGTAACTTCCTTGGATCAGCTGCCTGCAGCTCTGGCTGCTTATGCAACGACTGACGGCAATTATTACTATGCTGACAGCGCTATGAGCCAGCCTTATTACACCACGGAGGCTCTGACCGATGCTGATGTAACGGGTCAAACTTCCACCACTGTTGGTGGTCAGGCTTACACCGCGGGTATGGATAAGACCGGCCAGTTTGTTGTGAAGAGCGGTTCTTCCTGGTACTTCCTGAACACCCCGGCTTATGCCACCGCATGGGATACCACCACTTATAAGGATGCTCCCTATGCGATCAACGGTGCTGAAAAGGAAGGCACCTTCAATCAGGCGAAGTTCGTTTACTACAATGCCAATGGCGTTGCCGTGAGCAAGGACTTCACTGTGAAGCACATGGTTACCGAGAAGTCCATTGTCAACAATGGTGAGGAAACCCGTGCACTTGCCATGCAGGCAAGAGACAAGATGCGTTATGCTGTGGATCAGTGTGCGCAGATGCTGAGCGTTACCGTTGCCGGTCAGATCTTCACGGATGTTTCTTCCATTCGTGACGGTATGACGGACGCCAACTTCGATCTGCCCGAGTACCAGAAGATGGTATCCGTGGCGAAGGATGCTGAAAAGATGTACGCTGCAGATATTTACCTGAAGAGTGACGAGTCCAAGACGGTGCTTGCCACCTGCGGTTGGAACCAGATCGACAAGACCATTGCTGACCTGGCGAACACCAACGGTAATGACGCTGCGGATTACACCTATGCATTCTCCACCAGCACTTCTTCTTTGCTGATTGAAGAGGCTGTTCGTATGTTTAAACTGTACATGGGCACTGTGACCGAGCGCGGCTATATCGGCGACAAGGTGGAGGCTGAGGTTTCTCACGCCAGCGGCAGCGCTTACAGCGCAATGACCACCACCTGGACCGACACCGGCAAGACCGATGCAGACGGCAATGCCATCAAGAATGCTGCAATCGCCACCACCGCGACTTCCGCGAAGTACGGTGCTGTTGAGAGCGGCAAGCTGGTTAACAAGGGCGAGAAGGTTTACACCGACGAGTCCTGGACCAACTATGTGAACGCACTGGCTGCTGCTGTAGATGTTGCGACCACCGGTAATGGCGACTACGCCCATAAGGACGCTGCCACCTATGTTCCGGCTGATAAGGACAACTACACAGCCAATCTGTCTGCTTGCTTCACCGCTTACAAGAACCTGGTAGATGCAGAGAACTCCCTTGAGGAAGGCACTGCTCCCTCCGGCTTCGCTGTAACCGGTAAGGTGCTTGCTCTGGCGAACACCAGCGGTAAGGTTGCTGGTAATGCATTTACCGTTGTTGGCTGTGATGTGATCATCAATGGCGAGACTGTGGCTACCACCGGTCAGGATGGTACCTTTACCATTCCGTCTTTGGCTGCCGGTAAGTACACGGCAACGCTCAGCTACCAGTATGGCTATGACCGTAACATCACCATTGAGGTGAAGGACGGTAATGTGGATCTGGGCAGCTTTGGCATGGTTGCTTGTAACTTTAAGAAGGATGCATCGATCGATGCTTCCGACTTTAGTGCTTATAAGCGTGCAACCGGTAAGAAGAGTACTGACTCTGCTTATAATGCGGCTTGCGACTTCAACCATGACGGTAGCATTGATGCTACGGACTACAGCATTTATAAGGCATTCTCCGGTAAAAACCTGAGCGACGCTATTTACGGCTAAATCCTAACTTAAAGTACCCTGGCGGTGCTTCGGCACCGCTTGGGTCACACTGATTTTGATTATGAAATTGAACAAACTGAAGAGAACACTTGCTGCTTTCTTATCGTTTGTATTGATTTTGACCTTAACCTCTATAACCCCTCTGGCTGCCCAGGGTACCTTGGGCACCGAGAAGCCCCACCTCTCCTGTACCTTTACGGACAGCGAGGGCAAGGCTGCAGACGGCAATGCACTGTCTGCCGGGGATTACACCGTATCCTTTACGCTTTCCGGTATGCAGTCCTTTGCCGTGATGCAGTACACCATGTCTTATGACGCGGCTGTGCTGACGGTCAACGGTCACAGTGATCTGCTGTCGGACAGCAAGCCGGATCAACTGCGGGGCCTTGGCGCCGCCGGTGTGCTGGTGCAGAATGGGACCATCAACTTTGGTTTTATCACCAGGGTGGACCAGATTGCAACGACCACCGCCATTGACGCGGCGGGTCAGCTCCTTTTGAAGTTGCAGGTTACCGTTGCTACGGAAGCGCCTGTGGACTTTGCAAAGATCGTGACCTTGGATACGGACCCGAACCAAACCTTCATTGAGGCAGATTATGCGGATTACGCCGACTATGGCACGGCTGACCAGGACTGTTATGCATTGGTCACCGCCTTTGACGGCTATAATGCTACGCTGTATCCCATGACAGCGGATCTGTCACCGGCCACCGGCCATGCCGTTACCGGCAGGGTGCTGGCGCTGGCCAATACCAGCGGCAAGGTCGCCGGCAGTGCATTTACCGTCATCGGTTGTGATGTGCTGATCAATGGGGAAGTTGTGGCTACCACCGGCGCAGATGGCGTATTTACCATTCCGTCTTTGGCAGCCGGTACTTATACCGCTACGCTGAGCTATGCCTACGGCTATGACCGTGACATTGAGATCACGGTTGCTGACGGTGATGTGGATCTGGGCACCTACGGTATGGTTGTTTGTAACTTTAAGAAAGATGCAACTGTTGATGCATCTGATTATAGTGCTTATAAGCGAGCAACCGGTAAGAGTAGTTCCGACGATGCTTACAATGCTGCGTGCGACTTTAACCACGATGGCAACATAGATGCAACCGATTACAGCATCTATAAGGCGTTTACCGGTAAAAATCTAAACAATGACATTTATGCAAATGCATAAAATAAGGAGGATTTCATAACATGCGCAAAAGCGTAAAGAAAGTGATTTCCGGTGTGCTGGCAGGTATGATGATCCTGACAGCTGCTCCGATTTCTGCTATGGCCGCAGATTATCAGTTGGGCGATGTAATCGCTGACTCTGATGTTTGCGCTCCCCAGACTTTGCAGCCGAAGATTGATGTAGTGTGGACCCCTTACACCGGTAAGGGCGGTGCATTCGTTAATGATGGCGATGAGAGCTGGGTAGCAGACGGTACCACCGTAAATGACCTGAGCAAGCACTCCGTTGAAGGTAAGACTGTTGAGGAATTGCCTTCTAACAGTAAGTATGGCAACGTTGGTTTTGTTGCTTGTACCTTCATTTTGAGAGATACCGCCGGTCAGTTCGGCGCCACCCAGTTCAAGTTTACTTGGGACAAAGCTCTGACCATTGGTAACCGTATGGGCAACACCGGCAGCTTTAAGACTACACCCGCATTCGAGGGTACCGGCGCCGAAACCCTGTATAATTCAAATTGGGAACCCTATATGACTGACGATGCTTCTGCTTTGAGCACCACCGATGCATATATTTCCTTTGGTAACCCGCTGGATGCCAACAACAACGACGCGGCTGTGACTCGTTGGGTTGGCGAGACTTCCAGCATTGGTGATCCGGATGCCGGTACCGTGATCAATGGTCTGTACATCTGCACCATCGGTTTCAAAGTAAAGGCCGGTACTACCATCAGCGATGACCTGCTGCACTTTGAGCGTGCTGAGTATTGTGGTATTCCTTACAATGCTTTCGGTACGGATGTTCCGTATATGTACACCCTGACCGGTAAGTCTTGGAGTGAGGGTACCCCCGTTGGTACCATCGAGTGCCCCATGAAGGCATCTGCTCCGGAGACCAAGTCTTACACCGTTAAGTATGTGACCGAGGATGGCAAGGACCTGGGCACCGAGACTGTGGAAGAGGGCAAGAGCCCCGCTTCTGTACCGGCTCTGCCCACTAAGGATCCCGATGCTGCCGGCCACTACAGCTATGCTTGGGATAACGATCCCACCACAGCGACCATCTCCGCAGACACCATCTTCACTGCTAAGCTGACCACCACGCCGCATAATCCGCAGACTCTGGAAAGCAACATTGTGGATGCCACCTGCGATAAGGCTGGTTCTAAGACCGTGACCACCAGCTGCTCTGTTTGCGGCTATGTGATCAGCGAGAATAACGTGGTTATCCCCGCTACCGGTCATGCTTGGGGCGAGTGGAAGCATGACGCTGCAACTGCTGAGGCTGATGCCACCCATACCCGCGTTTGCGGCAAGGACGCTTCTCACACGGAGACCAAGGCCTGTGACTTTACTTCTCAGGTAACGCAGAACCAGACTTCTGATCTGCCTGAGATTACCACTTACACCTGTAAGGACTGCGGCTACTCCTACGCTAAGGAGACCAAGCCCGCTCTGGGTCATACCCACAACTACGGTGCTCCCGTTGCTGATTACACCAGCGGTGAGGCCTTCGTTGAGGGTAAGAATTACACCCACACTGCTACCTGCACCGGCGAGGGTACCTGCAGCCAGCCTACGAAGACTGACAAGTGCACCTTCAACAATGGTGTGGAGACCAAGGCTGCTACCTGCACCGAGCCCGGCGTGAAGACCTTCACCTGCACCGAGTGCGGCGGCACCTACACTGTAGCGATCCCGGCTACCGATCATAACTGGGGTGACTGGAAGCATGTTGAGGGCACCGAGGGTGCTGATGCACAGCACAGCCGTGTATGTGCAAACGACGCTTCTCACAAGGAGACCAAGGCCTGCGACTTCACCGCTAAGGTGACCCAGGAGGCAACTCTGGATCAGGCCGAGATTACCACTTACACCTGTAAGGACTGCGGCTACTCCTACACCAAGGAGACTGCTCCGGCTCTGGCTGGTGTGACCGTAACTGTAAATGCTGTGGAGAACGGCTCTGTAACCCTGGCTGGTCAGGATGTGACCGCCGGTGGTTCTAAGAAGTTCGCTGAGAACGGCACTTACACCCTGGTTGCGACTCCCAATGAGAACTGCACCTTCGTAGGCTGGCAGACCGGTAACAAGATCGTTTCCACCGATGCTACCTACAGCACCGTGGCTATCGCTGACATCACCTACACGCCCGTGTTCGCTGAGTCCGCTAAGCCCGTTCAGTTCACCTTTGTTGATATGTTCAACAACGTGATCTCTTCTCAGTCTGTTGCTTCCGGCGCAGATGTGGAGATCCCGCAGGCACCCACCTACACCGGCTACACCTTCACCGGTTGGTCCGTAGATGAGGCTGCCATTAAGGCCGCTACCTCCTCCATGACTGTTTATGCACAGTATGAGAAGGACGCCGCCGCTACCTACACTGTAACCACTGACGCTGATGCTACCGTTGCTTACGGCAGCAACTCCGCACAGGGTACTCTGGCTGACGTTCCTTACGGCACCCAGGTAACCGTGTCTAAGGCCGGCGCTACCGCTTGGGCTATCGACGGCAAGATCGTTGCTTACGGCGACAGCTACACCTTCTATGTTGCTTCTGATGTAACTGTGAAGGCTGCTTCCGCTACCACCCAGGCTCCCGTTGTGGCTGCTGTTTCTGCCAACCAGGTTGCCGGTTCTTACAAGGTTGAGTTCGTTGCTACCCGCGCTATGGTGGATGGCTGCACTTACCTGAAGTCCGGTTTCGTGTATGGTAAGAACCTGTCCGATGCTGACCTGACTCTGGCCAACGTTGGCAAGAAGGGTTCCGCTGATAACTCCGGCGTTGTGAAGGCTGCTTATGCCAACAGCACCGAGGGCAGCACCCAGTTCATCCTGAGCTATGGTATCTCCGCTCAGACCGGCACTGCCTCTGCTAAGGCATTCTTGACCTACAAGGATCAGAATGGCAAAGTGAAGACCGTGTACTCTGATGTGATGAACCACACTTACGCTTAATCGCGTAAACACCTATTTATCGCTCCTGCCGGCGGGCAACTGCCGGCAGCGATATAAGGCAATTTAGGAATAGGAGGAATGTCTTCATGAAAGAAGCTTATTCTAAGCCTGTTGTCGACGTCAAGGAATTTCAGCAGATCAATGTGATGACCGCAAGCGGTCCTGAAATTGTTGGTGGCGAAGACGACTAATTGCAATTAGTAAAATAATTGCTCGAGCGAAAAGAGCCGAGGGAGCAATCCCTCGGCTCGATTTTTTTGCTTTACCGGTGCGGCCAGTTGGTTGCGCCGGGACGGTATTGTATGGACCGGCGGGGAGACCGTCGGCTTTTTTGTTTTTTTATGGCAATGGAGTGGCACTTATGGTACAATGAAAGCAGACGAAACGAATTGGAGGCGGCGGTATGAAAAAGATGACAAAGCGCCTGGCGTGTCTGGTGCTAGTGTTGGTACTGGCCTGCTGTGCCCTGCCGGGGGTCACTTACGGTGCCACCACCTCGGTAGATCTGAACCAAAATTACCTGTTCCGTGCCCGGACTAACGCCTTTTCCTTTGGCACCGGTGAGACGGCAAAGCTGACCTTTACGCCCCAGTACACAGCGAAATACACCTTAAAGCTGTACGGTCATGTGACAGGCGGGCGGAATATTCGTGCCAGCCTGACGAACCCGAACGGCGCGGTCACGGACTTTGAATACCCTAACCGTACCGGCTCTACCGTTAAGGATTACAGCCATCCGTACCTGACCGCTACCCTGGAGCAAGGCAAAACCTATACCTACTCGGTTCGGGGGTGGACGGCGACCAGCACCGGCGCAACGGTAGATGTGGACTTTACCAGCGGCAAAAGCGGCACCCTTTCCCAGGAGGTGGGGCTGCGGCTGTATCTGGACCAAACGGAATTTACCGCTTACAGCCAGCAGGCGGTACTGAATGCGATGAAGCTGCTGATTGTGGATCGCACCGGCGCCCACTTGGAATGGAAGTATAAGGATGCGATGGGCAGCCTGTTAGTGGGCGGCGCCGATGTGATCGTGGATCTGTCCGCTTGCGGTGCCTGCGGCAAGAACACGGTGCAGGTGCACTATATGGGCTACACCGCCACGGCGGATTTTAATTTGGCCCACGACTATTCTGTGCTGCTGGAACGGGTGGCGGCTACGCCCACTGCCCGCGGTTACGACCTACTGGGATGCAGCCGGTGCAGCGCCACCACCCGGGCGAATTTTGTAGATTACGACGGCTTTTGCATTGCTACCCCCGGCGCGGATATGGGCGCGCTGCTGTTTAACGATACGGACGTGACCGCCGGCGGCCGGATTTATGTAGATCGGGGCAAGGACTGCACGCTGCTGGCTCTGCCCAATAGCGGCTGCCGTTTTGCCGGTTGGCAGCAGGGGAATAAGATTCTGTCCGGCGATGCCAGCTATACCTTTACCCCGGTGGCCAGCGCCACCTACACGCCGCTGTTTTTGGACAACAGCGACCGGCTGACCTTTTTGTTTATTGACCCGTTTTCCAATGTGTTGTCTTATCAACAGGTGGACAGTGCTGCGGATGTAAAGATCCCCACGCCGCCTGCCTACACCGGCTATACTTTTGTCGGCTGGTCCTACACGCCGACGCAGATCCACAGCGCCACCAGCTCCCTGACCGTGCAGGCGCTGTACCGCGCCGGTGGAGCCAAGCAGCTGACCATCACCGCCCCCGGCTGCACCTTGCAGTGCGGCAGCCAAACTGCCCGGAACAGTCTGACTGTTGCCTATGGGGCGCGGGTTACTGTGTCTGCGGCAGATGCCAAGGGCTTTTCAGCCGATGGGCGGGTGCTGGGTTATGGCAGCCGGTACAGCTTCTACGCCGTTGCCGATTTGGCGCTGGAGAAGCGCACCGATGATCTGACTCCGGTGCCCTCTGTGTCGTTGCTCTCCGCCCAGTTGCAGTCGGATACCGGGCGGGTGATGTTTGCTGCCACCCGGTCCATGGCCGGGGAGGGAAATCGTCTGGTGACCTCCGGCTTCCTGTACGGCAAGAATTTGGCAGACGATGACCTGGTGCTGGAGATGGCCGGTAAGCCTGGCACCGGTACGGACGCCGGCACGGTGCGCTGCGCGCAAAACCGCTCTACGGAGCCGGAAGGCCAGTTTGTGCTGTACTATGGCATTTCCGCCCATGTGGGCACTGCCGCCGCGCGGGCGTACCTGACTTATGCAGACGCAGACGGCGCCCTGCACACGGTGTATTCCGCCGTGCTGCGTTATACTTATTGACAGACCTTTCCTGTTTACAATCTGCCCGGCCTGTGCTACAATAAGGGCAGCAAAGGAGTGCGATTATGAAAAAGACCATTCGCCTGGGCAGTTTTCTGCTGGCGTTTCTGCTGCTGGTGTGCACCCTGCCGGTGACGGCGTGGGCGGCCACCACTGTGGACTTAAATCAAAATTATCTGTTCCGTCCCCGGACCTTTTCCTTTGGCGCCGGGGAGACGGCCACCCTGACCTTTACTCCCCAGTACACGGCGGAATATACTTTGAATCTGAATGGCCATGGGGACGGTGGAGGCGGTCGGAATATCAAGGCCAGCCTGACGAACCCGGACGGCACCGTGACGGATTTTGAATATCCAAACCTTGAAGGCACCACAGATAAGAATTACGCGCGGCCCTTTTTGACCGCTAAGCTGGAGAAGGGCAAGACATATATCTATTCTGTGACGGGTAAAATAGCCTCTACGAGTGCTACCGTAGATGTGAACCTGACTAGCAGCCAAAGCGGTGCACTGACGGAGGAGCTGGGGCTGCGTGCTTATTTGCAGGGCAAGACAGTGTTTAACGGCTACAACCCCCAGGCGGTGCTCAATGAATTGAAACTGCTGGTGGGATTTAAGAACGCCACCAAGCCTTTGGAATGGTGTTATAAAAATGCCGGCGGTGTGCTGAGCATTAACGGCGTCGATGTGATCGTGAATATGTCCGGCTGCGGTTCCGACGGTAGGAATACCATGTCGGTGTACTACCAAGGTTATCGAGCCGATGTGAATTTTGAGGTGCACGCTTTGCGACAGGGGAAAGTTGTACCACCTACCTGTACCAGCAATGGTTATACCCCATATATTTGCGACAATTGTGGAAGAGAAGTGCACTGGGATATTGTCCCGGCGCTGGGTCATAATTACAAAGAAAAAAGCCGTGCCTTTACCAAGGCCACGACTTCTAAGGACGGCAAGCGGACAGCAACTTATGCTTGTACCCATACCGGCTGCAAGGCCACTTACACCAAAACCTTGCAGACATACTATAAAGCCAGCAATATCAAGCTGAATAAGACCGCCTATACCTATAACGGCAAGGTGCAAAAACCGTCTGTGACCGTGAAAGACAGCAAGGGCAAAGCCCTGAAGAGTACGGATTATAAAATTGACTACCCCAAGGGCATGAAGAATGTGGGCAAATATACCGTAAAAGTGACCCTCAAGGGCAATTACAGCGGCAGTAAGTCCATGACCTATAACATTAACCCCAAGGGTACCAGCGTGTCTAAGGTGAAAGCTGCCAAGAAAGGTTTTAAGGTCACTTGGAAAAAGCAGGCGACGCAAACTACCGGCTACCAGGCGCAGTACAGCACCAGCAGTAAGTTTAAGAAAGCCAAGACGGT
>ERZ772831.2771-NODE-2771-length-13772-cov-2.870307_pt1 | contig 13772 bp, 9 predicted proteins | sample MGYA00580858_ERZ772831 | MGnify/ENA primary metagenome ERZ772831 (study PRJEB29015, sample SAMEA2737694) | human gut metagenome | biome: human gut; feature: human-associated habitat; material: faeces | place: China | collected 2012 ... | reverse complement strand
CGCAACCTTGACCCGTACATGGGCCGTGCGTTCCTCGGCGACGGCATCGCGACGATGCTCTCGGGCTCCTTCGGCGGCACGGGCGTGACGACCTACGGTGAAAACATCGGCGTGATGGCCGCCACGCGCGTCTACTCCACGCTGCTCTTCCCGGTCGCCGCGATCTTCGCGATCATCCTCGGCTTCTCCCCGAAGTTCGGCGCTGTGATCCAGACGATTCCGCAGCCCGTCCTCGGCGGCACCTCGATCGTGGTCTTCGGCCTCATCGCCGTGGCCGGCGCTCGCGTCTGGGTCGTCAACAAAGTCGACTTCGGCAACAGCCGCAACCTGATCGTGGCTGCCGTCACGCTGATTCTCGGCGGCGGCGACTTTACCCTCAACCTCGGCTTCTTCAGTCTCGGCGGCATCGGTACCGCGACCTTCGGCGCGATCATCCTCAACGCCGTCATGTCGCTCGGCGAACCCAAGGAGGAAAAGGCCTCGGGCGAGCCCATCGAGCTTGACCGCAAGGCCTGACGCCTGATCTGACTTCAAGTCCCGAACGGGGCTGCTTCTCAAGGGAGCGGCCCCGTTTTTCGTTAATGACAAAGGAGAGCAGGTTGGGAAGGGAGGCGGCAAAGTCGGGCCGTCTGAAACCTGCAAGTCGTGAAAAGATCACTCAAGGCCCAGAAACGATGGACGATCGCGTGCGCAGGCTGCTTTATCTGGGCCTCACCAGGGCGTCCGCACGCATCGAGCTTGTCGTGAGCACCAAGGCCATGGCCGCACTCAATGCGGCGGCAGGCTGACCGCCGGAAGTCCGCAGGTCGCCTGAGGCCCGACGAATGATGGAAAAGAGAAGGGGACCCGTTGTTGATGGATCCCCTTTGTGTTCTCAGGTCCCTTGCGACAAGGGACTCAAATCGAAAGATCAGCGGTGGTTGCGGCCGTGCCTGGCCTTGGGCTGGGCAGCGGGAGCGGCCTCAGCGGCAGGCTCTTCAGCCTTTTCGGACTCTTCGCACTTGCATTCGGCGTCGTCCTCGCACTTGCAGTCGCAGTCACACTTGCATTCGACTTCGCAATCACATTCGCATTCCGCGGGTTCTTCTTCCTCGAAGTCCTCGGCGGTGGCTTCCTCGACGTCTTCGTCCTTGCCGTCGTGCGTGTCGAGGCTTTCGACGAGGGCGAGAAGAGCCTGAGCCTCTTCCTCGGTGAGATGAATGTCGGCTTCGATGTTGGAGCCGAGGGAGCGGTTTTCAATTTCAGCCGTGACGTGCAGGGCTGCGTTGATCACCGCCTGGGCCGCGAAGGACTTCACGGACGTACCGGTGAGAGTGGCGGCAAGTTTCACGATGTCGTAGGAGACGGCGGGCAGCTTGATCTTGATGCGGTTCTTATCGTTGTCGGACATGACCTTTACCTCCGGAGGCCAACACTTTGAAAAATGCTGAACGGGGCGTGAGAACCACGCCGACGTTCATGACAACTATAATAACTCGACTTAATGAAATTTGCGCGGCAAAAGTGTGAACGTTGGTCAGGAACTTCCCCTGAACCACGCTCGTTTTGGGCTGTCGGCCCCCTTGAGGCTGCCTCTGCGCGAAGCGAGGGGCGTTCAATGGGACCCGAGCGAGTTCAAAATGAATTTCATCGCACCGGGCACGCACAGGACTGAACGAGCGCTACAAAAGGAGAAGACCTTGCCGGAAGGAACTACAAGGGGCCCGCGGACCGTCGCTGGCCGCGTCCGCACTCTGCTGCTTCTGGCAGCCTGCGCCTCGATGCTCGGCGGCTGTGCCGTCGGAAGCGGCGAGGTGCGTGACCTCTCGACCGAGAAGGCCGCGAGGCTCATCATCGACGGCCGGACCACCATGGCGCAGATCGATGCGGAGCTCGGCGAACCCGACTATGAAATCCACATGGGCCACGAGATCGTTCGCCACTACAGCTGGATGAGGGGACGCCCCTCCGCCAAGAACTTCATCCCCTTCAACCCGATCTCGGAATTTCCTATCACGCAGAAGAACCTGCGCATCTGGTTCGACAAGACGGGCGTCGTGAAGCGGCATGAATTCACGGGCGTCTTCTACATCTACCGCGCGCCACTTGTCGGCACGGACGCGCCACACAGCTTCAGGCCGCTCACGCCCGCCGAGCTCGATCATTTCTCGGAGTAGCAAGGATGACGATTGACTTCAACCGCAGAACGCTCGGAAAGGCCGCGGCCATTCTCAGCGCCTCTCTCGGAGCTCCGATGCTCGCAGGCTGCAGCGGTCCCCAGCACCACGCCGACAACCGCATGATGCCGGGCACTGTCTTCACCCCGGAGGCGCTCAAGGCAACGGCCAAAGGGAAGACCTACGTGCGCGACTTCGTCGCCGTCTACGGCCGGCCCCTTCGCCGTATGAACGACCACGTGCGCCATCCCGACCAGAAGGGCTACGTGTGGGAATGGGTGGCGACGAGGCCGTCGTTTTGCAGCAATCTCAATGACCGCCCCTACATGACGCCCACCGTCAAGAAGGAAATCCACGTCTGGCGACGCAACATCGATGCCGTCGTCACCGACGTAGAGGTGGTCGGGACCTTCTACGTCCAAGTGAAGCACAAGATGCTTCCACTCGTCATCACCGACATCCGACCGCTCACCCGAGACGAACTCACCGCTTCGCGCGTGCCCGCGGGGCCGGGCGAGAATCCGCGCGAAATCGAGCTCTGGTACCAGAGCCAAGGCCGATAAGCTCACTTAAATAGAATTCCCTTTGGGGAACTCTATTCAAAAAAACAGGACAAATTGAAAGGGGAGGCGCTTTATCCCAGACGTCGAAGGTCGAAGTCCGAAGAACGCACTGTCTCGCTTTTGCAACACGTGCCTTGCGGATCCATCCCTGCGGGACGGGCGCTTAGAGGAGAACGCTTGTTCAGGACAAGGCATCATCCGCCATGAAAAGAGGGCCTGCCCTCGGAATGGAGAGACAGGCCCTTCGAAAGCGCTCAGGAAGTTCCCCAAAGGAGAAGAAGAACGCGCGTCAACCGATGGTAAGGACCATGCGGGGCGTGCCGTCGGGGCTTCCGAGTTCGGCGGGATCACGATCCTCGGGCGCGAAGACGAGCTCGCAGATGCCGCCGGGCAGCCTCACGGCGAGGATGTCGAGGCCTTCATCTTCATTGACCACGCGCGTGAGGTCAAGGTCGAGCGCGAGGATGCAGGCGGCGCAAAGCCCGCCGATGTCGAGGTCGGCATCCTGGTCCTCGATGCAGTCAAGCATTTCGCAGAGGGCATCCATGGCCTCGTTGGGCTCGCCCGACCACATGGCACGCATGAGCTCGCGCGTGGGCGTCATCCAGTCGGCTCCTTCGCTCATCACGAACCTGAGTGCGAGGACGGCCAGCAGGCGCACGCCCCAGACGGAGGCATAGTCGTAGAGCCTCACATCGTCGGGCTGCTCATCCGCAGCCTCGCCGGGGAGCGGCGTCCAGAAGCCGAGGGTCACCATCGCCTCGGCAAGAGGGTCGAGCCTATCCTTGCCGAAAACAGCGGGGATTTCCTGAAAGAGCGCCATGCGCTTCAGATCCATCAGGCCTGCGTTTTGGAGTCGCTCGAGGAAGCGGGGCGTGAGCGCGGCGGGCACGGGCGGGAGGATCCCGGCCTTCCCCTGGCGAACCCATTGAAGAATGTACGGTTCGACGTAGCGTGCGCCGAGTGCGGCATGGCGGTCCAGCTCCATCATGACGAGGTCGGGAACCATTGTCCTTTCCTCGGAGATGCGGGCAAGGTCCGCGCCGTAGAGAAGGCCAACCTGCTCATGGGAGATCGTGAAGAGCTCCTCGGTCTCGTGAGGCGCAAGAGGCTCGGCGTTCTCAAACGCTTCGCGGCAGATGTCCTTTGTGAGGCTCGTGAGGCCCGTCACGATGAAATGATGTCCATGTGTCGCGGCGATGCGTGCAAGCCCGCGCACGATGATCCCGCGCATTGCCTCTCGCTCCTCCTCGTCGTCCCAGGCCGCAAGGACGGGAACGTCGATGTCGGAAAGGAAGAGGCAGGGCGCTTCCGGATTGGCAAACTCATCAAAAAAGGCTTCGAGTTCGGCCGTATCCCCAATTTCACTCAGCTTGACGTGCCTGAGATTGAGCCCAATCTCGGCCGCGCAGTGCTGCGGATCGATGGGGAGCCAGTCGGCGCAGCCGATGCCCCAGCGGATGCCGCCTTTTTCCAGGATGCGGATGAGGGGCTTCATGAGCGTACGCTCGTTGTCTGTGGGCGTCAGAGGCGCGCCGGGAACGGGAAATCGGAGCATGCGATGGATCCTTGATGGGGGAACGGTGCCCGTAGTTTATCTGAAAGAGAATCGGACCACGCAGACGGTCTGCTGCAGGGATCGCCTGAAGGAGGCGGAGAGGTCCTCGAATGAGGCGCAAAAGCCCGGAAGCCGGAAAAGAGAAGGCCCCGCGCTTCGGGGAAAAGTGCGGGGCCCTTTGGGTTTTCTCAGTGAGTCCTGACCGGGGGCTTCACTTGAGAGTCAGGTTGTCAGGCCGGCTTGCAGCAGGCCTTGCAGGGGACGGCGGCCTTGTAGGCGAGGCCGAGGACGTAGCCGGTGACGGCGAACGGGACCCAGGCGAGGCCGTACTGGGCGAACGGGACGTAGGCCTTGATGGCTTCGGAGATCGCGCCGAGGTTCACGCCGGCGGTTTCGAGACCGGAGACCGCGGCCATCACGAACGTGAAGGCGGTGGTGAAGGCGTAGACGCACTGGCGGCCGTCGAAGAGCTTGTCCGTGAAGAGCAGCACGATCAGGATCACGCAGAGCGGGTAGACGAACATCAGGACCGGGATCGTGGAGACGATGATGGTCTTGAGGCCGAACATGCCGATCAGGAACGAGACGATCGTGAAGAGCAGGCAGTACTGCTTGTACGTCAGGCGGCCGACGATGCGCATGAAGTAGGCGGCGCAGCAGGTGATGAGGCCGATGGACGTCGTCAGGCAGGCGAGCAGCACGATGACCGAGAGAAGGATGGCGCCGAAGTTGCCGAAGAGGATCTTGGCGGTTTCAGCGAGCACAGGAGCACCCGTGTCCTGCATGCCGATGGCGGTGACGGACTCAGCGCCGATCTTCGCGATGAAGAAGTAGATCACGGCGAGGAGCGACACGGCGAGGATGCCGGACTTGTAGACCTGGGAGGTGACTTCCTTCGCGGTCTTGGCACCGCCTTCACGGACGAAGTTCGTGACGAGCGTGGCGAAGACGAACGCGGCGATGGCGTCAAGCGTGTTGTAGCCGTCAAGGATGCCCGCAACCGTGGCGGTGAGGACGCCCGCATAGTTCGGCTGGGCGGCCTGCGGAACGCCGAGCGGATCTACGACGGACTTGACGATCAGAGCACCGAGCGTGAGCACGAGGGCCGGCGTCAGGATCTTGCCGACGCGGTCGACGAGCTTCTGCGGCGTGGCGGCAAGCCAGTAGGAAACCACAAAGAAGAGGACGAGGAAGATCCACAGGCCCATTTCAACCTGACCTTCGGTGAGGAAGGGACGCAGGCCGATTTCAAAAGCCACCGTGCCCGTACGCGGAATGGCGAAGCAGGGGCCGATGGACATGTAGACCACGACCGTATAGAACAGACCATAAAGGGGATGTGCGCGGCCGGCAGCCTCCTGCAGGTCATTGCATCCCGCATAAGCCATCGCCATGATGGCGAGAAGGGGAAGGCCTACACCCGTAATGCAGAAGCCAATGAAAGCCCAAACGAAGTGATCGCCGGAAGCCTGGCCCATGGAGGCGGGGAAGATGAGATTGCCTGCGCCGAACAGGATCGCGAACAGCATCAGGCCGATCGCGACAAAGCGCTTGTTGTCTGTGTTTTGCATAGCTTTTCTAATGCGGGAGGTGTTGTAGGACTCTTGTGTGGGGCGCCTTCGGGACCGTCCGTCGTTTTCAGCAGAGACGGTGCGGGCCTTGTGACCGATGCCCTTGAATAGGATTATATGGACATGTAGCTTATGGTTACATAGGGCAAACAGCTTACATGAGGCGGATTTCTGCAAGGTTCCGTCACTTTGAACCCGTTGCGGGACATGGATTCCGCCCAAAAAAGGCTCTGCTGTTTCGCAAAAGTTGCAGGAATCAACGCCTGAAATCGCACCTTCTGCCGACGGCAGCCGGGCCTTCAGAGGCGCAAAGCGCATAATTTTATATGTGGGGCGCGCGCTTTGGGGGCATCGTTCCCGATCGGGCGCCAAACGCCCGATTCAGTTCGCATGACGTGCGGCAGTGGCCGAAAGCCCACGATCAGCGATAAGAGGAGGGTGAAAAATCAAAGGGCCCGAAGATGTCGTATCTGCGGGCCCTCGAAACAACGGTTTCAGGTCGATCAGCTGTTGCCGATCTCGTTGTTAATGTCAAAGCGCAGCGGATCACCGTTAGAGGCGAAGAGGCTGCCAGCGCGACCGACGATGAGCGGGTCGATGTTGCCCACCTTCTTCATGTCGCGGTTGTCGTACGGAATCGATTGCAGCAGCACGCGGATGGCGTTGAGACGACCGCGGCGTTTGTCTTCGTTGCGGATCACCGTCCAGGGCGTTTCGGCCGTGTCGGTCATCTGGAACATGCGGCGAATGGCCTTCGAATAGTCGTCCCAGCGGTCCATGGACGCGATGTCGACGGGAGAGAGCTTCCAGCGCTTCAACGGGTTCTCGCGGCGTTCGCGGAAGCGGCGGCGCTGTTCGTCCTGGCTCACGGCGAGCCAGAACTTGATGATGTGCGTGCCGCCCCTGATGAGTGACTGCTCGAAGCCCGTCACTTCGTTGAGGAAGATTTCGGTCTGCTCGGGCGTGCAGAATCCCATCACGGGTTCGACCACGGCGCGGTTGTACCAGGAGCGGTCGAAGAAGCAGATCTCGCCAGGATTGGGCAGGTGCGCGCAATAGCGCTGGAAGTACCACTGGCCCGCTTCATTCTCGGTCGGCTTCGAAAGGGCCACCGTGCGCGCGCCGCGAGGATTGAGGTTCTCGGTGAAGCGGCGGATCGTGCCGCCCTTGCCGGCCGCGTCACGGCCTTCAAAGAGCACGATGATCTTCGAGTTCGTGCGCTTGACCCAGTCCTGAAGCTTCAGAAGCTCGACCTGCAGATCATAGAGTTCCTTCTCATAGAGCTTGTTCGGGTAGCGGTTCTTGTACGGATAGGCGCCTTCGCGGAGCTTGTCCGAAAGAGCGTTCATGTCGATGGGCTTCTTCGGGAAGAGGCCCGCCTGATGCGCCTCCTTGACGAGCAGCAGCTTGAAGAGCGCGTCACGTTCCGTCTGCGTCAGGTCGCGGTTGAGCATCTTGAACACTTCGGCGGCCGACTCTTCGGGGGAGACGAGCGGCGTGTCGCGAAGCTTGTCGCGAAGATAGGTGACGACCTGCGTCATCGAGTCGAACGAATGAGGTTCGACATGCTTGGGTTCAAGGGGAGCCACAGGATAGGAGGGCTTCCTTTCAACGTCTACGACTTCAAGGGTGCCGCCGCCGGTGGGTTCGACGGCAGACTTGTGAGAATGATCCTTGGCCATGTGCGTACTCCTTTCTGATTTTCGCTGTCACGCATAAGCACGTGGGATAATATTATCGCTGCCCGTAACGAAATGTTATGAGCAATGTCCCGTAACCGTCACGACGCGACGGCCCTGACTCAGGGAATCGTCGCAGGCGTTGTGTGAGGGAGAATGGCTCCCGTTGCCGTCAATCATAATCCACGACGGCGCGCATGAGAATTTCCGCACCTGAGAGGAAATCCGAAATTCGCATCGCCTCATGCGGGTTGTGGGACCCGTTCTGGTTGGCGACGAAGAGCATGCACGTGGGCACGCCCGCGCTCGTCATGACCGCGGCGTGGTGGCCCGCTCCGCTCGCCATCTGAAGATGAGGTATGCCGTGATCCGTCGCGGCCTTGACGAGCCGATTGAAAAGGATTGCGTCGGGACGTGCCGCCTCGCCTACGATGACGTCGTCGAAACTGAACTTCACGCCGCGCTTTTCTTCGATGGCGGTCGCCTCTTGAAGAAGGAGGTCGTGGAAGGCGCGGATCGTCTCCATGGAAAGGCTTCTCATGTCGAGCCCGAAGCAGACGTCGCCCGAGATGATCGAGATGTCGGCCGTCGAAGGCGTGTTGATGACGCCGCAGGTGAAGACCAGATCCTTGCCGTCATGGAGCCAGGCCTCCCAGTGCCTGTTCATCACGTAGAGAAGGTCTGTCAAGGCTGCGACGGCGTCGTGCCTGAATTCATAATCAACGGCGCCCGAATGCGCGGTCTCGCCCTCGACGCGGCAACGCTTGTGCCTCAGATACCCGCGGATTCCCGTGACGACCGCCGCACGGTTGACAGGTTCCTTGTCAAGCCTCGGACCCTGCTCAATGTGAAGCTCGACAAAGGCTGCAATCTTCGAGAGATCGATGAGCGACTCTCCCGAGGCGATGCGCTCGACATCGACCCCGCGCTCAAGAAGAACGTCCTTCAGAAGTCTCCCCGAATCCCTGCGAGGGAGTTCGAGCTCAAAGGGCTTGAGCCGCCAGACTGCCCGCATAGGCACGTCCGAATTCCGGGCACTCCTCCATGCGGAATGCAACGATACAGAAGTCCCGTTCGGGTACCCTATTCGTATCCTTCAGATATTTGGCCACGGCGAGCGGCGCGACGATGCCGGCAAGCCCATCGTAATTGCCGCCCTGCGGAACGGAGTCGGAGTGCGATCCCGAGACGAAGGCTGGCAAATCCCTGTTGCGACCTGGCAAAGTCATCCAGAGGTTGAGCGCAGCGTCCGCATGGACTTCAAGACCGATCTCGCGCGCGGCCTCGGCGAGTCTCTCGTGCACCTTGTCTTCTTCGGGCGTATACCCCTCGCGCGTGACGCCGCAGGTGTCGGCGGTGAGCTTGCGGATGTCTTCAAAGAGACGAGTGCAGAAGTCTTCAACGTGGGCGGCGAATTCAGTCATGAGGCGGTTCCTCTTCCTGTTGGTTTCGGCTGGAGTGAGTGGAGTAGGGATCGGTTGGATTGTTTTTATTGTTCAAGTGTACCCCTCGAAGGATCTGAGCTGATGAAGGGTTCTGCGAAGCAGCTCCCAATGACGAATCCTGCGGGGAGTCGAAGTGCGGATTGCAAGGTACAAAAAACCTCCGGCATTCCGAAGGATGCCGGAGGCGGGGAACCCGCCGCCCCGGATGGAGAGAGGGAGAAGGCGGCGGAGAGGGAGACGATCAGTATCAGAAGAGATACTTCACGTTGAGCTGGCCATAGAACTCGCGATGGTCGTTGTCGCCGAAGGCACCACCGATCTGGCCGCCGAAGGAGAGGGCGTCCTTGCGGGCTTCAAGACCGAAGCCCACGCGGCCGACGTTCTCGCTCCAGACGTCGAGGTTGGTGTTGATGGCGGCAGCGCCGAACTTCGTCGTGGCTTCGACGTCCGTGTCACCGAACGTGTGGACATAGGCCACGTCGACCGTCGGACGGAGCGTCCAGCCGGAGGCGAGGTCCATGTTGCCCGAGAAGGCCACGCCGATCGGCATGCTCACGAGGTTCTGGTCCATGTCATCCACGGAGAGGCCCTTGGCGGTGTTGTAGCCGTCAGTGGCGACGCGCAGGTAGTTGAGACCGACGTACGGAACAGCCTGACAGGACTTGCTGATCTGGAAGGCCATTTCGCTGCGGGCACCGATCGTGAAGATCGTGGCGTCGATGTCGGCGGAGTCGCCATCAGCGGACGTGACGTCGTTCTTCGTCGTCATGAAGCCCATCTGGCCGACGAGGTTGAACTGGCCCATGCGCTTGGCAGCGTAGCCCTGAACGCCGTAGTAGTCCACGTCGTTCTTGACGCCGTCGTTGTCGCCTTCGCCTTCAACGTCGCCGGTTCCGAAGTTGCCCATGACGCCGAACGTCATGTCGCCCATCGTGTATTCACCGCCGACCGTAATGCCGCCGAGTTCGGTCTTCGTTTCAAGAGCGCCGGAGTCGCCGCCCATCTTGAGGGAGGTGCCCGTCACTTCAGCGAAGCCCGTCCAGCCGTCCTTGAAGACGTTGGTGAGCGCAGCACGCTTCGTGGCCTGATCAATGGCCATCGTGGCGGCTTCAATGCCGGCCGTCTGGACACCGCCTGCAGCAGCGAGGTTGAGAGCGCCGTTGAGGCGGGCTTCGCGCTGGCTGCCGGACGTGATGGCAGTGTTGGCTTGGTCAAGGAGGGAACCGATCACTTCGTTGTCGGCCATGCCGTCAAGGGCAGCGCCGTCAAAGTGTTCAAGGCCCGTACCGGCGAGTTCGGAACCCGTGGCGATCTTGAACGTGTACTGGTTGTCCTCGTTTTCAACCTTGACAACCTTGTAGAGGAGGTTGTCGACCGTGACGGTCGTGAAGCCTTCATGTTCGACCTCAACGACACCCTTGTCGGCCACGTGCACGTAATGAATCGTGGAACCCTTTTCGCCAGTGATCTTGCCGGTCACGTCGGTGGAAAGATTGCCTTCCTGACCGTCATCAACAGAGGCATCAACAATCAGCGTGCCGTTGGAACCAATGTTCACGCCATTCTTGGCTTTGGTCTCGCCAACGTTGATGCTGGCGTTGGCGAGATTGACCTGTCCGCTCAGGTAGAGACCGGCCTTTTCGTTGTACTTGCCGAGGCCGTCGCGGGCGTCAGAAGTCCTGGCGGTTGTGCCAAGAGCAAGAACGCCTTCCTCGACCACGAACTTGTTGGTAGGAGTAGCTGCGGACTGGACGGCGAGGGCGCCGCCTTCCTTGACGGTCATCGTCTTGGTGGCGGCACCATTGAGGATTTCGCCAAACTCGTAATTGCCGGTGACCTCGACGCTGGTCTTGTCACCCATGTCATAGTTCGCACCGGTAACAAGGTCACCGGAATCGAGCTTGTCGAAGCCCTTGATCACGATGCCGGCAGGCAGGTCGAGCAGGGCGACTTCAGAGGCTTCAGCCTTGGAGAAGTCATAGCCGTTCACGAAGTTGAGCGTGGCATTTTCAGCGCCGGAACCGTCGATGACGGCATCAGCCTTCAGGAACTTGAAGTCGGAGCCAATTTCCACGACCGCGGTGTCGACAGTCGACTTCGAAGAAGTGGATTTTTCGATGTTGAGGCCGCCGGCATAGACGTTGCCGTTGAGAGAGCCTTTGACGAGGCTGATGGTAGTCTCCTTCACGTTGGAAGAAGCCTTCTTGTAATCAGCGTCGAATGCTTCGTTCTGATAGCTGCCGGCCACGCCGCCACCATAGATATTGCCTGTGACTTCGGCGCCATTGACCTGAACAAGAGCCTTTTCAACGGTGGCCTTGCCACCAAGAGTTGCCAGACCACCGGCGAAGACGTTGTCGTTGACCTTGCCGCCGTTAAGAAGGAGCTTCACATTCTGGATCGTGGATTCAGCGCCTGCACCGGAAGCAACGCCGCCGCCAAGGATGGCTACATTGGCACCATCCTTACCCAGAGTCTTAGCGACCTGATGAACGTGGCTGCCGCGGCTAGGAACACCCGCATGTTCGCCTTGGATAGGCTTGGTGATGGGATCGACGTTTGCAGCGTTGATTTCACCGCCGGTGACCTCAATGGTCACGGATTCCGTATTGGCAACGGCATTGGTAGCCTTGCCATTCACATTGTCAAAGGCGATGCCGCCGCCGAGAAGGCCGTCAATGGTCCCACCGCTCACAAGCACTTCGGCGGATCCAACATTGGCAGTGGCCTTGGCAAGAGATGCACCGTCGCGTTTCTCAGCCGTAGAGTAGGCGAGACCGCCAGCTGTGAAGAGAATGTTTTCCCCGCCGGTGATGATAAGGTTCACCTTGTCGACATTGGCAGTCGCATTCGTCTGATTGGCAGCCTTGGAAGCATCAGCTTTATCATGGGCAACAGCAAGACCACCAGCCGCAGTAGCGACGTTGTAGCCACCATTGAAGGTCATCGAGACGCTGTCGACCTTGCTGTTGGCCGTCGCGGTACCCGTTGCCTCATCATCAACAAAATAACCGCGCGCAATGGCGCTACCTCCACCGAGATTAGCAACATGAACGCCCGGAATGTCGACCTGATCGGCAAAGCCCGTGAAGTCGGCTACCAATTGAGAGAAATTCAGGCTCTTAATGTCTTCCCTAAACTTGGGCAGATAGGTCGTAGCAGCATTGTGAAGCTTGACCTTGTCATTTTCATTCAGAGCCTTCGGCCCCTCGAAATTCAACTCCACGAATTTCGCGGTGGAACTGGCGGAACCATTATTTTTGCCATTTGCATCAGCCACAGCAATGCCGCCGCCCATCAAGGCAGCGGTCGCGGACTTGGCACCGACATTCATGATCACTGAATCGGATTGAGTCGTAGCACTACCGGATCCAGAACTGAGCAAAAAGCCCAGCGTGCCACCCATATCAAAGGAAACGGCAGCACCACCACCGACAATGCCCATAACTTCGCCATTGTGAATATTGACAATAGTTTGTCCGTTGGTAGTTGCCTTCGCTTCGGACTTACCAGTAGCCACAACGACGTTTCCGGCTACGCCACCGACGACCAGACCATCAAGGGGATCAAGACCTTCATCATTGAACTTGATGTTCACAGTCGTTCCGTTCTTGACTTCGGAATCGATCTTGGAACCATTGGTAGCGATACCAGCGTGACCGGCAACAAAGCCTCCGACATTGGCTTTCCCGCCAATATTCAAAGCCGTACTCTCAATGGAAGTGAAAAGTTGCGTCCTGGTAGCTTCTTCCGCACCCGTTCCTTCACCGTTAAATGAGATGTCATGAGGAGACAGAACTGTCAGAGAGCCGCCGACAACGCCGGCTACGTTACCACTGTTGATGGTGACTGTTGAGCCGGCGTTCTGAACGATGTTCGCGTTGTTCTTCGAGACACTCAGGTAATTACTGCCACCGACGACGCCGAGAACGATAGGAGAGGATGTCCCATCGACATCGCCGATAATGACGCTGGTCTCGCGGTCAGAAGTGAAGGAATTAGTCTGATCGAGATAACCGCCCGTCAAATTCAAGGTATCATCAACTTTGTATCCGGTCTGTGAGGCAAATTTCTTCACCACCTCAGTGTCTTGAGTTGCTGTGAGGAGGCCAATAGCCGCTATCTTGGCAGTCGTTTCATCCATCAAGTTCCAACCACCGGTAACGCCAACCATTACGGAATGGTTCTTTTCCTTGTCATAACCGAAAGCTTTACGAAGAGCAGCTACTTTGGCGTCTTCCTGGGCATCCTTAACTGCCTTAAGGTCTTCAATCAGCTGACTGACGTTACCATTGGTCTGGATGGTAACAGTCTGCCCCATGCCGGAGGTCAGTTTGGTCGTACCGACTTCTTTCAAATTCTCGTTTGTGATGACGCCATCGCTCGGGAGGGCAGCCATCGCCCCGCCTGCCATCAGAGCCGTCACAGCGGCCGCGATCACGGTCTTCGTACCCTTCGCCTGGACGGAGGAGGTGGCTTCATTCACAACCATCAGGGCGCCGCGCGCCTTGTTGAAAACAACTTTGAATGTCGAATTCATTTTTTCTCTTCCTCTAAAAGGAGTGAACACGCGTTCACTCGCACGCGGTAGATTTTAGTGAACGCATGTTCAGTATTTTTTGATGGTTAACCCTCAGATCCTGGAAGACTGAAAAGTCAACAACCGCGTTTTGAACGCTTGTTCCCGTTTGATGGCTGTGCCACAAGCGTTATCATTAAACAAACAGTCATCAACAAAAAGGCAATCGGCTTCTCGCCGGCACCATCTGCCAAGGTAGTAGTAGATATCCTCAAGGCACA
>ERZ772831.2759-NODE-2759-length-13811-cov-5.217505_pt1 | contig 13811 bp, 10 predicted proteins | sample MGYA00580858_ERZ772831 | MGnify/ENA primary metagenome ERZ772831 (study PRJEB29015, sample SAMEA2737694) | human gut metagenome | biome: human gut; feature: human-associated habitat; material: faeces | place: China | collected 2012 ... | reverse complement strand
CTTAGGAGGGGGACGCTCTATCCAACTGAGCTACTGAGACACATCACAGATATGATACCGCAAACAGCGCACAAAATCAAGTTGAATCGGAGAGAAAAAAGGTGTATCCTATAAAGAGAGGCTCCTGCGCCGGGAAACTTTGCGCAGGGGCGGCAGAACGACTCGCCCCTCTGGCTGCTGGCCGGGGGAGCCCCGGGAGGTTGCAATGGGAAAAAACAAAACCAAAAAGCGGACACGCCGGCCCAACAAGGGCTGGCTGGCGGGCAGCAGTGCGACGCAGACTATCTGCATCAGCTTTCTGCTGGTCATCGCGGTGGGTACGCTGTTGCTCACCCTGCCCATTTCCAGCAGGACGGGGCGGCTGGGCGTCATCGATGCCATGTTCACCGCCACCAGTGCCACCTGCGTGACGGGCCTCGTCGTGCGGGATACATGGAGCCAGTTTTCGCTGTTCGGGCAGGTAATCATCCTGATGCTCATTCAGGTGGGAGGCCTCGGCCTTGTCACCCTCACCAGCTTCTTTGCGCTGGCGGCCCGGCGGCGGATGGGATTCCGCGACCTGCGGCTGCTGGGCGAGAGCGTCTCGGCAGACGGCCTGTCCAAGGCCACTGAGGTGCTGAAGATCGTCATCAAGCTGGCGGCGGCTTTCGAGGCCGTGGGCATCGTGCTGCTGCTCTTCGCATTCGTGCCGCAGTTCGGCGCAGAGGGTGTGTGGGTCAGCGTGTTCACGGCCATCTCGGCTTTCTGCAACGCAGGCTTTGACCTCTTCGGACGGTTTGGTGCCTACTCCTCGCTGGTGCCGTACGTCAACAACTACTATGTGCAGGCTGTCGTCATGTTCATGATCATGGCCGGCGGTCTGGGCTTCATGGTCTGGGTGGAGCTGGCAGAGTACCGCAAAAAGCGGCGGCTCTCTCTCCACGCGAAAGTCGTGCTGCAGTTCTCGGTCATTTTCTGGGTGGGCGGCGCGGTGCTGCTGGCCCTGCTCGAGTGGTCGAACCCCAGGACGATGGGCGGCCTGTCCGTCCCGGGCAAGATAATGGCGGCGCTGTTCCAGTCGGTATCCACCCGTACTGCGGGTATGAACACCATCGACCTCGCGGCCTGCAGCCCTATCAGCAAGCTGCTGATGAGCGTGCTGCAGTTCATCGGTGCGGCCCCTGGTTCGACGGGCGGCGGCGTCAAGGTGACGACCTTCGCGGTGCTCATCCTGACCATCCGCAGCGTGGCACAGGGCCGCGACGACTGCGTTATCGGCGGCCACCACATCGAGTCCAAGACGGTCTACCGCGCTCTGACCATCATCGTCATCGGCGCGGTGGCGGCGTTCGGCTCTGCCGTCGTGGTGTACTACAACACCGCAGAGACGGTGTCGGTCATCGACTGCATCTTCGAGTCCTGTTCGGCGTTCGGTACGGTGGGCCTGTCGGTGGGTGTCACTGGGCAGCTGAACACCGGCGCAAAGCTGCTATATATGGCCTGTATGTTCATGGGCCGTGTCGGCCCGGTGTCGCTGGCTATCAGCCTGACGGCAAAGCCCGACGACAACAAGCGAAAAGTCCTCCCGGTGGGTCACATCAACGTAGGTTAAACAAAAAGCGGGCGCTCCACCTGTCCGGAGAGACAGAGGAGCGCCCGCTTTCACTCATTATAAATTGTCCAGTTCCGTCTGGAGCTTTGCAAGAGCGCTACGAATCGGCAGATGCTGGGGGCAGACGGCCTCACACTTGCCGCAGCGGACGCAGTGAATGGCCTTTTCGGCATCCGGGAAGCAGGCTGTCCACTGCTGGCGGATGGCGTCCTTATTGCCGAACATCCCGAGCTTGTTCCAGATACTGAAATTGTCCGGAATGTCCACGCCCATGGGGCAGGGCATACAGTAGCGGCAGCCGGTGCAGCCGATTTTGATATGGCTGCGCAGGACGTCGGCAGTCTGCCGGATGGCGGCGTTCTCGGCGTCGGTCATGGGGCGGAAATCTCCGAAGGTGGCGAGGTTGTCGTCCAGCTGGTCTTCTGCGCTCATGCCGGAGAGGACGACCTTCACATTTTTGTGGCTGGCCGCCCAGCGCAGCGCCCACGAGGCCGCGCTGGCGTCGGCGTCCAGTGCATTCAGCGGCGCGGCAGCGTCCGGCGGAAGCTGTGCCAGCGTACCGCCCTTGATGGGCTCCATGATGATGAGGGGAACATTCAGTTCTTCGGTAAGAGCATAGCCCCGGTCTCCTGCGATCTCCTCGGCACGGTCGTCGGTGTCGAGGTAGTTGTACTGCAGCTGGCAGAAGTCCCACGGCTGGTCGCGCAGGATGTGCTCGAAGCCCGCCGCGTTGTCGTGGCAGGAGAAGCCAAAATTCCGGATGCGCCCGGCGGCCTTCTGCTCCCAGAGCCAGTCTACGATGCCTATCTCTTTGGCCGCATCGTAGCGGGCCTTGTGCAGGGAATGCAGCAGATAGAAGTCGATGTAGTCCACACCCAGCCGCTCGAACTGCTTCTCGAAGATGTCTTTGGCCTCGTCGAGGGTCTTGCAGCTCCACAGAGGCAGCTTGGTGGCGAGGTAGAAGCTCTCCCGAGGCCACTTGGCAATGACCCGGCCCACGAAAGGTTCACTTTCACCGCCGTGGTAGGGGAAAGCGGTGTCAAAGTAGTTGACACCCGCCTCCCGGGCAGTGTTCAGCAGCTTTTCGGCCCGCACTTCGTCGATGCGGCCATCCGGCAGGGTGGGGAAGCGCATACACCCGTAGCCCAGCAGCGAGGTGGAGATGTCCCGCCCGCTGCCGTCTTTTTTCGTCCAATCACGATACTCCATAGCCATTTCTCCGGCGGGGGTCCGCCCGCCGCTCCTTTGCCCTAAGTATAGCAGGAGAAATTGCAATAGACAAGACGAACACCCCGGCCTGCAGACAGCCGGGGTGTTGTATTCGTGCGGGAAATATGATATTCTATAGGTGCTGCCGATGCAGCAAGGTACTGTCTGCAATGTAGGTGGTCACGCCCTTCCGGCCCTGCGCCGGGGAGGTGAACTTTTTGCTATCCCCTGACGCATGGTGCGAAAGGGGGGATGTTCCATGACGTTTGAACAGGTCGTATTGCTGCTCTCGCTTCTTGGCGGAGCGATCTACATCACGTTTCAGATTAGCTGGATCATTTTTAACAGCAAAAAGAAATGACCGCCACGCCCCCAAAGCTTGCGGTCATTTCTTTTGATCTAAAGCCGGAAGGACGCTGACCATTCGCAGACAGTGCCTTTCTTGTTTATAGTATAGAGCTTTTGCAAGCCATTGTCAAGCAAAACGAGGGATAAGATGGATTCTCTGAAAATCGGAAATATCACCCTGCCCCACCGGGCAGTTTTTGGCCCGATGGCGGGCTTTACGGACGCGCCCTGCCGTCGGCTGATGGCCCAGCACGGCGCAGGATTTACGGTCAGCGAGATGGTGTCCAGCCGGGCGCTGGTCTACCACGACCACAAAACGGTCAGCCTGCTCAAAGCCGAACCCAACGGCGCACCCTACGGCGTGCAGATCTTCGGCGAGGTGCCCCAGATCATGGGCGAGGCCGCAGCGGCCATTGAAGAATACGAGTTCGACTTTCTGGACATCAACATGGGCTGCCCGGCCCCGAAGATCGTCTCGGGCGGCGCAGGCAGCAAGCTGATGCTGGACCCCGACCTCTGCGGCCGCATCGTCGAGCAGGTCAAGGCCCACACCACCCGCCCGGTAACGGTCAAGATGCGGAAAGGCTGGGACGCCGACCACATCACGGCGGTGGAGTGCGCCAAAGCCTGCGAGCAGGCGGGGGCTGAACTCATCGCCGTCCACGCCCGCACCCGGGAGCAGATGTATACCCCGGGCATCGACCCGGACATCATCGCCAAGGTCAAGGCGGCGGTGAAGGTGCCTGTGCTGGGCAACGGCGACATCCACACGGCGGAAGACGCCGTGGAGATGATGCAGCATACCGGCTGCGACGGCGTCATGATCGCCCGTGCCGCGCTGGGCGATCCGTGGCTGTTCGAGCGGGTGAACGCCGCCATCGAGGGCCTGCCGACTCCCAAGGAGCCGAACCTGCAGGCCCGGATGAACGCTCTCCGCCGTCAGGTGGAAGAGATGGTGGAGCAGAAGGGCGAATACACCGCCATGCCCCAGGCCCGCGCCCAGACCATGCACTATATGAAGGGTCTCAAGGGCGCTGCCGCCCTCCGCCGCTACTGCTGCACCCTGTCCCGTCTGGAAGACCTGGACGAGCTTATTGCGGCAGTGTTCGAAGAGCAGCGCAAGGCCGGGCTGGACCCGGACGACGTGCGGGAAGTCCCCTTCCCGTGATCATTCGCTGCGGGTCAGCTCGTCGAGGTTCTGAGTGAAGCAGGGGAGGCAGTGCGCCATGAACCAGTCGGCTTCGGGGCAGTGCATCTCTTCCAGTGCCTTCCGCTGCTGACGAAGCGCGGCATCGAACTCGTGGTTGCCGCTGCGCTGCTCCTCCATGCACTTGACGAGGGCCGAGAGCCGGTCAGCGGCTTTCAGGAGCCGCTTTTCCTCGGCGGTCAGCAGGCTGCCGGTGATGAAGGGACTGACTTCCTCGGCCAGCTCCGGCGGCAGCAGACGGGTCATGGCATCCACACTCTCGGCCTCCAGCGCCTTGTAGGCGTCCCGCAGGCCGGGGCTGCTGTACTTGACCGGCGTGGGCATATCGCCGGTGATGATCTCGGGTGCATCGTGATAGAGCGCCGCCACCGCCACCGTCTTGGGGCGGCAGGGCGTGCCGGTGTACCGCCGCGCGATGAGGCAGAGGATATGGGCCATCAGGGCAGTGTCGCAGGTGTGCTCGCTGAGGGATTCCGGGCGGGTGGAGTGCATCAGACTCCACCGGGTGATGTACTTCATCCGCGCCAGAAGGGCGCTGAACGGATATAGCTTCATGTCAGCCTCCTTGAAGTGTCTTTGAGAGGGTTATACCCGCCCGGCGGGCGAATGTCAAGCAAAACACAAAAATTCTTTTTTTCCACACAGCCGCGTGTTATACTGGAACGCGAGAACGATGCGGGCGATGGGCCTGTGCCGCCCCTCCGGGCGGGGAAAGAGGATAGACAATGGACGATTCAAAAAATCAGACCGGAAATGCCCGGCTGCTCAATATGCCGGGGCGGCGGGACCAGATGCTCCGCACCATGCTGCTCTGTGCGCTGACGGCGGCGATATTCTTCCTGCCGTTCTATATCATCGACGGTGGATTTTTCCACTATGCAGGCGATTTCAACAGCCAGCAGATCAGCTTCTACCGCTACATGAACGGCTTCATCAAGGGGGCAGGCTACCCGGACGGCATGGCCGGCGCGGCCCGCAGCACCTTCTCCTGGGCCACCGACCTGGGCAGCGGCGCGATGAACGCCTACTCGTTCTACCTGTACGGCTCGCCCTTCTTCTGGCTGTCCCTCATCTTCCCCCAGAACTGGCTGCCCTACCTCATGGTGCCGCTGCTGGTGCTGAAATTTGCCGTGGCGGGCGGCGGCGCTTACCGCTACCTCTGCCGCTATGTCCGCCGCTCCGATCACGCGGTGCTGGGTGCCTGTCTGTATGCCTTCTCGGGTTTCAGCATCTACAATGTCTTCTTCAACCACTTTATCGACGTGGTGGCCCTCTTTCCGTGGATGCTCTGGGCGCTGGACGAAACGCTCTACGAGCAGGAAGAGCACTACGGCCTCTTCGCGTTCTGGGTGGGCGTCAATCTGCTCAACAACTACTTTTTCTTCATCGGACAGGTCCTCTTCCTCGTCATCTACTTCATCTGCAAGCTGACGACGAAAGATTTCCCGATGAATGTCCGCCTTTTCGTCCGGCTGGCGTTTGAGAGCCTGCTGGGCGCGGCTCTGGGTTTCGTCCTGCTCTGGCCGGCGGTACTCAGCATTTTGCAGAACCCCCGCACCATCGACCTGTCGTCGGGCTGGGGCTTTCTGACCTACTCGAAGGTGCAGCAGTATCTGGCCATCCTGCTGAGCTGGATCTTACCGCCCGATTCGCCCTACATCACCTCTATCTGGTCGGAGGGCATCATCAAGTGGACGAGTATGTCGGCCTATCTGCCCCTGTGCAGTCTGGCCGGCGCGATGGCCTACTGGCGGGCGCGGAAGGGCGACAGCAAAAAGCGCATCGTCGCCACCTGCGCCATCTTTGCGCTGGTGCCGGTGCTCAACAGCGCCTTCTACGCCCTCAATTCCAGCTACTACGCCCGGTGGTACTACATGCCGGTGCTCATCCTCTGCGCCATGACGGCCAGTGCGCTGGAAAGCCCCGACATCTCTGCCGACGAGCTGGACGCCCCGGTCCGCGGCATCGGCTGGCTGATGATCGCGACGCTGGCGTTTGCCTTGGTGCCGGTGCAGGACAGTGATACCCAAGAATGGTCGCTGGGTGTGCTGCAGAATCCCGGCCAGTATGTCGCCGTCCTGAGCTTCGGCATCGGCGGTCTTATCCTGTACCACCTGCTCTGCCGCCGCTGGCGGGGGAGCAGGGCCTTTGCCCGTCGGATGACGGCAGTGGTGCTGGCCTTTGCCTGCGTGTTCAGCATGGTACACATCGGCATCGGCAAGTTCGGCCAGTGGCACACCGACAGCGACCTTGTGGAGCAGTACACCTCTGCCATCAAGCTCAAGGATGACCTGCCCGAGGGCGACTGGCGCGTGGATACCTACAAGACCCACGACAACCTCGGCCTCTGGCTCGACAAGAGCAGCCTGCAATACTTCGGCAGCACGGCCGCGCCCAGCATCCTCAGCTTCTACCCGGCACTGGGCGTCAAGCGGGATGTCCGCAGTGAGCCGGACATCTCCAACTACGCCCTGCGGGGTCTGCTGAGCGTCAAGTACCTCATCACCACGCCCGAAAAGCAGGAAGATCTTCTCGCCGCTGTGGACGACGGATGGAGCTACTACGACACCAAAGACGGCTTTATGCTCTACGAGAACGAGAACTACGTTCCCATGGGCTTTACCTACGACTACTATATTACGGAGGAGTCCTACGAGACGACCGTTAAAAATACCCGCGCGAACCTCCTGATGCGGGCGCTGGTGCTCAGCGAAGAGGACGCCGAAACCTACGGCAAGTACCTCAAGAAGCTGCCAGACGCAAAGCTGGACGACCTGTGGTACGACACCTACGTCTCTGACTGCGCCGACCGCCGCGCCTCGGCCTGCAGCACCTTCCAGATGACCAACTCCGGCTTCCATGCGGAGATCACGCTGAAGAAGGACGACCTTGTCTTCTTCTCCGTACCGTACGACGATGGATTCACGGCCTACGTCAACGGCAAAGAGACTGAGGTCATCCGGGTGGACGAGGGGCTGATGGCCGTTCTGGCTCCGGCGGGGGAGAACACCATCGACTTCGTCTATCAGGCCGACGGTTATTCCCTGGCCAGTAAAGTCTCGCTGGCAGCGCTGGCGGTATTCGTCCTATACGCCGGGTATTTTGTCAGGAAGAAAAAGAAACGCTGTTGAATCGTGGTTTGTCAATGTGCATTCTCCCATAAAATGCAGAGCGCTTTTTGTGGAAAGAGCGAATAGCCCTCCCGGCCAAAACGTGATAAAATAAGCACGTTGTGCTGCCAGAGCAGCCGGAAAGGAAGCGCGAAAGCTATGGAACAAAGCTATTTGATGCCGGGACAGGAACGATGGGAATCATTCCGGGATGCAAATGGGGTGCCGAAAGTTCGCTATTCTTACTGCTCGCTGAAAGGGCGGCTGTTCCGCTGTGTGAGCTGCAGCCGGGAAGAGGCCGAGCGCCTGTGCGAGGACTGGCTGGTAGGCCAGGACCGCTGCTACCGTAACTGAAGATTCGATCTGACAAGACTGCCGTGCAGAAAGACGATGCACGGCAGTCTTTTTGTGCGTCAGAAACGGACCGGTTGGAAAAATCAGTTGATTCCAACTTGAAAAGACGGTATAATAAACTATTATGGGAAACAAGACTCTGCCAACAGCAGAGCGTGAAAAAACGGAAAAGGGGGAGAGCGGATGGACGCACGATTCGAGCGCTATATTGAAGATCTCAGGACAGTCCGCACCCTCTCCCAGCCTAAATTCTCCCCGGATATGAAAGCGAAGGAGCTGCTGGAGACCATCCAGTCCAACGCCATCAAGTGCTTCGACTACATGAAGGAGAACAACGCCATCCTCAATGAGCTGGTGTTCCAGCGTGCGCCTGCGGAGCTGACGAGTGCCGAAATTGCCAGCCTGCAGGAGTTTGCTGACAAGATGTTCGACTACGACAGCAGCGAGGACTGCGGCATCGCCTATAAGGTCTACAGCCTCCTGCTGGAAAACGCCCGCATCCGGGGCGACAAGCCTGCCATCGTCCGCTATCTGTATGAAAAAGCGGTTTCACTCCACTATCTCAATGTCAAGGGCAGCGACTATGCCATCAACCCTTACGGGACGCAGGTGCGCGGCCTTTTTCAGGAGGGTGCAAGCTATATTGCGGAGTATGAGTCCTTTGATAAGACAACAAAGGGCTACATCATGTGCTGTCTGGGCAACAGCCGGATGTCCATGCCGCGCAGTACGCCGGAAGAATGCACCGAATACATGAAGGTATTCGACAAGGCGATGGGCATCATCACCGACCCTTACTACCACCAGCTCGACCCGGACCTTCCGTGGGGCAAATTCGAGTATGCGATGCATATGGACCGGGAGACGCTGCTGGGCTATCTGCGCCACTACAACGACCCGGTGGTCGCCGCCAAGGTGATGGAGTCGGCGGAAGCCATCTACCGCGACCGGGTGCTCTATAAGGGAGAGGAGGCACGGCTGCAGAACTGGCGTGTCAGCTATTTATATAAGGCGGCCTGCTTCCATGCTGGACGGTGTACGGCCCGCGAGGTGGTGGAAGAGCTGTTGGACATCATCCACCACACCGACATCCAGGACTACAGCGATACTGGCATCAACAAGAACCTCACGGCGGTGTCTTATTTGGTGGCCTACGAGGTCGAGATGCCGCCTGCCGACCGGAGGGAGATGGCATACCTCACCGAAGAAGTGATGGACCGCAGTTTGCGGTATCTGAACAATGTACCCCAGAATCGGTACTCTCGTGTGGTCAGCCGTGCCGTGCGCGAGCTGGTGGAGATGCAGGCCGAAGCCGGAACAGCCCGCCGCAGCCTGCTGAATTATATTCTCGTGGCCCACAAGCCGACCTATGTCCACTCCATGATGGTGGCCGGACTGACCCGCGTGTTCGTCAAGCAGATGCTCAAAAAGTCGCCCGAGCTGTTCGTGGGCGTCATGGGCTGCAAGACGGTGGAGGAAGTCCGCCGCAGCCGCATTGAAATATGTGAGCTGGCCTATGAGTGCGGCCTTTACCACGATGTAGGCAAGAGCTATGTGTTCATGTACATCGGTAACAACTACCGCCGCCTGCTGGACGAGGAATTTACCTGCATCCAGTGGCACACGGTGTTCGGCTACGAGCTGCTGTGCAATGTGGGCGGAAAGGACGACCTGGCCCCGGCGGCGCTTTACCACCATACCTTCTACGACGGACACGGCGGCTACCCGAAAAATTATCCGCCCTGCCCGGCGGGCATCAAGCCCATCGTGGACGCTCTGACCGTGGCCGACTCACTGGACGCGGCCACCGATAATATCGGCCGCTGCTACACGATGGCAAAGCCGGTGGATACGCTGCTGGGCGAATTCCACGCCCAGAGAGGCACCCGCTATGCGCCCGAGGTGGTGGCACTGCTGGACGATGAAGATTTCTGCCGTGGTTTGAAGGAAACACTGGACGAGACGCGCAAGAGCGTCTATCTCGAGGTCTACCACGTCAAGCGGTAAAAGGGGGCGTTGAGGGTGAAAACACAGAAAACGCCCCTTTTTCAGGGCATTGGCGAGACGGCGCTGGCCGAGATGTTCACCTGCGGCGGTGCGCGCTGCAAGACCTACGCGAAGGGCGAAGTCCTTCTGCGGGCGGGCTGTATCACCCGCGAGGTGGGCATCGTGCAGGCGGGCGGCGTCAACATCGAGAATATCGACCTCTGGGGCAACAGGAGCATCCTGAGCCATGTCCCGGCGGGGCAGGTGTTCGCGGAGACCTATGCCTTCTGCGGCGAGCCGATGATGGTGGACGTGGTGGCGGCGGAAGAGACGGAAGTGCTCTTTTTGAACATGGATGTCCTCGTCCACACACCTCACCCGGACAGCGAGTGGCAGCCGGTCCTCGTGCAGAACCTGCTCAACATCTCGCTGCACAAGAACCTGGCCCTCTCGGAGCGCATCTTCTGCACGGCCCCGAAGACCGTCCGGGGACGGCTGCTGCTGTATCTCTCCAATCAGGCCGCGAAGGCGGGCAGCAAAAGTTTCCGCATCCCCTTCGACCGTCAGGGCCTGGCCGATCACCTCAACCTCGACCGCAGCGCCCTCTCGAAAGAGCTGGGCAAAATGCGGGATGAGGGAATACTGGAAACAACAAAAAACGAATTTACTCTGCATGAGCTGCCGGAGTGAGGAGAGCTTTTTCTCTTCACATTTCCCCTTTCCGCCGCATACATCGGTGGGAAGGGGGAATGCAATGTGAACGTCTATCTGTTTGCGGCGGTCATCCTGCTGCTGCCGGCGCTCTGTACGGCGCTGGGAGCGGCGGGGGTCTTCTTAGTGCGTCGGGCCGACGAGCCCCGCACCCGGCGGATGCTCTGCGGCATGGCGGCGGGCATCATGCTGGCCGCCAGCGTGTGGAGCCTGCTGCTGCCTGCCATCGAGCGGGCGGAGGCCGGGACGCTGCCGGTCTGGCTGGCCCCGGCGGCGGGGTTGGTGCTGGGCGCTGTGGGCCTGCTGCGGCTGGAAGAGGCTGCCGGGCGGCTGATGCACACCGGGTCAAAAGAGCATGGCCGGATGGGCCGGGTGGTGCTGGCCGTGACTCTCCACAATCTGCCCGAGGGCATGGTGGTGGGACTTGCGGCGGCGCTGGCCCTGCAGGGTGAGCCGGAGGCCGTCAGCGGGGCGCTGGCCCTTGCACTGGGCATCGGCTTGCAGAATATCCCGGAAGGCGCGGCGGTGAGCCTGCCGCTGATGCAGGCCGGGCAGGGGAGACGGAAAGCCTTCTGCGCCGGTGCTGCGTCGGGCCTCGTGGAGCCGCTGGGGGCATTGCTGGCGCTGGCCCTCGCGGGCTGGGTGAGCGCGGCTCTGCCGTGGCTCATGAGCGCCGCCGCCGGGTGCATGGTCTGCGTGACGGCTCAGGAGATGATACCGGAAGCCGTGGAGCAGGACGAACCGGCGGGCGTCATCAGCGTGGTGCTGGGGTTCGCCCTCATGATGGCGCTGGATATTGCGCTGTAGCAAAAAAGCCGATGCAGCTGCATCGGCTTTTTTGCTGTCAGTTCTCTTTTGCGAGGTAGACTGTCGTGGAGGGAAATGCGAAATCCACGCCGTCGGCCTTCATCACGTCCATGATGTTGAGGTTCAAATCGTTCTGCATCCGCAAAAACACGCCGAGGTCGGCGGTGCGCAGATAGGCAGAGACCATCAGGTTGATGCTCGAGTCGCCGAAGCCGGTCATCCGGACAAAGGCGGTGTCCTCGTAGGTGTCGGGGCTGGCCTTGAGCATGGCGTCGAGGTCGGACATCAGCTTTTCCAGCTGGGGTCGGGTGGTGTCGTAGGTAACGCCCAGCGTGAAGCGGTAGAGCCGCTTGTTGCGGAGGGTAGCGTTGTTGATGGTGGCACTGCTGACGGTGCTGTTGGTGAGGATGTAGATGGAGTTATCCACGGCCCGGACTTTCGTGGAGCGGAAGTTGATGTCCACCACTTCGCCCTCCACATCGCCGACGGTGATCCAGTCGCCGATGGAGAAGGGTTTGTCCAGCAGGATGACCACGCCGCTGAAGAAATTCTTGGCCATATCCTGTGCGGCCAGAGAAATCGTAAGGCCGATAAGACCGGCACTGGCCACGACGCTGCCCACGGGCAGGCCGCTCTCCTGTGCGATGGTCGCGCCGCAGAGCACCACGACGGCTACTTTGTAGACTTTATCCAGCAGGGTGAGCAGGGTGCGGTTGGTGCGGACTTCTTCGCTGGACGAGGCCAGTAGCAGAGCCGCGATGCCGGAAGCGTGGTAGAAGCCGGTGCCGATGAGGAAGACCAGCATCATCCGATAGGCTTTGAGCAGCAGGGCCGCAAGGCCGGGGATGGCCCAGGGCAGGCTGCGCAGGGCCAGATACATGCCGGTGTACCACGCGATGCGGGCCGCCGGGCGGGCAAAGCTTTCCAGCAGGGGGTGCGTAAAGGCAAAGTGCCAGCTGCGTTTCAGTAGGCGGGGAAAGAGGCTTTTTTGCAGCCAGCGGCTGACGACCCAGCCGATGAACAGCAGGGCCAGCGCACAGATGCACCGGGCTGCAAAGGCCAGCCAGCCTTCCAGCAGCAGCCCGGCGATGGAAAAGCCGAGATCGTTGATAGTGAAGAGCATAGAAACAAATACCTTCCTGACGAATAATAAGATTAGTATATCATATTACAGCCGACGGTGCAAATCGGAAACGGCTTGTTAAAAAATGCATAAAAGGGCTTGACAAGACAAACCTGCCGCGTTATACTCTGCGAAGAAAGTTCGTTTCAGGGCGGGGTGTGATTCCCCACTGGCGGTAAAGTCCGCGACCGGATACTTCGGTGTCCGCTGACTCGGTGAAACTCCGGGACCAACAGTTACAGTCTGGATGGAAGAAGATGAGTACGGGAAAGCCGTGCGTTTTGTGCGCGCTCCTTTTTCGTTTGTTCACCTTGGAGAAGTCAAAGCATCCAGGGTGTTTTCAAATGAAAAAAGGAGTGTATTTTTTATGTCTGAACCCAATGCCAACGCGATCCCCTCCCCCCGTGCGGCCAGCCGGAGCCGCATCCACAAACTGACTATTTCCGCAATGCTCTCCGGTGTGGCTTTCCTGCTGATGTTTATCGAATTTCCCATCCCGGCTCTGATCCCCTCCTTCGTAAAGCTGGACGTGTCCGATCTGCCGGAGCTGCTGGCAGCCTTCCCGAACAAGTACCAGATCAAGCGCTACGAAGGCAAGGGCGGCGCGACGATCATCGCCTATAAATGCCTGTAATATTGAGCATTGAAAAGTCTGATAAGAACCCGCTCAGATTTGTGAAAAGCCCTTGACTTTTGCTTTCGAGCGCGCTAAAATTCCTCTCCTGTTGGGGAAGGACACCACCGCAAAGCAATCGTTTCTTTCTTCGCTGCCCTGCGTCCGCGCCCCCCGCAACATTCAGGAAGCAAGAAAGAAGGTCTTTTCCTATGACTGCTCAAATCCTCGCCGCCGTCATCTTCGTCGGAATGTTTGCGCTCATCATCATGGACAAATTCGAGCGCCAGTATGTCACGCTCGGCAGTGCGGCACTTGTGCTCGTGGTCGTGTTCGGCATCTGCATGCACAGCTGGGACGCGATCAAAAATGCTCTGAACCTCGGTGCGATCTTCCGCGCCGACTTCTGGTACGGCGCTTCGGAGAGCGCAAGCTCCGGCGTCAACTGGTCGACCATCTTCTTCATCACCGGTATGATGATCATGGTCGAAGGCCTCGGCAAATCCGGCTTCTTCCGCTGGCTGTGCCTGTCGCTGGCAAAGCTCGCGCACTACCACGTCGTGCCGCTGCTGCTGTGCTTCATGGCCATGTCCGCGTTTCTGGCCATGTTCATCGACAGCATCACGGTCGTGCTGTTTCTTGCGACCGTCACGCTGGAGCTGGCACAGATCCTGTGCTTTGACCCTGTCCCGATGATCCTGTCGGAAGTCTTCTGCGCCAACCTCGGCGGCGCTGCCACCATGTGCGGCGAT